>Ga0208749_1000149_pt1 | contig 17242 bp, 1 predicted proteins | sample Knorr_S15_td_DCM_FD_185601 | JGI IMG/M metagenome (GOLD analysis project Ga0208749, IMG submission 185601) | Marine microbial communities from Southern Atlantic Ocean transect - Knorr_S15_td_DCM_ad_63m_LV_B (SPAdes) (version 2) | ecosystem: Environmental > Aquatic > Marine > Oceanic | place... | reverse complement strand
GTCGTAGTCGAACGCATCAGCAGCGTTGGTGTAACCATCGCCATCTATGTCAGTATCGACATCGTTGCTGATTCCATCCGAATCTAAGTCTCCGGTTGGGTTGATCACAACAGCGCTAGTTGGACCAGCTGTGAGTGAAAGTGACTCCACTTCTCCGTATGCGTCAGTGTGTACTGCTGTAACAGAGTAGACGGTCCCTAGAACTGCACAAACCGAGGTAGGATTACATGCAGGGATATCATAGGTGCTGCTTGTAGCGCCTGATATGTCTCCAGAAGCATCTGACCATTGGTAGGTGAAGGTTCCAACACCATCATCGTCAGCAACACTGCTTGTGTCGACAGTAAGAGTAGTTCCTTCGTAAGCGGTTCCAGTAATCGAAATACTTCCTGTTGAAGCATCTTGAGTGTTAGCCACTGTTATATCGAAGGATGCCGAATCTGTCGCAGTTCCGTCAGATACACTGAACGACACAGTGTGTGTCCCTACATGTGAGTTGTCAGGTGTACCTGTTAGTGTAGCAGTTCCATCCAAATTGTCATTGAAAGACAGCCAGCTTGGGTTGGTAGCCGCATCATAGGAGTATACAGCTTGCTCATTTCCATCTGGATCAGTTGCAGTAATTGTGTAACTGTAGAGGCTGTCTTCATCAACGGTCTCTATGTGAGTGCTGGTGATTGTTGGAGCATCATTCGTATCAGCGACTACAAGTGTGAAAGTCTCAGTTGCGGCTGCTCCTGCTCCGTCAGTAGCAGTCACAGTTATGCTGTGAGACCCTACATCTTCGTTGACAGGAGTTCCGGATAGTGTTCCGGTTCCGTCACCGTTGTCTGTCAGGGTTAGGAAGGTTGTTCCGGTACCATCATCACATGTCGCGCAAGTGAAGGTCAGAGCCATTGTGTCACCTACGTCAACATCTGCAGTTGTAATCGAGTAGGAGTAAGCACTGTCTTCATCCACTGTGGTTCCAGCTGTGCTTGTAATTGTAGGAGCATCGTTGGTGTTAGCCACTGTTACAGTGAAGCTGTCAGTTGCGGTTGCTCCTGCAGCGTCAGTTGCAGTGATTACGACATTCCAATCTCCGACGTTATCGTTAGTAGGAGTTCCTGTTAGTGCACCTGCGGTACATGTCATCCAGTTAGGGAATGTTGTACAAGTCAATGTGACTGTGTCTCCTGCATCGACATCAGATGCTGTTGTTGTGTAGGAGTAAGCACTGTCTTCATTCACAGATTCTACTGCTGTACTTGTGATAGTTGGCGCGTCGTTAGTGTTCGCTACTGTAATTGTAAACGAATCAGTAGCGGTTGCTCCGGCTGCGTCAGTTACAGTTAGTACAACACTGTGATCTCCAACATTATCGTTTGTTGGAGTACCTGTTAGTACACCTGTGCTTGCAGTGAATGATAACCAACTTGGTACTGTTGTTCCAGACATAGTCAGTGTATCTCCTGTGTCTGCATCGCTAGCTGTTAGCGTGTATGTGTAAACAGCATCCTCAGTTGCACTGGTTAATGCTGTACTAGTAACTGCAGGTGCATCGTTAGCGTTAGATACCGTGATAGTAAACGTCTGAGTTCCAACGGCTCCTGCAGCATCTGTAACTGTTAGGGTTACGCTGTGAGCTCCCACATCTGAGTTAGTAGGTGTTCCAGTTAGAACACCAGTGGATGCAGTGAACGTTAACCATGCTGGTACGGATGAACTACCTAGAGTGAAAGTGTCACCAGTATCCATGTCAGTACCTACAGCAGTGTATGTGTAGACATCGTCTTCCTGGGCAGTTTCAACTGGAGTGCTCGAGAATGAAGGCGCATCGTTAGTGTTCGCTACTGTGATAGTAAACGAATCAGTTGCGCTTTCTCCGGCTGCATCGGTGACAGTAAGAACAACTGCGTTTCCTGATGTTCCGACATCGTCGTTGGTCGGTGTTCCTGTTAGCACACCAGTGCTTGCAGTGAATGTTAGCCAACTTGGAACTGTTGTTCCACTAAATGTTAGCGTATCACCAACGTCAGCGTCAGCCCCTGTTAGTGTGTAGGTGTAGACTGCATCTTCAGTAGCAGATGTGACTGCCGTACTGGTTACAGTTGGTGCGTCATTAGCGTTAGACACTACAATTGTGAAGGTATCCGTAGCAGTTGCACCTGCTACGTCAGTCGCAGTGATCACAACAGCATGACTTCCAACATGAGAGTTGGTTGGAGTTCCAGTAAGAGCACCAGCGTTGCATGTTAGCCATGACGGTACGGTTGTACAAGTCAAAGTCACAGAATCTCCGGTGTCCATGTCAGTTGCTGTGGTTGTGTAGGAGTATGCCTCATCTTCCTCAGCTGTTGTGTCTGCAGTGCTAGTGATGGTTGGAGCATCATTCGTGTTTGTTACAGTAATGGTGAATGTATCAGTCACCTGTCCGTTGTTTCCATCTGTAACTGTAATTACGACATCATTGCCTGAAGTACCAACATCGTCGTTAGTTGGAGTTCCTGTTAGCACACCAGTACTAGCAGTAAATGTCAGCCAACTTGGAACGGTAGTTCCAGTCATGGTTAGCGTGTCCCCATCTACGTCTGTCGCAGTAACAGTGTACGTGTACACTGCGTCTTCTGTAGCAGTTGTCACTGCTGTGCTCGAGATTGTTGGTGCGTCATTAGCGTTTGATACAACAATAGTAAACGAATCTGTAACGCTTGCTGTACCATCAGAAGCAGTGATTACGACTGCGTGGCTTCCAACATCAGAGTTTGTAGGCGTTCCTGAAAGAGCGCCTGCGTTACATGTTAGCCATGATGGCACAGTTGTGCATGTCAGGGTTACAGTATCTCCACTGTCATCATCACTTGCTGTTGTAGTGTATGAATATGCAACGTCCTCATTTGCACCAGTTGTCGCTGTGCTGGTAATTGATGGAGCATCATTTGCACCAGTAATGGTGATTGTTACAGTCATAGTATCTGACAATGCTCCATCAGATACGGTAATTGTGTACTGCTCGGTTACCGAATCACCAGTATCTAAACCAGTAGTGTCTGAATCATCGTTGTCCAAGGTGTATGTCCAAACACCACTAGAAGTTACTGCAAATGAACCGTATGTTCCACTAGTGGAACTAGCGGTGTAGGTCAGTGAGGTGTTAGGATCCTGGTCGGATGAATCTACTGTTCCAGTTGCGGTGCTTGTAGAAGCATCTTCTGTGATGGCTCCTGTTTGGTCTGCTCCCGCTTCTGGTGCGTCGTTGACGTTACCAACTTGTGAGCTGAGTACAGAATAGACAGTTTCAGCGGTACTGTAGTCGTCGGTATAACTGACTCCCACTCGAAGGAACTTGTCTGTATCTGACTGAGTAACTGTGTAGGTTGTGGATGTTGCACCAGATATGGAAGAACATGAAGATGTCGAAGTGGATGTACACCTCTGCCATTGGTACGTGTAACTGGAACCAGTCATACCATCTTCGTCGTTACCTGTTAGAGGAGATGCATCAACGGTAATTTGCTGGTTTTCCGTAAATGTACCAGACATTGTTGGGACACCTGTGTTATCGTCATTGACGTTAGCAACTACGGTACCCATCATTCCGGTGTGGGATTCAACTCCTCCCTGAGAATCAGTGTAGGAGACGAAAACACGCATGTATTTTCCGACATCCGATTGTGTCAAGTCGTAGGTGGACGAAGTTGCTCCTGAAATATCGGACCAACTACCTGCATTTCCAGGTGTAGCAGTGTTCTGCCACTGGTAAGTGATCGTTACTCCGTTTAGGCCATCAGGATCACTGACTGTTGCAGTTAGTGTCTGATCTTCAGTTGTGGTACCGCTAAGAGAGACAGACCCCATGCTATTGACGTTAGCAACAACTACTGTGAATGATTGAGTAACTGCTGTAGTACCATCTGTAGCAGATAGAACCACTGCATTATTACCAACATCATCGTTATCCGGTGTTCCTGTTAGTTTTCCAGTCGAGCTTGAATAGCTTGCCCAAGATGGACATGTGGTACACGATACTGTTACTGCTTGCCCTTCTGGATCACTGGTAGTTACGGTGTAGGAGTAGGCACTGTCTTCGTTCACTGTTGTTACCGCTGTACTTGTGATGGACGGTGCGTCATTGTCTGCCGATACAGTAATGGTCACTGAGTCAGTGACGGCAGAGTTTGTGTCATCTGTAACGGATACCTGGAAGACAAGTGTGTAGGATGCGGTGGCTTCTGGCGCAACGAATGTTGGCTGAGCAGCGGATGTCGAAGATAGAGACATCGAGGTACCGCTAGTCTGAGACCAGGTGTAACTTAGCGATTCACCTTCAGGGTCACTCGAACCAGACGCGTCTAGAGTTACTGTCGCGCCTTCAGTTGGAGTTTGGTCTGAACCAGCTGAAGCTGTAGGTGCGTCATTGTCTGCCGATACAGTAATGGTCACTGAGTCAGTTACAGCTGAGTTTGTTTGATCTGTAACGGATACCTGGAAGACAAGCGTGTATGATGCGGTTGCTTGTGGCGCAACGAATGTTGGCTGAGCGACGGATGTCGAAGATAGAGACATCGAGGTGCCGCTAGTCTGAGACCAGGTGTAACTTAGAGATTCACTTTCAGGGTCACTTGAGCCAGACGCGTCTAGAGTTACTGTCGCACCTTCGGTTGGAGTTTGGTCAGAACCGGCCGATGCAGTAGGCGCATCGTTGTCTGCCTGTACGGTGATAGTTACTGAATCAGTGACAGCAGAGTTTGCGCCATCAGTAACTGATACTTGGAATACAAGTACGTAATTGGCCGTAGCCTGTGGTGCTGTGAATGTTGGCTGTGCAGCAGATGTCGAAGATAGAGACATCGAGGTACCGCTAGTCTGAGACCATGTGTAGGTCAGAGAGGTGCCTTCAGGGTCGCTCGAGCCTGACGCATCCAGTGTTACGGTAGCGCCTTCCGCTGGAGTCTGATCGGCTCCTGCAGATGCAGTGGGCGCGTCATTGTCTGCAGCTACTGTAATTGTTACTGAATCAGTGACAGCAGAGTTTGCGCCATCAGTAACTGATACTTGGAAAACCAAGGTGTATGATGCGAGAGCCTGTGGTGCGGTGAATGTTGGCTGAGCAGCGGATGTCGAAGATAGAGACATCGAGGTACCGCTAGTCTGAGACCATGTGTATGTCAGAGTAGTACCTTCTGGATCACTGGAACCAGAGCCATCTAGGGTAACTTGGTCACCTTCGGTTGGAGTTTGGTCTGAACCTGCCGATGCAGTAGGTGCATCGTTGTCGGCTGATACGGTAATCACGACTGTGTCAGCAGCTCCGTTTTGACCATTAGCAGTACATACCAACTGTAGTGTTGTGGTGTATCCAGCAATCTGGTTAGAAGCCGAGAAAGTTGGAGCAGCTGTATTTGCATTGCTCAACGTTTGTGTAGTACCTGCGGATACTGTCCATGCGTAAGTGATTGTATCACTTTCTACATCGCTCGAACCTGTTCCGTCCATGGTAACTGTTGCTCCCTCTGCAACGGACTGGGCATCGCCAGCGTCACAGACTGGTGCGTCGTCAACAGCTGCTACAGAGAGAGTCATTGTCCCTACACCTGATGAAAGTCCGCTATCTTGTAGTGTGTACGTGAATGAATCAGCGCCGTTGTAATTGGAACTTCCAGTGTAAATCAAGTTACCCAAGTTAGCAAGTAGAATCACATCATCAACTGCACAGCCATTACCTCCACACGCATTGTTGGATTCTGTTAGAGCTCCCTGGCTTGGAAGACTCTTCAGAGTAACAGATACCAAGGTATCGCTGTCAACATCGGAGTATCCCCAATCAGTAGCTGCAGTCCATGAGGAGTAGGCTGTGTCCTCGGATGGAGCCGCTGTGTCACCAGCGTTTGCCGGAGCGTCGTTGACTGAGTTTACAGTAATCGACATTACATCTGTGTCAGAACCACTTTCGTCGTCAGTAGTGACTACGGTGATTGTTGCGTCTGCGTCATCGTTAGCATCGCTTGTCCATGTTATGGTAGCAATAGCCAGATTGATGTTGGTTACCGTACCACTGAATGTCATTGTAGCGTCGTTGGCGCCGTCCCCAGAAGCGAATGTTAGATCGGTTGTTTGGGCGAGGCTGAACGTTCCTCTGCTTGCAGTAATTGCTACAGATGTCATAGAGGTGTCATCAACGTCTGCAATTGAGTTTCCAGTTATTGCATTGGCAGTATCCTCGTTGACTGCGGCAGGTGTACCGAGTGTGTTCACAGGTGCATCGTTAACTGATTGATAGCTGAGGGTGAATGTTCCTGCATTGGCAGATTCCGCATCACCATCATGAACCTTGAATGTGAATGTTACATCTCCGAAAGCATTTGTTACTGGGGTGTAAACAAGGTTTCCTAGACTTGCAATTGCGATGTCATCTTGTGCTTCAACGGCATTTCCAGATAGAGTTAGAGTTCCTGTTCCTGGCAATGTAGTGATTTCAACAGATGTTAGTGCATCACTTGCGTCGACATCAGTGTAGCCCCACAGACTCTCTGTAGCTGCGAAGGTGTACGCTGCGTCTTCGTTAGGTGATGCTGAACCACCGCTTGTGGTAGGAGCATCGTTGGTATTAGATACTACAATATCGAAATCGTCGCTTACTGATCCACCTTGGCCGTCATCGCAGGTTACTCTAACAGAAAGAGTACCGACGTTAGCGTTGAGCGGAGTTCCTGTAAATTGCCTATCATTTGCTGTGAATGTTAGCCAGCCAGGTAGTGCGTTTCCACTTGTGTCTGTAGCAGTGTATGTGCAAGAAGCTCCTGAGTCTGCATCTGCAAAGGAGTTTCCTGCGAATGTATAGTCTAGTGCTGCATCTTCGTCGACCGCTTGATTGACAAGAGCGTTGGCAACTGTTGGAGCATCGTTAGTGTTAGCAACTGTTACAGTTGCTGCGATTGTGACAGTTACCGAGTCGTCGTTCGAGTCTGCTGAGCCACCGTTGTCTTGTAGAGTTGTGATGGTAGCCACTCTCTGAGCTGCGGTTGTAGGTGAATCGTCAGTATTCTTGTAGGCAATACTGGTTAGAATTGATTCTAATGCAGATTCTGAAATTCCACCAGCGTCTGCTGTCGCAGTTACTGTTGCTGTGGTTCCAACTAGAGTTACGGCTACCGCCATACTGCTTCCAGCGGTGTCTGCTACACAAGTAGCAGCAGTGGTGATGTCACAGTCAGAACCATCGATGACTAGGTACTCTTCTGTATCCTGAACATTTGTCACGGTTATGACGAAAGATAGGAATGTTTGAGTCGCCTGTGAATCAGAATCGGCTGCATTAGCTGCAGTGTAAAGAACAAGGTTACTTCCACCCTCTGTGAATGTAGATGTCACTCCTGTACCAGTTAGTGTTGGTTCGTCGTTAATTTCTGCAATTGTCAGAGTGTATGTGTATAGAGCGGAGGTGGTACCGTCTGAGATTGAAATGTCACAGTCATGGTTGCCCACACGTGCGTCAGTAATTTCGGATGCATCAGCAGTCAGACTTCCAGTCATGTCGTTTGCACCGCCGTCGCCGACTGTTATCCAGTCTGGACAGCTGGCACCCTCAGCGAATGTAGCGTCATCGCTTTCTTCGTCAGTAGCGGTCAAGGTGATACTGAGGGCAGCACCTTGGTTTACACTTCCTGCAGTGACGGAACCGCCTCCATCATTGGCCAATACTGGAGCGTCGTCAACTTCTGTTAGCGTGATAATGAAAGTATCTGTTACCGCGTCGCCTGTGCCATCTGATGTGCTACAGGTCATTGCGAATGTGTTGTCCGCGTCGCTGTCAGCATCGTCTAGGTTAGCCGCAGCACCTGTACCAGAGATAGTAGTAGTACCGTCTCCGTTGTCAGACTGAGATAGCCATCCAGGTAGATCGCCACCAGTTTCGACACATGTTACGGTCAATGAGTCTCCGCTGTCAGCATCAGTGGATTGTACTGTAGTTAGGGAGAACGCCACATCTTCGTAAGCAGTTGAGTCTTGTGTGTCACCAGCTACTGGTTGGTCATCAACTGGTGTAACTGTAATCGACATAGTTCCCGCACTGGATGAATCTCCATCTCCGTCATTTACTGTGAATGTGAACGATGTTGAAGTTACTGAGTTGGATGCGGTTGTGTATTCAAGATCCGATAGATCCCCTATAGCAACGACATCATTGGCCTCACACGCAGAGTTATCTGGACAAAGAAGTGTTCCAGTAGCAGGTAGTGTAATTATCTTGATTGACACCATTGCATCATTTGCGTCGACATCGGAGTATCCCCAATCCGAGGATGCAGTCCAGCCTCCATATGCTACGTCTTCAGTTACTGTGGCTGTATCGCCGGCTGTTGTTGGAAGATCGTTAGTATTGACTACTGTGATGACGAAATCATCGTTCACTGCAGAGTTACTACCATCTGTACAAGTTGTCCTTACATTTACTGTACCGACATCGTCATTTGTTGGTGTACCGCTGTAGGTCCTTGTTGATGCTGTGAAAGTAAGCCATCCAGGTAGTGCGTTACCATTAGTTAGTGTGGATGTGTATGTACATGAATCTCCAGAATCCACATCAGCGAATACGTTTGTGTTGAATTGGTAAGAGAGTCCGCTATCTTCGTTTGTGTTGAAGTCCTGCTGAGCATTAGCCACAGTTGGTGCATCGTTTACCGGAGTTACAGTGATTGCCATGGTCGCAGCAGATGCAGACCATGTTGTTCCATCGTGCACGAAGAAGGTGAAAGAGTCAGATGCTACTGAGTTTGAGTTGGTTGTATAGAATAAATCGTCTAACTTACCAATAGCGATGATGTCATCGACTTCACAGGCAGCATTACCAGTAGAACAAGCGTTCTCATCATCGTCTGTCAGAGCACCATTAGATGGCAGTGATGCAAGCTTGATTTGGGTCATTGCAGACGACTCAACGTCGCTGTACCCCCAAGCTCCCTCTGTTGTCCAAGAGACATAAGCGACGTCTTCAGAAACGGTAGCTGCAGCTCCGCTCGAAGTAGGTGCGTCATTGACTGCATTCACTGTTATGGCTACTGTATCTGTTGCGCTGTTCGCATCTCCGTCATTTGCGGTTAGAGACAATACAGAGTTAGTGTTGTCATTGGAAGCACTTGTCCAAGTAATAGTTGCAATAGCGGTGTTAATGTTAGCAATAGTACCAGCGAAAACCATCGAGTTGTCATCGGTTCCGTCACCAGTAGAGAATGTAAGTCCAGACGTGCTTGCAAGTGTGAAAGTACCACTGTTGTCGGATGAAATTGTCATTGAATCCAGAGTAGTGTCATCGACATCCGCGATTACGGCACCTGTGATGGCCCCAGCGGTATCTTCGTTGACAGTGATATCACCAGCGTTTCCGGACCAGGTTGGTACGTCGTTTGCAGCGGATACTGAAATTGTGAAAACATAGGCTGAAGCGCTGTATGCTGTTCCGTCGTGTACCTTGAAGCTGAATGTGACGTCAGCGTCACTGTTGGATGCTGGAGTGAATCTTAGCGCAGTACCAGCGGTGACGTAATCATCAGCGACACAATCTTGCCAATCGTCGTCGTCTCCATTAGCGTCATTACATTCCAGATCCCCGGAACTCTCCAAGGTTGTAATCTGTATTCTTGAAAACGCTGAATCGTCGCCGTCTACGTCAGAGAACGAGAAGTCTGAGTTTGCGAATGTAACCAGAGTATCCTCGGCAGTGGAACCTGTTCCGGCTGCTGAAGTCGGAGCATCGTTAGCCCCGTTTACTGTTACATCAACCTGATGTGATGCGGTTGTTGTACCATCGCTGACCACCATTGTCAGGCTGTCAGTCTCGGAATCGCCACCGTCTAGTACGTCAGTATCTGTGTCAGCGTTGTTGAGAGTGTAAGTCCACGCGCCTGTTGCTTCAACTATGGACCATGAACCGTAAGTTCCGGTAGCGGTCTGTGTTGAACCTTGGTCGGTACATCCACTACAGGACCAGGTTAGAGTGTCGCCTGAATCTGCGTCGGTAACTGTCATTGTATCAGTAGCAGTATCTGTCGTTCCAGAAGCTGCTTCGGTTACCGACCCGGTATCATCGGAATCAGCGATTACCGGGGCGTCATTTGCGTTTTGCAGTGTTACAGTGGCCGCAATGGACAGTGAGACCGTGTCATCACCTGCACCGGTTGTGCCGCCGCTGTCTTTCATTGAAGTGATTGTAACTACTCTGTTGTTGGAAACTGTTGGAGCATCATCTGTGTTCTTGTAGGCAAGACCGTTGACTAGAGTCTCCATTTCTGCTTCAGAAAGCTCATTTCCGGCGTCTGCGGTCCAAGTTACTGTTGCAGTACCCGAGTCTAGTGTGACTACGGCTGCACCAGAGTTAGTTGCTGTGTTTGCTACACAAGTTGCAGCTGCAGTGATGTCACAGTCGGATCCATCGATTACGAGGAATTCTTCTTCATCGGCTACATTTGTGATAGTTACGGTGATTTCCTCGAAAGTTTGTGTAGCAGCAGAATCTGAGTCAGCTGCGTCAGCACTTGAGAAAAGAGCTAGGTTTGATCCTCCTTCTGTGAAGGTACCGGTCGCTCCGGTTGCAGTTAGTGTAGGTTCGTCGTTGATTTGAGAGACAGTAATAGTGACTTGTTGAGATACAGAATCTGTACCTTGGGTTGCAGTGACGGTGACAGTAGTTGCAGCTACTTCGGAATCGTCAGGTGTACCAGAAATGGTGTAAGTTGAGAGAGTACCAGACCCTCCATCACTATTGTCAGCACATGTCATCCAAGACGCACAATTGGCGAAGGTGAAAGTGATGGCTCCATCACTATCCACCCAAGATCCATCAGAACTGTAGGCAACATCTTCGGTAGCTGTGGCAGAGGGCGATGCAACTAGTGTTGGCGCTGCAAATCGCTTTTCTGGAGTGTCTTCCAGAGCAGTAGCGCTAGCGCTACCGCTATCCACCATTTGGCTTGCAACTAGCAGTAGTGCTAGTCCTCCAGCAAGGAACAGAGCGAGGTTCCTTAGGTCGTTCGTTGTCACTGTCGTCTTATTGTTCAGGCTCTCTGTAGAGAGCGGCATGGCTGCAACCATGTTTGGTTCCACGTCCATTCTGCATTTAGAAGGTTGCGGAAACCACCCTATAGGGTGGGGCGGTCTATGTAGGGCTGATAATCAAGTTTCAGATTATATTAAAATTTGCAAAAATAACAAAAAAATCAAGAAAAAGAGAGATTTCTAGCCACTACATTTACTCAAAATAAACGCTCCACTGCGTCCTGACTCGATTTAATTTTGAACACAAAGAATACAGCCATTGATTCAAATCATCAGCTTAATGATTTACACCATACGACGAATACATTATCGGAATCTAAATCAACAACGCCGAGAACAAGTTCAAGGACCCTCATTATGGATCGAAATACTAAGCCTGGAATTGAGTATTGGAAAATAATAAGTGCATTCAATAAAGATGGTATCTTCAAAGATTATTAGAAGAGAATAATCAAGAATAATATTAGATTCTTTATAAGTAAATTATGCAAAATATTGTCCGAATCCACACCTAATAGGGGGTATTTGGGGTCTAAATTAGAGTCGTTTCGGTGTAAATTTTGCACCTATAGTGCCGAAGTTAGTGTGTTTTCTACACCGAAAATGTCCGTTGAATGTATAGAATGTATTGATGTGGCCGGAAAACCGAGGCCCACTAAGGGGCCCCGGAAATCCGGTTACGAATGAGTTCGAAGCTTCAAGCGTCGATCTCTTCTTCTTCTTCTTCGTACTCTTCCTCGTCTTCGTCGATGAATTCGCCGGTCTCGTCGAACTCGTCGAACTCATCACCGTCGCCACGACCACCAGCGGTTCGTGCGACTAATCCGACTAGAAGAGCGATGACTAATCCGATACCAAGGAATGGAGCTGGGTCTGACTTTATGTCATCCATTAGTGTAAGGGTGTTTGCATTGTCTCCCTTTCCATCACCATTTCCATCGAATTGCTCGGTTGGGTCCCACGGGAAGTGGTCCTCCCAATCCTCACAGGTTGTACAGACACCATTAGCATCTAGAACGTATATTGCTGGGTCAGGCACGCCGTCGTTGTCGTCATCTGGGTCTAGAGCGTTACAAACTCCGTCTCCAACGATTGTATCGTCTTCAGTACCGAATTCCCCATCTGGTCCGACATCGGTTTCGTTGTCAATTGGCATGACTGCGGAGTTGTCAGGGTCACCAACACCGCCCTGCGCGTTCCTGCACAGAACCTCAGTTGTGTCTAACCAACCATCTCCATCGTCATCGTTGTCAGCGTTATCCCCTATCATATCACCATCTATGTCACGGTACTCAGCTGGATTCATTGGGAATGCATCATCGATATCCAATACGCCGTCATTGTCGTCGTCCTGGTCTGTGATGTCACAGTCACGATCCATATCATTGTCCGCAGGGACAGAGTTAGCATCCATTGAATCTGTACCACAGTTAGGCTCCTCAGCATCTAACCATCCGTCATTGTCGTCGTCGCTGTCGGCGTAGTCACCCAGTCCGTCACCATCGTTATCGGCGAACTCAGAAGCGTCGAATGGGAATGCGTCTAGTGTGTCCACAACACCATCTCCATCGTCATCTGTATCCAACTTGTCACAAATCATGTCACCATCGTAGTCGGAAGGAACTGAATCACCGTCTAATGGGTCGCTTCCACAGTCCTCTTCCTCAGAGTCAGTCCATGCATCGCCGTCATCATTCATGTCAGCGTTGTTACCAATACCATCCATGTCTGTATCATACCACTCGGTAACATCGATTGGGAATGCATCTACTAGGTCGCTGAATCCATCGTTATCGTCGTCTAGATCTTCAACGAGGTTTGTTGAACAATCTGCAACTAGGGTATCTGGGTAGCCGTCGCCATCAGAATCAACTGCTGCACAGGCTGACAGCGGGAATGCGTCGTCATCATTTGATACGCCATCACCGTCGATATCATCGTCGTTTACGTCACAAACCCCATCGCCATCAGAATCAATTGGAACGTTAGTGGAGACCAATGGGTCTGACAGACAATCTGTCTCGTGAGTATCTGAATATCCGTCGTTATCATCATCCGAATCCGCCATCAAGGTAGTCTCGAAGACAGAGTTATCGACATCGTAGAGATACGCAGAAGCGTTTTCAGTCCATCCTGGATGGATTTCATCTGGGTATTCATCACCATCGGTGTTAACGCTGGCTCCACCATCTGTTGGGTAGTAGTCAGCATCGTTAGTGACTCCGTCACCATCCATGTCCAAGTCGAGAGGGTCACAAATACCATCGAAGTCCATGTCATTAGGGAAGCTGGATGCATCAAACGCATCGGTCAGACAATTGGTTTCGTCGGCATTCAACCAACCATCGCCATCGATATCATCGTCTGAATTGTCACCAATGTCGTCTCCGTCCAGGTCACCAGACTCGTTCTCATCGAATGGGAACTGGTCCAATGTATCGTCAATACCATCATTGTCGTCATCTGGATCTAACTCGTCACAGATGCCGTCTGCATCGTTGTCAGGCGGGTAACTACTGTTGTTCAATGGGTCGTAAGTTGCACCTGTTGTAGATGCAGTAGAACAATCTGTCTCTTCATTATCCAACCAAGTATCACCGTCGGTATCGAGAGTGAATATGTAGTATGATATTGTATACCATTGAGTTGTTGCATCGTGGTAAGAATTAGCGCGCACATATAGAGCCACAATCTCCCCACCAGTGAATGTTGAACTTGTGTTGGTGTTCACGTCATTATTCACATTGCCATCATCACAATCATAGCATGAGTCGAGGAAGCTACCTGTTGATGAGTAAAGAGTCATCGAGTAACTTGTGGTTGTAGCAGCAGACATTGTAATCTCAATTCCATAGTCCTGAGGGACGTCGAAGTTGTAGAAGTCTCTGTAATCTAGAGCGCTGTGTGCCCAGCCACTGAATGTGTGGTTTACACCAACAGTACTGTTCATCATCAACCCATCATCACAATCAGCGTTGACCAAACAATCGATGTAGATATCCGGTGCATCGCTGCAAGTTCCAGCATCGTCGTCTGCACATGGTAGGTTAGAGATGTCATCCCATTCAACATCGATATCATAGTCGAAGTCAATATCCCCGACCATATTCCATGACCAGATGTTAATTGATACGAAATTACCTTCATTGTCGTGAGTTGTTTGTGATTCCAACGGATTCATGAAGTTCGTGATGTAAGATACAATTTGCTCGTTTCCAGTTGTGTATGGGTTATTGTAAGAAGTAGGTTCGAAGATTGTTGCTGTAACTGCTGAGTCGTCATCGCTAGATACTGTGACGTTAGCATAGTAACCTGCTGGGATAGCTAGTCTGTATGAGTCTACTCTGTCCCAAACGTGATTCACTGTTCCTGTCAACGAAGCATCTACAGGCACTCCAGTAGCGTTCTGTGTTGAAGCATTCAACCATGTGACTGTTCCGTCAGAAGTTGTACCGTCATTGAAGGGTACTCCACCAAGAGACCATTGGCTTGCACCAGAGTCTAGGTGGTGGTCTGCAGCATCTCCGCCAGTTCCGGCGTCATCCTGACTTGCATCAGGGCCGTTATCAACAGTCCACATTTGGACTATCATTGTGTACATTCCAGAACCAACAACTGATGATAGAGTGATAGTTTCAGTGGAACCTCCAGATGTTGGGTTGTATACCATTGTAATCGGACCTGCAGGGTCTGCACCACCGAGATTGTTACCGAATGATGAGTATAGATCAATATCATTCTTCACATCGCTAACTACGGATACTGTGATTCCATAATTTTCTGGAACAAATATTTCGTAGTAATCCATGGAATCCCACGCATCGTGCAGGTATCCTGTATACGAGTAGTTAGCAGAATACAATGTCCCTGGTGCGGTACTGGTTGTATCAGCACCAGCGGCGCTGTCAGGAACTACCATGTTTTGATGCATCAAGACGTTGTAGAATTCGTAGTTGATAGTGTAGTTAACAACTGTATCCTCAGGAAGTGAATCAACTATGACCTCGAACACTACGTCGTTAGCCTGCTGAGTAGGCGGGTAGCTTCTGTAGGCTTCAAGAGTACATGTGCATCCATCGCCATATGAATCAGTAACAGATACTGTGTATGTTCCTGGTGATGTCCATTCCCATGCTGCAAGATCGTAGAATGAGTTAGAAGCGAAATAAATTGAAGTTGGAGTTACGTATACTCCAGGGCTACGTCCATATTGTGTAGAAGTACCATCAGGTTCGGTGACTGTTACCATGACCTCGGAACCCCATGACCTAGTATCTAGTTCAATGTCAAGCATATCTCCAGTGGTTAGAGTGACCTGACAAGAATCGGTTCCTGAACCAAATGATTCCAATGAACACTCAAGGTCTCTAGCCAGAGTTCCAGGCATGAATAAACCACTCAGATTGCTAGATACAGATTGTGGAGCGGCATCATCCTTAGTAGCGGACATAACCGACCTTAGGCTGCTTCCATCATTTACAGTCATTGTGAAATCAAGGCCTTCGTAGTTGACATCCTCAGAATCATCCCATTCAAGTGAAGCGAATACTCCTTGACCGGATGGAACGTGGATTTGGTAGTAATCTTCGTCATCATAATCTTGGCAGATTGTACCTGTGATTTGGCCACCAGTCATGATTATGGTCGACTCTGAACTTGTGAGTGGCCCATCATCTGGTGCATCTACACCTGAGCCTCCATCATTAGATGTAGCACATGGTGCGTTAGCAGCTGGGGTATATTCTATGGACACAGTGTAACTGAATCCTGCGGCGGGATTGTAAGGTGAAGGACCTCTGAATTGTAGGTCAAATGTATCAGCGGCAGAACCTGCAATAATGAAAGTCTTGGAGTCATATACTGGGCCTGTGTAACCATACATAGGAAGATCTAGGATGTACTGACCAGTGTTACCGAATCCAGATCCAGAGTTCAATAGAGTACCAGTGTTAGTGGTTGCGTAACTTGCATCACCATCCATGAATAGGTAGACGTACTGGAAGTAATATGCATCACAGTTTGCGTAACAATCAATTGTTAGGCTGACTGTAGCGTCGTGGTTCGCGGGTATGTCGATTGTGTATGAATCGAAAGGATTTGTTCCTCCTTCATCGTAACCGGTGACGAATCCTGTAAAGTTAGTGTAAAAGTCAGTGATTAGATCTGGTTGTTCTAGACACGCAGTTGCAGTTGCAGATGGGTGATCGCAGGAATACAGAGTAGGGTCTGGAGTTGTGGTAGTCGAAGTCGAAGCACCATAATCTCCCTCTCCACCATCGGATGGTGTGACACGGATTGTTAGATCATAGTCTGTAATTTGTGGATTAGAGTACCAACCGCAGTCCCAGCAATAAATTTGGATGAAGATGTCTTGCCCACCGACATCTGTACCAATTGTTGATGCTGAATCTCCCGACATTGTTGGACTTCCTCCCCAAGAACTTCCGTAGTTGTCGTCAACGCCACAAGATGAACCGTATGGAGCAGATCCTGTACCAATACCGCCATACAGACCTAAGTCAAATTCATCACAAGTGTATATTCCAGTAATGTAAATTAGGTCTTGAACCGATGTTCCTGACCCGGGTGTATCTTCCCAAGTGGTTATCGCCTCAACAGAATATCCCCAAGGGACGCTTAGCATGTAAATGTCATTACCAGCGGAACCGTAAGTTGGTAGATATCCGGAGAATGTAGTGTCAGTTCCTGTCGAAGAAGGCGTGAATGTGACACCAGGAGTTAGGTCGATAATATCGGCCATCGTAGTACCGGCATCTACTCCGGTACATGCATCATCACCGAGACATCCCGAAGATGGGACTGGCACGGTTGACGCTATCATCACTTTATCATCCAATTTTTCCTGAACATCTGTGTCCAGCATGGCAATTTGTGTTGATACTATCATCAGTAGGGCTATCGATATTGTACGAACAAGTTTGGCGTTCATGGGCGTCACTGTAAGTGACCACACTATGTGACTGATATAATCATACCGCTCCGTGTATCAAAATCATTGGTTATTGGACTAAAACCATTTCAAGGTCTAAAACATAAAATTTTGACCACTGAGTGGAAAATAACTTGCTCGGATAACCCTAATCATGGTTAATTGTAATTGAAAAAGCCTTCACCTGACTTACGACCCAATTTACCTTCTGAAACCATATCTCGTAATAGTTGTGAAGGGGCGTACTTTGGATCGCCTTCA
>Ga0208749_1000147_pt1 | contig 17304 bp, 18 predicted proteins | sample Knorr_S15_td_DCM_FD_185601 | JGI IMG/M metagenome (GOLD analysis project Ga0208749, IMG submission 185601) | Marine microbial communities from Southern Atlantic Ocean transect - Knorr_S15_td_DCM_ad_63m_LV_B (SPAdes) (version 2) | ecosystem: Environmental > Aquatic > Marine > Oceanic | place... | reverse complement strand
AGCTTGGTCCTGGAGATGAGATTGTTATTTCGTTATGGGGCGAGACAAACTCACAAAAAAAATATACTTTAAATAGAGATGGTTCAATATACTTCCCTGATTTAGGTTTTATATCCTTATTTAATAAGACTATTTCTGAAGCTGAAACTATGTTAAGAGATGAACTTTCAGCAATTTATTCCACAATTAATGATGATAAAAATTCAACAAAATTAATGGTTGAATTAAATAGATTAAAATCTATAAATGTATTTTTTTCTGGGGCAGTTAAAAAACCTGGAATTAATATAATTCACCCTTTTTCTGATATTTTCACTGCTATGGTACAAGCAGGTGGTGTTAATAATAATGGATCATTACGAAATGTTGAATTAATAAGAGATGGAAAATTAATTGAAACAGTAGATTTTTATAGTTTTTTTATGGACGGTAAAAATAAACTATTCAATCAAAGAATTCTTGAAGGTGATGTCATTCATATTCCTAATGTAGCTAAGAGAGTCAGAATTGATGGTCAAGTTATAAGATCAGGCAGATATGAATTAATCAATGGCGAATCTTTAGAGGACTTAATTAGTTTTGCTGGAGGGTTAACCCCTAATGCAACTTCTGATGCAATTGTTCAAAAAGTTTTGACAAAAAAAGAGAGAACATCAACTGACACTGCCAAAGAATCTTTTACAGTAAAAATAGATCAAGCATCAAAAATATATCTCAACTCTGGAGATGCTGTAAGTATTTTAGGAATAAAGAATTCAGAACATAGCGTATCTATTGTTGGTAGAGTAAAAAATCCAGGGCTATATCCTTCAAAGTCGAATTCATTAAAAGATGTTTTAGACCTTGCTGGAGGTTTTCAAGATCCTATTTTTAAAGAAACCATCTTTGAAAACGAAATAGTTGTTCTTCGTAAGAATAAAAATAATTTTTATAGTGAAGAGTTTATAGTTTCATATACTAATTCTCCTTCCTTTTCTTTGAAGACAGGCGATATGATATTAGTATATGAAAATCCAAAATATAATAACTTATTAACAATAGAAGTTGCAGGAGAAGTTAACAAAAGGGGCAATTTTCAGTTATCTAAAAATATGACTCTTAATGATGCAATTAATTTAGCAGGAGGTTTTTCTGATCTTGCAAATCCAGATGCTATTATTGTATTGAATAATTTTTCATCATTCAATAGTGAAGGTTTAATGAGTCAATCTACAAATATCGTTCGTAATGCATCATTAGATTTTAAGTTAAATCCTGATTCAAAGATTATTGTAAATAGAAAAGTTGATGTTGTTAAGGTGACTGGAAATGTTTACAATCCTGGTTTAATAGCACACTCCAAGTCTCTTACTTTTAAAAAAGCAGTTGATTTGGCAGGTGGACATAGAAAAGATACTCTTAAAAATCGTTCATATATAATTCGTGCTAATGGTAAAATAGAAGCAAAAAAATATGCAGGAAGATTTCAGAAGCTTAAACCTGGCGACGAGATTGTTATTCCGGTCGATCCTGACGCGGATGAATTTGATTTGAGATCCTTAATACTTGATACAACAAGTATACTTACAAATTTAATTGCATTTTTATTGCTTGCAGATAGCTTGAATGACGATTAAGGGACTCATTAAGTGAAACCTATCATTCAAAACCAAAAAATTGATTTAATCGCAATTTTTGATTTTTATCAAAACAATTTGATGAAATATGTTAAAAGAACTTTTTCTTTAGCATTAGCTTATTGCTTATTTTTTTTGATTAAAACCCCAACATATGAATCAACTATTACCTTTTATACAAATTACCAATCTGATGAAACTCAATCTTTATTTTCATTATTTCCAAGCTCAATTGCTGGATTAGCATCTGATCAATTAAGATTTTCTGTTAAAGATTATATGTCATCTGAAAAAGTGTTACATGATGTAGTCAGTTCAAAGTTTATCATTAAAACAAGAGAAGGAAATAAAGAGGAATATTTAAAAAATGAATGGGGTAAAAATTATGATAAAGTTTTTAGCCCTAATCCCTTAGGACTTTTATCTGGTATAAATAGAGCTTTAATGTATAATCCTGACGCTACAGATGAAGCTAAAAAAATTGAAAAAGCGAAAAAAAGACTAAAAAGATCCATGACATTTTCTGAAGATAGAAGAACAATGTTGAACACTATTGTTGTTGAAGTAGATAATGACGGATTTTTAGCTCAACAAATTGCTGAAAACATTTATAATTCAATTATAAAATATTCAAATGAAGTTCAAAATTTAAAAGGATTAGAAAAAAGTAAATTTATAAGCTCTAGATTAGATTCTGTTAAGATAGATTTGGTATTTTCAGAAGAGAAAATGATTTCTTTTTTAGAAAAAAACGTTTCCTTGTCGTCTCCATCCTTAGTTCTTGAAAGAGATAGACTTCAAAAGTCAATTGACCTTAATAACCAACTATTCTTTAGTTTATCTGATCAATTAGAAATTGCTAGAATCGAAGAGAGTGATAATACATCTTCTATTTACAAATTAGATTCTCCAGAAATTAGCATAAAACAATCAGGATTAAGCCTTGTAAGAGGCGGTTTTTATTCCGTTGTTTTTGGCATGATATTCTTTTTTCTTCTGGATTTATTTAAAAAACGAAAAAAACTAATTTTATCTTAAATGATTGTTTGGTTAACAGGTCAGCCCGCTAGCGGTAAAACAACTTTAGCTAAGGGAATTATTAAAACTTTAAAAGAAAATAATCAAAAAATAAAAATTATTAATCTTGATGGTGACGACTTAAGAGCAATTAATAAAAATAAGGACTATTCAAAAGAGGGTAGAATTAAAAATATTTCTACTGCAATTTCGATTATTAGGTTTTTAGCAAATAAAGATTATCATTGTATAGTATCAATTGTTGCTCCATATAAATTTCTAAGGGATGAACTAAAAAGTGAGTTTAACTTTTTAGAGGTTTATTTATTTACCAGTGAAATCAGAGGTAGAGAAAATTATTTTGCAAAAGATTACGAAGTGCCAACAGATAAAAATACTATGCGTTTAGATACAGGTGAAATGAACGAAAAGGAATGTTTAAATGAAATACTCAATGTTTATCGGAAGATGGCAACCTTGGCATGATGGCCATAGATGGTTGATTGATCAGCAGTTAAATAAAGGTAAAAATATTTTAATCTGCGTTAGAGAAGTAAGTAAAGATGATAAAAATCCATATAATCCAGTTGATGTAAAAATTAATGTTGAGAAACAATTACACGATCTTGTTGTAAAAGGAAGGGTAAAAGTAATTATTATACCAGATATCGAATCAGTTAATTATGGTAGAGGTGTAGGATATGATATTATTGAACATGTTCCTCCAAAACAAGTTGGAAAAATTTCAGCAACTAAGATTCGTGAAAATTTGTTTAAGAAATAATTTCAATAATCTATTTCCCTAAAACAGATTGAACACATATTTTTACAGATTCTTCAACTTTTTTAGTTGGAGAAAAATTAAGTTCTTTTTCAGCTTTTGAAATATCAGGTATCCTTATTTTTACATCATCAGAAAAGCTTTTAGTTGTAATAAATTTTAATTCGTCAGTACCTTGATATATTAATTTTGCTAACTCTTTCATTGAAATAGGTTCAGGATTTCCAATATTATAAGTCTCATTTTTAGAAATTTCATTGAATGAATATTTGCCAATTACATTTGCTACATCTTCAATCCATGTAAAGCAACGGATTTGTTCCCCATCTCCAATTATAGGTAAAGGATTTTTTTTATCTATAATTAGATTTTTTACAAAATCTGCAAAAACATGACTTATTCCTTGTTCGCCTTCTCCTTCTTCATGTGGAGTAATGATGTTGAATGGTCTCCATATTGTATAGTCTAATCCAAATTGTTTTGAAAAAGCTATACACAATCTTTCACCGGTTAGTTTTGATAGTCCATAGTCTGTGCTAGGAATTATTGCTTCAAACGCGTCTTCTTCCTTGCATGGATGATGTTCACTTCTTTCGTAAACCATCGAAGAACTTATATAAGCTATTCTTTTGACATCATTCTTTAACATTGCCCATAAAATATTTTGATGTAAAACAATATCTTTTGATAAAATATCAGCTGGATATTTATTAAATCCTCCTACACCATAAATTAAAGCTGCTGCTTGAACAACACCGTCGATATTTTGCATAATTTCATCTACAAAATTTTTATCAGTTAAATCGCCTCTAATAAAATCATAATTTCTTTCTCTTTCAATCTCACCATAACGTGCGAAATTATCTACACCAATTATATGATAACCTTCTTCTTGAAGGACAGGTATCACATATTGCATTAGAGATCCTTCTGAACCGGTTACAAGTATTCTTTGTTTACTCATCTCTCATCCCCTCATAAACTGTAATTTTTAATTTATTATTAATATCCATTAAGGTTTGGAAAAAATTATTATCAATTTCTAGATTCTTTGATAAGTAGCTAAGTGCTTTTGTATCTTTTGGAAGGCAGACTCCACCAAAGCCTCTAAAATTATTATTACAATCTAAATATTGATCATTAATATGATCCCTTAAAACTGCTGCGTTTTTAACATTTGTATAATCTGCACCCAATTCTTGACATATTTCATAAAATGAGTTTGCAAATGTAATTAGCGTAGAATTATAAACATTATTGAAATATTTAACCAGCTCTGCTTCAGTTCGGCTTAACATCACAAAATTATTTGGTAAGTTACCGTGTATTTTTTTAATCAATTCAAATGTGTTATTGTCTTTAGCTCCTATAACACATAAATCATGATTTTCAACAAAATCGATTTCTGCACATCTTTCTCTTAAAAATTCTGGCACAAAGCAAAGATTTAAAGGTTCATAAGCTTGAGAAAACATTTCAGTAGTACCAGGAACAACCGTTGATTTAATTGCAACAACACCTTTATAGTTTAGTTTATTTAAATCATTTAAAACTTCTTCAACAATATCAGTATTACAAGATCCATCAGAATTTGATGGTGTTGGTACACAAATAAAAATAACAAGTGTATCTAATAAATCTTCAATTTTAGTATTGAGTTTTATGTCATGAGACACTACTTCATTACCTATTTTCCTTAGTCCATTTGCTACAGCTGAGCCTACAACACCTAGACCAATTATTCCTACTTTCATAGACGTATATTATATGTAAAAAATAAAAAAAACTAATGTAAATTCTAAAAAAAATTAGGGCCCATAGCTCAATTGGTTAGAGCAACGGACTCATAATCCGCAGGTTCGGGGTTCAAGTCCCTGTGGGCCCACAAATGAGTAGTCATTCATATATATCGAATCCAAAAAATGAAGATATTTTTATAAACATAAATGGAAAATTATTTCATAGAAGTGAGGCTAAAATTTCTGTTTTTGATAGCGGATTTTTATTAGGAGATGGAGTTTGGGAAGGTATTAGGCTGCATGAATCAAAGTTAGTTTTTATCGAAGACCATCTTGATAGATTGTATAAAAGTGCACAAGGTATCTCATTAAATATTTCATACTCTAAACAAGACTTAGTTAAAGAAATCAACAAAGTGCTAGATAAAAATATGATGGATGATAATATACACATACGGTTGGTAGTATCTAGGGGTGACAAAATTACTCCATACCAAAATCCTAATGCTAATGTAGGACCAATCAATCTAGTAATTATTCCTGAATATAAACAAACAGACCCGAGTACCTATATAAAAGGGTTAAATATTGGTAGAGTGCCTAATATAAGGCCGAATGACAGTATATTGAGCCCTCATTACAATACACTAAGCAAATTGAATTGTATATTAGCAAGTATAGAGGCAAATAAGCTTGGATATGATGAAGGTATTATGAACGATATAAACGGCAATATTAGCACATGTAATTCTACGAATCTATTTTTTATTAAAAATGGCAGTGTTTTGACTTCTACTGGTGAATATTGTTTAAATGGAATTACAAGAGGAAAAGCTATTTTAATATGTAATAAGAATAATATAACATGTTCTGAAAAAAATTTTACATTTGAAGATATTAAGGACTGTAATGAAGCTTTTGTAACAGGTACGTTTGCAGGTATTATCCCTGTATCACAGCTAGAAGGTAGAAAGCTAGAATCGACTCATTCTGATTCTTTGGTAAATAAAATTAGAATGTTATACAATCAAGAAATTCAAGACTATATAGGCTAAAATGAGAATTGCTTGTTGGTCAGGCCCAAGAAATATATCTACTGCACTTATGAGATCTTGGTCTTCTAGGAAGGATGTATTTATTTCTGATGAACCTTTTTATGCTTACTACCTAAGAGAGCGCCAGTTAAAACATCCAATGTATAAAGAAATAATTGACCACTACCCTTATAAATATGATGATATAGTTACAAGTATTACTTCTGAAATACCTAAAGGGAAAAAATATTGGTATCAAAAACATATGGCACATCATTTAATTGATTTAAAAAATATCGATTGGATTAAAAATTTTGAAAACTGCATTCTAATTCGTCATCCCAAAGATGTAATTAACTCTTATGTTAAGAAAAACACTCTCAATCATATCGATGACCTCGGATATCCTCAACAATATAAAATCATGAAATATTTAGATAATATCGGTAAAAAATTTATTGTTATTGATTCAAATATTTTGCTGAATAATCCTGAAAAAATATTATTGAAATGGTGTAGAAGTATTAATTTAGAATTTGATATCTCTATGTTGCATTGGGAGAAAGGAAGTCACCCTCAAGATGGAATATGGTGGAAACATTGGTACGATAACGTTATTACTACAACCCATTTCCAAAAGTTTTCCAAAAATAAAAATGAGTTAGATCAAAAATATCAATCGATTTACGATGAAGCATTAGATTATTATAACAAATTGTATTATTTTGCAGAACAATGAATTTTTTGCTAAAACTCTGGAATCAACCTAATTGGGTGAAATGGGTAGCCTACTTTGCTATTGCTTATATACTCTTTGCAATAAAAGAAGCTTTTGCTATTGTTCTTTGGTTTTTATTTTGCATTTTATTGTACTACGTCATTTTTGCTAAAAACATGTTTCAATCAACAACTTATTATGAAAAGAAGATATAGCATACTCACATTCTGTATCTTGCTGATTGCTTGTAATGCAAATGTTTCTAATTTGAGACCTCATGGATCTCAGACTGGTGTGCCGGAGTTAACACGTAATAATTATTTGATGGGATTTTTAAATGAGTATCGAAACTCATATGATGTATCATATTATGATATCAATATAGACTTTGATATTGAAGAGAAATCAATTGATGGCTTTGTAACTATCAAAGCAAAAGCTATCAGCTATATTGATACTCTTCAAGTAGATCTAGCTAAAAATTTAAATATTACGAAAATTACTCATCAAGATTTTTCTTTAGACTACAATAGAGAAGAAGATGCTGTTATGGTGGTCTTTAATCAAACTATAGATAAAGATACATTATTTGATTTTACAGTTTACTATAATGGAATACCTCAAAGTGCTGATAATCCACCTTGGGCAGGAGGATTTACATGGTCTAAAGATAAAAATGATAGAGATTGGGTAGCAGTTTCTTGTGAGGGTGAAGGTGCAAGAATTTGGTGGCCTAATAAAGACCATATTACTGAAGAACCTGATAGTGTTAGAATGGCTTTTACGGTTCCATCAAATTTAGTGAGTATTGCTAATGGCCAACTAAGAAGTGTTGTAGAGGAAGAAGATGATAAAACTACCTACGAGTGGTTTGTGAACAATCCGATTAATAATTATAATATTTCTGTTCAAATCGGAAACTATGTTGCCGTTCAAGATACATTTATAAAAGAAAACAAAACCCATTATATGAATCATTATGTGTTAGACTATAATGAAGAAGTTGCACAAAACTACTTTCCACAATCAAAAGAAGTAATTCGTTTCTATGAAAAATATTTTGGAGACTATCAATGGTGGGATGATGGATATAAATTAATCGAAGTTCCTTATTTGGGTATGGAGCACCAATCGGCTGTAACCTATGGGAATGGATTTAGTATATATAATGGGGTTAGAAGTAGTAGTTGGGCTATGTATGGTGTCATTGATCCACTTATAATTCATGAAACTGGTCACGAATGGTTTGGAAATAGTGTTACTGCAATTGATCCAACACATATCTGGATTCACGAGGGATTACAAGTTTATACTGAAGCACTATATTTTGAAGATAAATTTAATAGTTATCCAGTCAGTGTTGATTACTTAAAAAGCATTAAATCAAGAATTCAAAATAAAATTCCGATTGTAGGCCCAGAAGATGAGAATTATTGGGCTTTAAACGGTGACACTTATATGAAAGGTGCTTGGGTAATGCATACTTTAAGAAGTGCTATCAATGATGATTCTACTTGGTTTGCAATACTCAAAGAATTCATGATAGAAAATGCAAAAAGTCATGTTAGCACAGAAGATTTTTTTAATAAAGTGAAAGAAAAAACTGGCACTGATTATTCATATTTTTCAGAACAATATTTTTATACCCCCAATCAACCTGAGCTAGAATACTATCAAACAGATAATAGTTTTCATTATAGGTGGAATAATGTTAATGATAGCTTTATTATGCCAATAGATTTATTAGTTAATGGTATCGAAAAAAGAGTTTTACCTAATGAAGAATTTCAGTCATTCGATATAACAAAACACTCAACTGTCGAAATAATGGATTGGAAATTTTATGTCAAACCGACTGAAAAAAAGTAATATTAAAAATTATTATATACTATTATTAGCAACACTATTTACAGCTCTTTACTCTCAAGATTTTGAAAGCAACTCTAATCTAGAGTTAAATCCTAATTTTTCTAACCAATGGTGGTCACAGTATAATAATTATGGACAGGAATCTTCAAAGATAAATTTTAGATATAATGGTAAGTATCAAAAAAATAAGACCAATTATTATTTTTCAGTCCTTGCTTCAAAAGATAGATTTACTATTAGTGAATCATTTATTAAATCTGAATTATTTCATAATACATATCTGAAAGCGGGGAGATATTATAGAGATTTTAGCCTATATCTCAATGATGATCTTAGTTCTGGATCAATGTTAGTTAGTAACAATGCCGAACCAATGCCTAAAATTGGTATTTTAAGCGCATATGACTATAAAGATTTAGATTTTACTTTTGGGATAGCACACGGATCTTTTGAGAAAAGCGAGGTTTATACAAAAGCTCCAATGCTCCATGAAAAGTTTATATATATAAACTTGATTAGGAATGATTATGAATTTGGGATTGGCATTGTTCATGAAGCTATGTGGGGAGGGGGAACAACAGAAGAAGGAAATTTTCCAAGCTCACTAAGAGATTTTTTTAAAGTACTTATTTCTGCTGATGATACATCACCAATTATTTTTGGTGAAGATTCTCATCAAAATGCACTTGGCAATCATCTAGGTATATGGGATTTTTATTATATAAAAAATATTAAAGACAGAAGTACAAAGTTTTACTACCAACATTTTTTTGAAGATACCAGCGGACTTAGATTTTGGAATAGATTGGATGGATTATGGGGAATAGAGCTTTCAAATTATATTAAAAATACTAATATTTTATTTGAATATTTAAACACAGAAAATCAAGACAGAGATCCTCCTTATGTCAACGATAGATATTATAATCATTATCAATATACCGATGGATGGAGCTACAAAGGCTATACAATTGGCAATCCTTTTATCAATCATCTAGATAATAATCCATCTAAAGTTTTTCATTTAGGTATTATAAAAAATTATCCCAATCAATATAATTATAAATTATTGCTTTCTCGAAAAATTAATAAGTCTGATCCTTTGAAATATGAAATTTGTATTAGTAAAAATGCTAATCAATTTTTAATTGGGGCTATTATTACAGGAGAAGAAGGGCAAAGCAATAATTTAGGTGTAAAAATTTCTTATCAGCTATGATGAAGATTCAATAATATCACAAAGAATATGTCCAATTAATATGTGCATTTCTTGAATACGCTGCGTGCTTTTAATAGGAATATTTATATTAATATCAGAATGATTGCCCAGTTTACCACCATCATTTCCTGTTAGAGAGATTACTTGCATTTTATTTGAGGTAGCAAATTTGGCAACTTTCACAATATTAGGAGAATTTCCACTAGTTGATAATCCGATCAATATATCTCCAGATTGATATAGTGCCTCTAATTGTCGAACAAATATATTATCAAAGGAGTCATCATTAGACCAAGCTGTAATAAATGCTGTATCAACATTCAGGCATATAGACTTAAATGGCTTAATTTTTTTTTGGTACATTCCTCCTATCAACTCCGCAGAAAGATGATTAGCTTGAGATGCACTTCCACCATTTCCGCACCAAAATATTTTTTTATTTTTACTGATGGCATCTAAAATAATATTAGAAGCTGATACAATTATATCTGTATCAACAAGCGATAGAGCTTCAGAATGTTTTTGTATTGAGCTATTTATTAAGTCTTTCATTTATTGATTTCAATATAATTATTAATCTCATCAATAGTAACACTTGCAGTACCAGTTTTACTTACAGCAATTGCAGCGGCAGTATTAGCTATTTTTGCAGATTCTTCAATATCTTTTGTATTAGTATATGCTAAAGCTAATGTAGCGATAACTGTATCTCCTGCACCTGTAACATCAGGACTATGAACAGGATGTGCATCAATTTTTTTAATCAAACTATCTTTTCCAATAATTATCATTCCTTTACTACCTCTTTTTGCCACTATATAATCAAAACCATTTATTTTAATTAGTTCATTGCAAGCATCTATAATCGATTTTTCACCTTTTATATCAATATTCGATGCTCTATTAAGTTCATTTAAATTTGGCGTAATAATATTGGCTCCAGTATATTGCATAAAGTTGTCTTTTTTAGGATCTACTATTATTGGAATTGATATATCAGGGATTCTAAAGAGATTGAGGCTACCTTTATTATAATCTGATAATATTATCACATCATAATCATTATAGTTGATTTTTATAGTCAGATTAGGATTCCAATCAATTATTTTCTCTTTATCAAGTCGTGCAACTTGAACGCCATCTGAGTATATCCTTTGTTTTAATGTAGTGTTGTGATTTTCAATAACTCCTAGATGACTTGTATCTATTCCTTGATTGTTTAAAATCGAAATCAATTTTTCTCCCCAAATATCGTCTCCGAGAGCTCCTAAGCATGTTACATGAGCCCCCATTGAACTGAGATTCATTGCTACATTACCTGCTCCTCCCGGTATTGAGTATTCCTCCTGTGGAACAACGACAGGCACATGTGCTTCAGGAGACATTCTATTTGATGTTCCCATGATATAATGGTCTATCATAAAATCGCCAATTAATAAAACTTTAATATCTGAAAAATCTAAACTCATTTTGCTTTACCTTGATTTGCTACTATTTCTTGTTTCTCTTTTAATTTTTCTTCGCTAATTAGATATTCTTTTTCTAAAACATTTAAACTTTCATCCAATGTATACACTAATGGAACACCAGTAGGAATGTTTACTGATATAATCTTCTCATGTGATAATTGATCTAAAATCTTCACAATAGCTCTTAAAGAGTTGCTATGTGCTACAATAAGGTGAGCACCTTTTTTTTGAATTATATAATTAACATATTTTTTCCAAAATGGTTTTAATCTATCAATCACATTTTTCAAACTTTCACCATTAGGTAAATCTGCATCAATAATTTTAAATTTATTGTTAAATCTTGGATGACGTTGATCGTTATCTTTTAGTAGAGGAGGAGGGATGTCATAGCTTCTTCTCCATATATGGACTTGATCTTCTCCATATTTAGAAGCTGTTTCAGACTTATTTAATCCTTGTAAAGCGCCATAGTGTCTTTCATTTAATCGCCAATCATATTGGATATCATCTTTTGGAAATTTGATAATATTTGTAACAATATCTGTAGTTTCAGTGGCTCTGTTTAATAAAGATGTGTAAACACTATTTATTTTGATATTCATTTTTGAGATTTGTTTTCCAGAAAAAATAGCTTCATCAATACCATTTTGGGTTAGAGAGACATCTTTCCATCCTGTAAATCTATTTTCTAGATTCCACTGACTTTGCCCATGTCGAAGTAAGATTAATTTCATTTTAATGTTTTACCTGTTTTGGAAATAATACAACTATAAAAGTCATAAATATAATTTTTATATCTAAAAAAATATTTTTATTTAACATATAATAATGATCTAATTCTACTTTTTTTGCAAAAGAATTTAAATCTCTGCCATTAACTTGTGCCCAACCAGTGATTCCAGGTGTTAATTTATCAATGCCTTTTTCTTCTCTTAATTCTTTTATTATATCTTCATTGTCAACCATACATGGTCTTGGCCCAATAAAATTCATTTCTCCTTGTATAATATTTAACAATTGCGGTAGTTCATCAAGACTAAATTTTCTGATTAAATTTCCAATTTTTAGTATATATTTTTCTGGATTTTTTAATTCTTCCGTTGGTAGTTGAGGAGAGCCTTGTTTCATTGTTCTGAATTTATAGAGATAAAATTTTTTGTGATTTTTACCATAATTTCTCTGTATATATATAATAGGAAATCCATCACTAATGATAATTAATAGTGATATAATCAAAAAAACAGGCTGAAGAACAAGTAGTAATAACAGAGCTATTATTCTTTGAGTCATAAAGAAATATAGTAAAATATTTTTTTTGAAATAATGCTAATATCTATATTCATTTTTTTTAAATGGGCCTTTAACCGATACACCAATATAATCTGCCTGATCTTCAGTAAGTATTGTTAGTTCTGCATCAAGGTGTTTAAGGTGAAGCCTAGCAACTTCTTCATCTAATTTTTTAGGAAGATTATATAAATCAATATCAGGTTTTTCTTTTGCTAAAAATACTTGTGCCAACACTTGATTTGAGAATGATGTAGACATCACAAAGCTTGCATGTCCTGTAGCACATCCTAGATTGACCAGCCTACCTTCTGCGAGAAGGAATATTGTTCTACCATCAGGAAAAGTATATTTATCATATTGAGGCTTAACTTCCTCTTTTAAAGCATTAGAATTATTTAAAGCATCAACTTGAATTTCATTGTCGAAATGACCAATATTACAAATAATGGCTTGATCTCTCATTTTTTTCATATGATTTAGTGTAATAATATCTTTATTGCCTGTTGTAGTAACAAAAAGATGTCCTTTATCTAGCACTCTTTCAATTTTTTTCACTTCAAAGCCTTCCATGGATGCTTGTAAAGCACAGATAGGATCTATTTCAGTAACAATCACTTTACATCCATAAGACTTCATAGATTGAGCACATCCTTTACCTACATCACCATATCCACAAACAACTACAGTTTTACCTGCTAACATTACTTCGGTGGCACGCTTAATACCGTCTGCTAAAGATTCACGACAACCATAAAGATTATCAAATTTCGACTTTGTTGCAGAGTCATTAACATTAAATGCTGAAAACAGTAATTTATTATCATCTCTCATTTGAACTAGCCTTGCTACTCCGGTAGTTGTTTCTTCAGAAACTCCAATAATATCAGGAACAATATTATGCCAGTAATTAGGGTTAGAATTGTGAATTTTTCTTAATAAATCTTCAATAACTAATTCTTCTCTATTGTTTGTAGTAATTTTTGGAAGTTCTTCATTTATATTATAGAACTCTTCTAATTCATATCCTTTATGAATAAGCAATGTAGCATCTCCACCATCATCTACAATTAAATTTGGCCCTAAGTCTTTACCAAATGAGATAGCATCAAAGGTACACTGCCAATATTCTTCTAAAGTTTCACCTTTCCAAGCAAAAACAGGAGTGCCCGTTTTAGCTATTGCAGCAGCAGCTTCATCTTGAGTAGAAAAAATATTACAGCTAGCCCATCTTACATCAGCTCCCAACTCTTTAAGTGTTTCGATGAGTATTGCTGTTTCAGTCGTCATATGTAGAGATCCAGTTAATCGAAACCCCTTAAGCGGTTTATCTTTTCCATACTTTTTTCTTAATGCCATTAGTCCAGGCATCTCTTTTTCTGAGATACCAATTTTTTTTCTACCTAAATCTGATAGATGGATATCTTTAATCTTGTAATCTTTGCTCATAGCTCACCTAATTTATCAGTCAAATCAATTTTTTCCCAAGGAAGATTTTCTCGACCAAAATGACCATAATTTGTTGTTTCAGTTAATTTGATATTAAATAAGTCAAATTGATTTATAATACCCAATGGGGTTAAATCAATATTCTTTTTTATCCAATCTGCAATATCTGTTCTAACTTTTCCATCGGCATAGACATAGATAGAGGTAGGATCTGCAATGCCTATTGCATAGCTTAATTGTATTGTTGCATTGTTTGCTATGTTGCTTGCAACAATATTTTTTGCTAAATATCTAGCCATATAACTTGCACTTCTATCTACCTTAACACAATCTTTACCACTAAAGGCACCGCCTCCATGTGGAGCATATCCTCCATATGTATCTACAATTATTTTTCTTCCTGTTAATCCTGTATCTCCAGCTGGACCACCAACAACAAACCTTCCTGTTGGATTGATTAAAAATTCTATATTTGAAATGTTATATTCATCTAGAGTTGGCTCAATAATTTTTTTTACTTCTCTACACACTTCTTCTATTGATAGATTTGCATCATGTTGAGTGCTACAAACAATATTTGATATGCCAATTGGTTGATTAATACCAGAATAAAGAAAACTGATTTGACTCTTAGAATCTGGACCTAACCAAGATTGGCCAGCATGTCTTGCTTCTGATAATGCTTTTGTAATTTTATGACTATAATAAATCGGACTAGGCATTAATGCTTTTGTTTCGTTGCATGCATATCCAAACATAATACCTTGATCTCCTGCACCAAAATTATCGGTTCCAAGTGCAATATCAGGGCTTTGTTGATCAAGCTGAATATCAATATGAACATTTTTATAGCTAAATCCTTCTTGGTCATAGCCAATGTTTTGAATTGTTTGCTTTATAATTTTCTCTAGCAATGAATTATCAATCGTTTTTGAGCTTTTATATTCACCAGCTACACATACTTTATTTGTTGTTACCAATGTTTCAATAGCTGCGCGATGAGACTGATTATTATCAATAATATAGTCAGCAATGGCATCTGATATTAAATCAGCTACTTTATCAGGATGACCCTCTGATACTGATTCAGATGTAAATGTATACTCTTTCATTTATTCCTCTCTAATCCAGTTATGCAGTTTATAATTGACAGCAATTTCATCGCCTGAATTTACCACTATTAAGGTTCTTATTTTAATAAAATCCCCATCATATATTGCTTCACAATTTGGTGTTTCGCTATGATTAAAAAATCCACCAAGAGGTGTTCTGATATATCCATGCAGAAATCTATTATCTTTAATATGACTAATACCCAACTCAATATGTTGCTCAATTTTTTTAGTAGCAAATAATCCTAAGCCATGAATATTTGATTTTTTAATAGTGAGAAATGAAGGTATAGGTTCAAATTCTTTGATATTTTTTAGTTTATTCATCGCGCTCAAAATATTATATTTTTAACATATAATAAATGTTTTTATTTAAAGAGAATTGAAATATATTCGCATCAGCAATGAGTAAAACAAAACACCTAAATAGTACGACATAATCATGGCAGTGATTGATCAAATAATTTTATTACAAGATGTTGATAATAAATTATTTGAAATCAAAAAATTATTAGGCGATCTTCCAAAACAAGTTCAAGAACTAACTGATCAAGAAGAAGGAACAAAAAATTCTTTGTCTGAAAAAGAAGACTCATTAAAAGCTACTACAGTAGAAATTAATAGCTCAGAAACCCTCATTGCAACTACTCAAAATAAAGTAAATATTTTAAAAGATAGATTAATTGATGGATCTATTAGCAACAATAAAGAATATGATGCTATGATGGAGACAATCGACTATGAGAAAAATATTATTTTTCAGAAAGAAAATGAATTATTAGCCTTAATGGAAACTAAAGAATCTTTATCAAAAGAAATTGATGAAGATAAGGCGGCGCTTGATGGTATTATCGAAGAGTTGAGTACCAAAAAAGAATCACTTAATACAAAAATGCAAGAAGTTTCAGAAGAAAATAATGCCTTAAAAGTCGAAAGAGAGAATATTGTTAAAGATATAGACGAAGATACAAAGAATCAATATTCACAGATTTATGAAGCTCGTGAAGGGTTAGTTGTTTCTGAAATTCTTGATAATAATTGCCAAGGTTGCGGAGCATTAATTCCTCCACAAATAGTCAATGAAGCACTAGCAAAACAAATAGTTTTTTGTGGTACATGTAGTAGATTTTTATACAAATCTGAAAATTAATTTTTTTCTTCTTAATTCAACTTCTATCCCTTATTATATCAAAATGAGCTGATTGGATGATTACTCAATTTATTTGAGAGGAAAGTCCGGGCACCGTAGAGCATAGTGCCACCTAACGGGTGGGATTCGTGAGGATATGGATAGTGCAGCAGAGAATAGACCGCCATTTATTTGGCAAGGGTGAAACGGAGGTGTAAGAGACCCCCAGTATTAGTGGTAACACTAATAGCTTGTAAACCCCACTAGGTGCAAGATCAAGTAGTTCCAAGATGCGGCTCGCATCATTGAGGAGCGGGTAGATCGCTAGAGTTCTATAGTGATATAGGATAGAGAGGAATGATCATCACATTGAAAGATGTACAGAACCCGGCTTATAGATCGGCTCAAAGAATTTTTGTTTATAAAAAAGACTATTACGTATAAAATGAATAGAGCAAAAATAGCAGGTATTGGATTCAATGTTCCCGATAATATTGTAACCAATCATGATCTTGAAGAGATGATGGACACATCAGATGAATGGATTCAAACAAGAAGCGGTATTCAAGAGAGGCGTTGGGTGCAAGATGGAATAGCTAATTCTGATATGGCATTACCAGCATGTATAAAAGCAATTGAATCTGCAGGAATTACTGCAGAAGATTTAGACGCAATAATTGTTGGAACAGTATCATCTGATTATAATTTTCCAGGGGTAGGTCCTATATTACAGCAAAAATTAGGAATTACTAGCCATATTCCAGCTTATGATATTAGCGCAGCATGTTCTGCATTTATCTATCTTCTTGAAATGGGAGATCAATTTATTCAAAGTGGAAAATATAAAAATATTTTATTGGTA
>Ga0208749_1000145_pt1 | contig 17344 bp, 18 predicted proteins | sample Knorr_S15_td_DCM_FD_185601 | JGI IMG/M metagenome (GOLD analysis project Ga0208749, IMG submission 185601) | Marine microbial communities from Southern Atlantic Ocean transect - Knorr_S15_td_DCM_ad_63m_LV_B (SPAdes) (version 2) | ecosystem: Environmental > Aquatic > Marine > Oceanic | place... | reverse complement strand
AATAAATGAAAATATACTTCCGTATCTTAAAGCAATCTTTAATACGTTTAATGCTCCAAATTTTTTAATTAAAGGTTGGACTATATTTGCTGCAAAACCGTAACTTATTGAGGCTATTAATGCTAGGAATGTTCCAACTTCAAGATCTATATTTACTTTATTAAATCCAAATGACAGAACATAGATTCCTGCGAAGCCCAATATAAGATAGATTTTTTGAATGTTACTGATTTTTTGTGAAAAGAATAAGACGCCAACAATACTTATAAATATTGGTGTAGATCCATTTATTAATCCTGCAAGGCTTGAAGAAATTGTTTCTTCTGAAGCAGCGAAAAGATAAAAAGGTAGTGACATCCAAAGTAAACCAACCAAGGCTATATTAAGATGATCTTTCCTGCTCAGTTTATCGATTTTTGTTATAAATAAATTCATGAATATCATACCAATAAATATTCTGTAAAAAGATATATGAAATGGATTTAATTCAACTAGTGCAAGTTTCATAAGTAGAAATGAAGAACCCCATAGAGCAGAGGTAAGCAACACTTGAAGATAGTTCCTAACTAGCAATATGCATCCTTCCAGCAAATTAAAAGTAAACATGAGTCACCATCCAACAGGGTAGAAGGATTTAGTGTTAGTGGTTCAAACTGACACAAAGGCGACTCTTTTCCACTCTATATAGGTTTAATTTTTATATATTCTGATCAGTGATAATTACTGTATTTTCTCTTATTTCTAGCAATTTATTAATTGGTAAACCAGATCCATTTATAGCTTTATTTAATATCTCTTTCTTATTTTCTCCCGTAACCAATAAATATAGATTTGAGATGCTTCTTAATAATTTGAAAGTAGATGAAATTCTCCATTTTGAAATAATATTTACCTCATTTGCAATAATTAGTTTTTCATTTTCATTAAGACCATTTGTATTTGGAAATAAAGAAGCGATATGTCCATCGTCACCTAAACCAATTACTCCTGAATCAAAGTTATTAATATTCTCTTTTAAACTTTTAGAATAAAATTCTGCATCTTTCAAAGGGTCATCACCCGAATATTTAATGCTTAATATTCGTGCTTCTGTTTGCTCAAAGGTAGAATTTATCATTTTTTGATTAGAATTATCGTCAGTTAACGGCAACCACCTGTCGTCTATAGTCCAGAAGGTGATATTAGTGAAATCCCTAATATCACTAAGCATCATAGAATATGCAAGTTTAGGAGTATTCCCACCAGATAGCCCTATTGAATAATTTTTGTTCTCAGAAGTTAAAATATTGTTTGCTATTAGATTAGACAAACATGAAGATGCTTCCTCATGGTTGTTAGCTTTATAAATTTCTATTGCTTCTGACATAAAAAATATTGTTACACTTAAATCTTTGAGTAGTATCAATGATAGTGGAAAAACATATAGTAATAGAAGGTAATCATCAATTAAACGGTGAGATAGAAGTTAAAGGCGCAAAAAATGCTGTCTTAAAACAGATGGTCTTGCCAATACTTTCTGAAGGAGAGTATACACTTACAAACGTTCCTAATATTGCTGATGTTTTATATATGCAGGAAGTTCTTGAAGTTCTAGGAATAAATACAGAATTAACTGACAATAAATTAAGTATTCAATCACCAGCAAATATTGGTATAGAGGCTCCTTATGAGTTGGTTCAGAAAATGAGAGCCTCGATTATTATTTTAGGCCCACTACTCGCAAGAAAAGGAGAAGCCAAGATTGCATTCCCTGGAGGAGACGAATTAGGACCACGCCCTGTTCAAATGCATTTAGATGCATTAGAAAAAATGGGTGCACACTTTTCTTTGGAACATGGAGTTTTGACAGGAAAAGCAGATGGCCTTAAAGGTGTTGAAATAAATCTACCTTATGCCTCAGTCGGAGCAACAGAGAATACCCTATTAGCTGCAGTTTTAGCAGAAGGAAAAACAGTAATAGAAAATGCCGCCAGAGAACCTGAAATTGTCGATTTAGTAGAAATGCTAAAAAAAATGGGAGCAGAAATTACTGGAGAAGGTACTAGCGAGATAATAATTGAAGGAGTAAAGAATTTAAACCCAACAGACCATGATGTTGTTGGAGACAGAATTGCAGCAGGCACATTTTTAGCAGCTTTTCTTGCAACTAATGGTTCAGGTACTGTTCGTGGAATTAATCCAAATAATTTGCCTATGGAATTAAAGAAGTTTAAGGAAATTGGTGCTGAAATAAAAACTGAAAAAAACTCAATAGAAATTGCTTACACAGGTAATTTAAATGCAGTAGAGCTTTCAACGTTACCATTTCCTGGAGTAGCAACTGATCTTCAGCCTGTATTTGGCTCTCTTTTATTAAAAGCAGACGGTACTTCCATAATTACTGAAAATGTTTACGATCAAAGATTTCAATGGATTCCTGAAGTTCAAAGAATGGGAGCAAATATTCAAACTGGTTGGCAACATGCAATGATTAAAGGAGTAAACCAACTATCTGGTGCTCCTGTAAATTCAACCGATATCAGGACAGGAGCGAGTTTAGTAATAGCAGCGATTCAAGCTGATGGTGTATCAAAAATTACAGGAATTGAGCATATAAATAGAGGCTATGAGGATATTGTCTCTTCATTAAGCTCACTTGGGTCAATAATTGAATATAATTAAAATATATGAGTAATGACAATAACATCGAATTTCCGACCCTTAAAGAAAGGGATGAAAATAGTGATATTGATATGGAAGTTTTGAATGAAACAATTGAGTACATCCGCCCAGCTGTTCAGGCAGATGGTGGAGACATAAAACTTGCTTCAGTAAAGGATGGAGTTGTCAATATTGACATGCTAGGAGCTTGTCAGGGTTGCCCACTTTCTATAGCTACTTTAAAGAGTGGAATAGAAAGAATATTGATGGATAAAGTTCCAGGTGTTGTAGAAGTTATTGCTACTTAATTAGTACCGCTTGTATCAGCAAAACTAGTATATAAAGAAAGCCCAAACAAAAGATTATTTTGTACAAGTGGTTCTAGGATATATTGAATTCCATTTTTGGTTACACTTCCAGCAAGCTGTTTTGGATCACTTACATCATCATATAATCCAAGATTAGTTAAGATTGCTTCTCTGCCATCTTTATCCAGTGAATCATCAGATAATGTAAGTATTAAAAGAAAGAATAGTTTTGTTTGTTGCGCATTAGCTTCATCATTCGTAGAAGGAGCAAAAAATTCAATTCGAGAAACTATATCTTCTGTAATAAACATATTTAGAACAAAGACATTGTTTATGTTCGATTCATCCCCAGTGTCTCCAAAACTATAATATAGAGCCTCCCTTTGTTCCGATGTCCATTTAACATTATCAGGATTCATAGAGAAATAGAGAATTGTATCTTCATCTTCTGAGATTGTATTAACAAGCTTATTCCAATTTGATACAAATTCTTCAGATGTTTTTCCTAAGCCCTGATAATTAAATGCTAATGTAGCTTCATCAGAGGGATTTTCTACCGCAATATCTTCCGTACTATTTGTTTGGCTACATTGAGTCAGAACCATAAGTGATAAAGTTAATAAAATAAATTTTTTCATTAAAACAATTCTTTCAAATTTTTAAGATTTTTTCTCCATATTAATTTTAGAATAGGTGCTCCAAAAAATTCACCAATAATACCACCTAAATATATGGGAAATTTAAGAGTTTCTTCCCAATTAAATTTCGTATTATTCTCATCAATTTCTTCTAATTTGAATTCACCTTTTCCTGTAACAATACCAATATGATCAACTGCTATTGATTTTTCAACTTCCCAATTAGTTACTGTCATATAGTCATAAAGTTTTATAGGCCCTATTTTTGTAAGTACTTTCATTTCTGTACCCATTCCGCTGTTATTTTCTGATAAAAAGTCTATTTTTTCAGCATCATTCATCCAATTAGTATGATTCTCTAGTCTAGAAACCTCATTCCATACTGTTTTTAACGGTGCATTAATTATGGTTGAAACTTTAATTGTTTTACTCATTGCTTGTTAAACAATCTTACTTCATAAGTAGAATAAATTAATATGAAAAAATCTGAATATCTATATTTAGACCATGCTGCGACGACTCCTATGAGAGAAATTGCAATTAAAGCTTTTATTGACGCTGAGCATGAAGGGTTTGCAAACTCCTCTGGTGGTCATAATTTATCAAGAAAAGCTAAGAATATACTTGAGCAATCTCGAGATACAATTGCTGCAATTTTTAATGTTGCACCAAATGAGATAATTTTTACTAGTGGGGGAACTGAAGCAGATAATTGGAGCATTAAATCCCTTTTTAATAAAAAAATAGATCCAGATTCTAACCTAGTAACAACAAATATTGAACATGAGGCTGTTCTTGCTTCTGCTCAGTGGATTAAAGATAATGATTATGAAGTAACATTTGCTGAATGTCTAGAATCAGGTGAGTTAGATAAAAATAGTTTTTTAAATGGAGTAAATAAAAACACAATCATTGCTTCGGCAATGTGGGCTAATAATGAAACTGGAATTATTCAGCCAATTAAAGAACTATCAAATGATGTAAAAAAGAAAAACTCAAGCACTCTATTTCATTCAGATGTAGTTCAAGCTGTTGTTTCAGATAAAATAGATTTTCACAAAGATGGGATTCAAAGTGCAGCTATATCAGCTCATAAAATAGGTGGACCAAAAGGAGTTGGTGCAATGTTTTTGAGTAATGAGTTTAAATTACCAAGTATGTTGCATGGAGGTAAGCAAGAGCTTGAAAGAAGAGCAGGAACAGTAAATGTTGCAGGAGTTGCTTCATTTGCTTCAGCACTTCAAGAACAACAAAACAATTTTGATGATGAAATTATGATCATGATTAAAGAAAAAGAAGAATTTGAAAATATTGTTAAGGACAATTTTAAAGTAAAAGTTATTGGTGAAAGTGAAAAACGATTAGCACATATTAGTAATATTCAATTTGAAAAAGTAAATTCAGAAGTATTAATGGTTGATTTAGACTTGAATGGATTGGGTGTTTCAAGAGGTTCTGCTTGTGCGAGCGGAGCACAAAAACCCTCACATGTGCTTGAAGCTATGGGAGTAAATAAAGAATTTATAAATAATCATTTAAGATTTAGTTTTGGTTGGTCAACAGATCTTGGAGACGGAAAGAAAGCAGCAAAAATTCTATTAGATTCATTGGAGAAAATATCATGAAAATATTAGTTGCTATGAGTGGAGGGGTTGACTCATCAGTCGTTGCTGGGTTATTGAAATCACAAGGTCATGAAGTTATAGGCGTAACAATGAAACTTTGGGAAGGTGAAAATGGAGAAATGCCTGAAACTGGATGCTGTACAGCATCTGACAGTGAAGATGCTAGAAAAGTAGCTGCGAAATTAGATATTCCATATTATGTAATGGATTATACGGAGTCATTTTCTGAAGACGTAGTAGACAACTTTGTTGGAATGTACGCAAAGGGATTAACACCGAACCCTTGTGTTGAATGTAATCGATCAGTTAAGTTTGATCATTTTATAACTCAAGCAAAAAAATTAAATTGTGAAAAAGTTGCCACTGGTCATTATGCAAAAATAATTAAAAATAAAAATGAATATGAACTTCATAAAGCTGACTATTTAGATAAAGATCAGTCTTATGTTCTCCATATGTTGACCGGTGAAAAACTAGAATATATTGATTTTCCTTTAGGAACAATCTCGAAACCGGAGGTAAGACAAATTGCTGCAGAATTAGGTCTCAAAACAGCATTCAAAAAAGATAGTCAGGATATATGTTTTGTTGGGAAAAAGGATTATAGAAATTTTGTGAATACTCGGATAGATATTTCATCTTCCGGTGAAATTGTTGATAAAAAAGGAAAAAAAGTTGGAGACCATAAGGGTGTACATGGATTTACTGTTGGACAAAGAAAAGGACTTCCTGGTGGTCAAGGTCAAGCCAAATATGTTACAAAAATAGATGTTTCGTCTAAAAAGGTACACATTGGAGAAAAGAAAGATTTATTAGTATCAAATTTTTTACTTGAGGATGTATCTTTTGTTAACGATATTGAAACAAACAATCTTACCGTTCAAACTAGATATAACTCGGAAGACCTACCTTGTAGTGTCAGAGAAGTGAGAGACGGGGAGTTAGAGGTAATTTTAGAGGCACCAACATACGGCGTAGCGCCAGGTCAATTTGGAGTCATCTACAAAGGGACAAAAGTTATTGGAGGAGGAAGAATTTCCTCAAAAGTATTAGAGAAAACTGAATAATGGATAGTAAAAAAGTAAATGAAATTATTAATAAGCTATCTAAAGCAGAGCATGATTATTACGTTGTAAATAAACCTACAATGACAGATGCAGAATATGACAAATTATATAACGAATTAAAGAAAATAGAAGAATCTAATCCAGATTTGATTCTTAGCTATTCCCCAACGCAAAGAGTCACAGGAACACCAAGTAATGCCTTTCAACAAGTAGAACACAGACAAAGAATGTATAGTCTTGATAACGCTGAAAATATTAATGATATAAAGAAGTGGCTTGAAAGACTTGAAAAAATTACAGATGAAGCTTTATTTCCAATTGTTATTGAACCCAAAATAGATGGTCTTGCTATTTCATTAATTTATGAGGACAGCTTATTTGTTCAAGGTTTAACTAGAGGGGATGGATTTATTGGAGAAGATGTAACTCATAATGTTAAAACTATTAAAAATATTCCTTTGAAACTCAATAAAGACATAAAAGGCATTGTAGAAATAAGAGGTGAGGTATTTATGCCTATTGAGAGTTTCAATGAACTAAATAAAGTAAATGAAAAGGAAAATATACCAACTTTTATTAACTCAAGAAATGCAGCTGCAGGATCGTTGAGACAAAAAGATTCAAACATTACTTCAACTCGTGATTTGAGATTATTGGCTTATCAACTTATAAACCATGAAGAGTTAGACCTTTCTTTAGACTATTCAAAACAATTAAAGAATCTAGAAACATATGGTTTTCAAGTTAATAAATCTTATAAGGTTTCAGAAATTGATGAAATTTTAAAAATATTAGAAGAAATAGAGGGCATGAGGGATAAATTCAGTTATCAGATCGATGGTGCAGTATTAAAAATAAATTCTGCAACTTCACAAGATCAACTAGGATTTACTTCAAAAGCCCCAAGATGGGCTATTGCTTATAAATTTGCAGCTGAAGAACAAGTTACTGTATTGAAAGATATAAAATTACAAACTGGTCGCACAGGAGCGGTCACTCCCGTGGCTGTGCTAGATCCAGTTAGCGTTGGAGGTGCTATGGTTTCGTTTGCCACTCTTCATAATCCTGATGAAATTCAAAGAAAAGATTTAAGAATAAATGATTATGTAATTATAAGACGTGCAGGAGATGTTATTCCTGAAGTCGTTTCTCCTGTTATTGATAGAAGAGACGGAACACAAAAGAAATGGAAGTTACCTATTAAATGTCCTTGTAATAAATATGAGATTGAATTTATTAAAGATGAAAAAGTTCCACGATGTAAAGGAAAATCAAAATGTAATCTAGCTAAAAAAGAAGGAATGATATTTTTTGGATCAAGAGCCGGGTTGGAGATTGATGGCTTAGGTAAAGAAACTATTGAAACATTAATAGAAAATAAACTTGTAGAAAATGTTGAAGATATTTATGACTTAAATTATGAGGAATTAATTTCATTGCCACAGTGGGAAGAGAAGAAAACAACAAACTTATTGAACGCAATATCTAACTCAGTAAAAAATGAACCTGAGAAATTGTTAACTGCTATTGGTATTAGACATATAGGAAAAAGAACAGCACAACAACTGATTCAAAACTTTGGATCTATTAGGGGCGTCTTGGATGCAAGTAAGGATAAAATTGAAACTATTCATGGTATTTCTGAAAGTGTTGTTACTTCATTAAATGAATGGAAGTCAGATGCTGACAATTTAAAAACTATGGAAGCATTAGAAAAACATGGTTTTAAATTAGATAAAAAATCATCTACTTCAACTGGAAAATTAAATGGTAAAACTTTTGTTATTACTGGTACATTAGAAAACTATTCTCGACAAGATCTTGTAAATTTAATAGAAAGTTCTGGGGGAATTGTAACTACTTCAGTTTCTAAAAATACTGATATTTTAATTGCTGGTGAAAAAGCAGGTTCGAAGCTTGCGAAAGCAGAAAAGTTAGATGTAAAAATTATGAAAGAGGATGAGGCTTTAAACTATATTAATAAGTAAAAAATGTCCAAGTAAATTCACCAACATCCGGTAAACCAGTAATTCTGCTCCAAGTTATCTTTATTTCATGCTTTCCTGGATTCCAAACTTCGTAAGTTTTATTTGGCCCTGGTTTCCAAACATATACTCCCGTACCTTCTATATAGAGTATTTCTGAATTTGGGATTATGTAGTTGTCAATTATCAGAGTTAATTCATACCCTACTGGTAGATCTATTTCTACAGAAGTTTGTTGAGGTACTTGATCATTAGGTAATGGTGATATCTTTTCAAGTACAGAAGGTAATTCCTTTATTTCGTTGTTGTTTTGGTAAAAAGAGATGCCAAAATAGATAGTTAAAGACAGTAAAGCTGTCAAAGAAAGAAAAATTAATCTATATGTGTTCTTTTTCATACATTAAAATATTATCTAATAAATAAAAAGAGACCAATATGAAAATTGAAAAAATTAAAGAAAAAATCGAAAATTTAGATATAAATAACCCCTCAAAAGAAGATGTTGAAGTAATTGAAGAAGCAATAAAGCTTTTAGATGCTGGACATATAAGAGTTGCAGAATCAATAAATGAAGAATGGGTTGTAAATGAATGGGTAAAAAATGCAATTTTGCATTATTTTGTAATAAAAAAAATAAAAAATATTGAAGCTGGTGAGGTCCAATATTTTGATAAATTTGATCCCAAGAAGAACTATGAAGAATTAAATATAAGAGTCGTTCCTCCAGGAGCAGTACGATACGGTGCTTTTTGCGAGCCTGGAGTTGTAGTAATGCCTGGATTTGTAAATATAGGAGCATACGTTGGCTCAGGAACAATGGTTGATACATGGGCGACAGTTGGATCTTGTGCTCAAATTGGTAAAGATGTACACCTATCTGGAGGTGTAGGAATCGGAGGAGTATTAGAGCCGCCTTCAGCAATGCCAGTGATAATTGAAGATGGAGCTTTTATTGGTTCAAGATGCATAATTGTTGAAGGAGTGAAAGTAGAAAAAGGTGCAGTTATTGGTGCGAATGTTACGTTAACAGCAACTACTCCAATAATTGATGTTACAGGTGAAACACCAAAAGAATACAAAGGAATAATTCCAAGCAATTCAGTAGTAATTCCAGGAACTAGGCCCAAGGAGTTCCCAAGTGGAGAATATCAAACACCATGCGCGTTAATAATTGGTAAGAGAAAAGAATCAACTGATAAAAAGACATCTTTAAATGAAGCATTAAGAACGTTCGGAGTTGACGTTTGAATTTAGAACAATTAACAGAAACTTTAATAGATATAGAATCAGTAACAGGCAATGAAGGGGAAGTATTATCTTTCATCGAAGATTATTTAGTTAAAAATAAATTTTCCGGTGAGATAATAAAAAATGAAGGTGGTCTAATTGCATATCATTCGAAGGAAAAATCTAAAATTGCATTAGTAGGTCATGTAGATACTGTTCCTTTTGCAGATGATCAAAAAAGATTATCTGATTCAGAAAAAATATCTGGAAGAGGCGCAGTAGACATGAAAAGTGGCATTGCTGTGATGCTCAACACACTTATAGATGAAAATAGCAATGAAGTTGGTGTTTTTTACACAGCTGAAGAAGGGCCAATAAAAGAAAATGGTTTAGAAGTTTTAATGCCTATTCTACAATCTGATTTTGATATTGAATTCGCAATAGTTATGGAGCCAACTAATTTAGAGTGCCAACTCGGTTGTTTAGGAGCTCTTAATGCTGAACTAAAAATTAAAGGTATTTCCTCACACTCCGCTAGACCTTGGATTGGTGATAATCCAATATTTAAATTGGATGAATTATTAGATTTCCTAAAAGAGAATGAGATAAAAGAACATAAAATTGAAGGTTTAGATTTTAAAGAAGTAATTTCAGTAACAAAAATTAACGGAGGTATAGCAAATAATGTTATACCTGCTGAAATCAATATAAATATAAATTATAGATTTTTACCAACAATTTCAAATAATGAAGCTAAAAAATATATAGAGAAAAGTTTCGGTAAATTTGGTGAAATAAAGATAGCAGATGTTGCAAATGGTGCGATGCCAAATTTAGAGTCAAAAGCGGTTAAGAGTTTTATAGAAACAACAAAAGTTGACACAAAGCCAAAGCAAGCTTGGACAGATATTGCAAGATTTTCAGAAGCAAATATACCAGCAATAAATTTTGGACCAGGTGACCCACTCTTAGCTCATACTGCAAATGAATTTGTTAATAAAAATGAAATATTAGAATCATATAAGTTGCTGTTGTTGTATTTAAAGGATTATCGATGAAAAAAGATATAGATATTAAATCTGTTGCAAAACTTGCTGCCATCAATTTATCAGAACATGAAGAGAAAAAATTAGAAAAAGATTTAAATATTATTCTTGAACATGTTGAAGCTTTAAGCAAAATGGATATTGATGATGAAGAAATTAGCATTCACCCATTAGGTGAGATACTAAATCTTAGAGAAGATATATCATCTGAATTTCTGACACACGATGAAGCTATGAGCAACTCACCAGAAACAGAAGACGGTCATTTTGTTGTCCCACCTTCTTTGGATTGAAAATGAATCTTTCTAATTCATCAATCTCAGAAATCAATAAACTTTATAAGAGTAAAGAACTTAAACCTTCAGAAGTTTATGAAGAAGTATTTACTAACGCTTCATTATCTGAGTCAATAATTCATGCTCATCTTAAATTATTTCAAGAAGAAGGTATAGAAGCATCAAAGTTATCAGACGAAAGATTCGCAGAAGGAAAACAGCTAAGTGATTTAGATGGAATACCTATAGCAATTAAAGATAATATCAACTTAAAAAACCATGAGACTACTTGTTCCTCTAAAATTTTATCAAATTACGTTTCTCCCTACGACGCTACAGTAATTACAAAATTAAGAAATAGTGGTGTAGTTTTTACAGGAAAAACAAATTTAGATGAATTTGCAATGGGTTCTTCTACAGAAAATTCTGCTTTTGGTCCAACAAAAAATCCATGGAATCCAGAACATGTACCTGGTGGAAGTTCAGGTGGTTCAGCAGCTGTAGTTTCAGTTGGTTCAGCTTTAGCATCTTTAGGCAGCGATACAGGAGGTTCAATCAGACAACCAGCTTCATTCTGCGGTGTAGTAGGTTTTAAACCTACATATGGAACTGTGTCAAGATATGGATTAGTAGCATTTGCTTCTTCTCTTGACCAGATTGGACCTATTACAAATTCAGTAGAAGATGCAAAAATAATATTCAATTCTATAAAAGGTCACGACCCACTGGATGCAACATCAATACAAGATACTTCTATAGAAATACCTGAAGATAAAACAGCAAAAGTAGGTGTGATTAAGGAATTGATGGAGGATGGGATTTCTGACGAATCAAAGAATGAAGTTGAAAAAACTATAAAACTTTTAGAAGAACAAGGCAACAAAGTTGTAGAAGTATCACTTCCTTTAACAAAAATGGCACTAAGTATTTACTATTTAATAGCTCCAGCAGAATGTTCTGCCAATCTCTCACGTCTTGATGGCGTCAGGTATGGTTCAAGAGAGTCTGGAGAAACAAGCTATGAGATGATTGAAAACACAAGAGCAGAAGGATTTGGTGAAGAAGTAAAGAAGAGAATATTACTTGGAACCTATGCTCTCTCAGCTGGTTACTACGATGCATATTACGGACAAGCATTAAAAGCAAGATCACTTATTACAAAAGACTTTGATAATATATTTCAAGAAGTTGATTACCTTATTTCACCAACAACTCCGACACCAGCATTTAAATTTGGTGAAAAAACAGAAAATCCATTAGAAATGTATATGTCTGATCTATGTACAATTCCAGCAAATCTTGCTGGTCTTCCTGCGATAAGTATTCCAACTGGATTATCTAATCAAAACATGCCCCTATCTATTCAGTTAATGAGTCCTGCAAGAACAGACTCCTCGCTTCTTAAATTTTCTGAGAAATTAGAAAAATTAGTAGCTTTTAACCAAAGAACACCGTTACTAAAGGACATGAAATGAATATGATACCGACAATAGGTATGGAAACACATGTTGAGTTAAATACTAATTCTAAAATGTTTTGCAACTGTGCGGTAGTAGAAACTGAAGTCCCAAACATAAGCTTATGTCCAACATGTTTAGGATTACCTGGAGCATTGCCTGTACCAAATCTTAAAGCTATTGAATCAATCACAATGCTTGCTCTAAGTGCTAATTGTTCAATCACTAACAATGGAATGTTTCATAGAAAGAATTATTTTTATCCTGATTTACCAAAAAATTATCAAATTTCACAGTTTGATTTACCAGTTGGAGTTAATGGCTCTCTAGAAATTATATTAGATGAAAGTACTGAAACTATTGAAATTGAGAGAATTCATATGGAAGAAGATACAGGAAAAAGCATACACAAAGGGTCTGGAAGAATTGACTCAGCAACAAGTACATTATTAGATTTCAATAGATCAGGAGTTCCTTTGGTTGAGATTGTAACGAAACCTATTATTAGATCCTCTAAAGAAGCTGTTTCGTATATAGAGGAACTTAGACAGCTGGTAATTGATTTAGGAATTTCTGAAGGAAAACTTGAAAAAGGTAATTTAAGATTTGATGCAAATATTTCTGTTGCTCAAGAAGGAGATAAGGAACTAGGGGTGAAAGTTGAGATCAAAAATATGAACTCACTCAGGTCATTAGAAAAAGCAATAGATTATGAGATTAAAAGGCAAACCAATTTAATCGCTGCTAACAAGGAAATAATTCAAGAAACTAGGCATTGGGATGAAGATAAAGAAGTTACATCTTCAATGAGGTCAAAAGAAGGTAGTGCAGATTATAGGTATTTTTCTGATCCTGATTTGCCTAATATGATTCTCTCTGAAGAATTCATTGATAATATTAAAAAAGAAATACCAACTCTACCTTCAGAAAAAAGAAAAAAAGTATCTGACACGGGTCTATCCCTTTCTGAGTCGAATCACTTAAGTAAGAGTGAAGGTTGGATTTATGATTTATATTTAAATACACAAAAAATAACAAATGATTCCAAAACTACTTACAATTTTATAACAGGCGAACTCCAAGGACAGCTTAGAAAAGTTGAAATGGAAATACTTCCTGAATGGGTTTCTTCCGAAAGATTGAGTGAAATAATTCTAATGATAAATGATAATAAAATTTCATTTACATCTGGAAAAGAGATTTTAACAAACTTAATAAAAAATGATATTAATCCTAATGAATTTGCTGAAACAAATAACTTAATCCAGGAAAATGATTTTGAAGAAATTGGAAAAATTGTTAAAGACGTAATTGAAGCTAATAATGATGTTGTTCAAAGAATTAAAGATGGCGAAGATAAATTAATTGGATTTTTAGTTGGTCAAATCATTAAAAGTTCAGGAGGTAATATTAATCCTTCAATAGCTAAAGACTTATTACTTAAAGAGTTATAAGCATTACCTGATTAACAATTAAAGCTGAAATAAGCCCAATTGTTCCAGCAGCTAAATCATCATAAAGTACACCAATTTTCCCAGGATATTTTTCCATCTCTGCAACTATGTTTGGTTTTTTTAAAATATCACTAGCACGAAATACTAAAAATCCAGCAATTAAGGGAAACAAGTCTGCTTGTGAGACTAAAGTTACTAGGCTCATACCACAAATTTCATCTAAAGTTATCCAGCTAGGATCGTCATCAGCTTCTTTATCATCAACGACTATGTAATAGATTCCAATTAGCCCAACAAAAATAGAAAATAAATAAATTAAATTTAAATCAAGAAAATAAATTAACAAAGCAAATAAAAAAGATGCTAACGTCCCCCCACCCTTTTTTTCTTTAAACAAAGACTCCCAAAGAATTCCTACACCGAATCCTGAAGCTATAAATTTTCTCATATAGTGAATAATAGTATTTTCTATGGATTGATTTTTTAAAAGGTGTAGTATTTGTAATTAATAATGGAAAAATCTAAATACATATGGCTAGATGGTGAATTAGTAGATTGGGATTCAGCAAATGTAAGTGTTATGACCCATACCCTTCATTATGGTACAGGTGTTTTCGAGGGAATGAGAGCAAGGCAAACTGGAAATGGCTCAGGAGTATTTAGGCTTGAAGACCACGTAGATAGATTATATCGTTCAGCTGAAGCATATAACCTTGAAATACCTTATGAGAAAAAAATTATTTCTGATGCAATTTTAGAAATTGTAAATGTTAATAATCTTAATTCAGCCTATATACGACCTTTAGTATTTTTAGGTGATGGTGAAATGGGACTGTTACCAGGGGATGTACCAGTTCGTGTTGCAATTGCTGCTTGGGAGTGGGGAGCTTATTTAGGAGATGAAGCGGGTCAAGAAGGTGTAAAAGTTTGTATTTCAGATTGGCAAAGAATCAGTCCAAAGAGCTTTCAACCATTTGCAAAAGGTGTCGGAGGCTATATGAATTCTACTCTTGCTAAGATAGACGCAGTTAAAAAGGGATTTGATGACGCAATAATGCTTAGTGATACTGGCAGTATTGCAGAAGGTAGTGGTCAAAATATTTTTGTATTTAAAGATAATATTTTAATGACACCACCTATTGAAACTGGAGCTTTGGGTGGGATAACAAGGAAAACTGTAATTGAAATTGCAAAACTATTTAATATTGAGTTTATAGAAAAAGATTTATATACAGAAGATTTAATGTCCGCCGATGAAATATTTTTTACTGGAACAGCTACTGAAGTTATTGGAATTGTTTCAATTGATAATAATGATATAGGAAAAGGCTCTGTTGGAGATTTAACTATAAAAATACGAAATAAATATCTTGAAATTGTTAATGGTAAAGATGATAATTTTAAAGATTATATAACATTGGTTTAATGCCTCAAGAACCAAATATAGATATAAGTAAAATTGAAAGTAAAAAAGAAATATCTATGCCTGTGCCAAGAAGAACAGGCAGAAGGCCAGCAGAAAATATTAATCCAAGCTCCGATGAAGTTTTTGGTAACACTGGTCCTGATAGTGGGTTTGCTTTAAAGATTGTTAATAAATATAAAAATATTTGGGAGATGCATCCAAGAAAAAAATTGATTAGTTCAGTAGTTACTAATTTAATTATTTATAGAGCATCAAACTACGGGCGAGCCCCAACAGTAAGTGATCTTCATCTAGTTTTAGGATTACTACGAATATCAGAAAATAGTATTGGAGAGTTAAATGATGAAGTTCTCGACAAATGCGCAGAAGAAGATACTAAGGGCTTGTATCTTATAGAATTATTTAATTTTCTTAGCTAACCTAATTAAAATTCCTATAATCTAATAGTTATGAAGATAGTAAGAGTAAAACACGAAAATGATATATTTTATGGTGAACTTGTAGACAATAAGATAATTAGATATGAGGGGTCTCCATTTGTAGTCTGGGAAGAGACAGAAGAATCCTATGAGCAAAATGAAGTCCAACTATTGGCTCCAGTTCTTCCTTCCAAAGTTGTTGCAGTTGCAAAAAATTATCAAAAACATGCTCACGAATTAGGGGTTCTTGATTATCATGCTCCTGAAAATCCAGTATTTTTTATAAAACCTTCTACATCTGTAATTGGTTCAGGAGAATCAATTATTTATCCTTCTATTGGTAAACATGTAGATCACGAAGCAGAATTAGCTGTAGTAATTGGTAAATTATCTAAGAATCTAAATGAAGATAATTGGATGGATAGTGTTCTCGGTTTTACAAATGCTAATGATTTATCAGAAAGAATACTACAAGGCCAGGACGGCTCGTTTAATGGAAATTTTACTAGAGCAAAAAGTTTTGATACTTTTTGTCCATTAGGACCTGTAATTCAAACTGATTTTGAAAAAGATCCTGAATTAAATATAAAATGTTTTGTTAATGATGAATTAAAACAAGATGGTAATACATCTGACATGATTTTTAGTATTGGTGAAATAATAACATTTATAACTTCAATAATGACTTTATTGCCAGGAGATGTTATTTTAACTGGAACACCTGATGGCGTAAGTAAAGTTTCTCGTGGCGATCAAATAAGAATTGAAATTGATACCATAGGTACATTGATAAATAATATTGAATAAATAATGAAGTTAAGAATTGCACCATCTCCAACAGGAAATTTACACATAGGAAATGCAAGAACAGCTCTATTTAATTGGTTGTATGCAAGAGCTAATAATGGAGAATTTTTAGTAAGAATTGATGACACTGATAAAGAAAGAAGCAGCGAAGAATACGAAAAAAATATTATTGAAAACTTAAAATGGCTAGGTTTAGATTGGGACGAAGGCATTGAAGTAGGAGGTCCCGAAGGGTCCTATAAGCAGTCATCAAGATTCCGAAGATACATAGAAGTTGCTGAAGAATTTGAAAATAACGGTTTAGCATACAGGGAGGACGGAGCTTTAAGGTTTAAAGTTCCGGAAGAAGGAGAAATAAAATTTCAAGATATCGTTAGAGGCTCTATGAGTTTTAATTTGAATGATGTTGAAGATTTTGTAATTTTAAGATCCGATAACTCGCCAACATATCATTTAGCCTCAACAGTGGATGATGTTGACTATGGAATAACACTAATTGCAAGGGGAGAGGATATTTTATCTTCTACGCCAAAGCATATTTTGTTGATTAATGCTCTTGAGGCACAACTTCCAGATTTTTGCCATCTCCCTTTGTTATTTGGACCTGATGGTAAGAAATTAAGCAAAAGACATGGAGATACTTCTGTTTCTGCATATAAAGACAAAGGAGTACTTTCAGAAGCATTATTTAATTACATGTGTCTACTAGGTTGGGCACCTGGAAATGATCTTGAGATATTTAATAAAAAAACAGCAATAGAAAAGTTTGATTTAAATAATGTTCTTCCTAATCCAGCAATATTCGATACTAAAAAACTTTTATGGATGAATGGACAATATATACGTGACATAAAAGATGCGGAATTTAAAAAATTATTTATTGAATCTATTCAGGATTCTATTTCTAGAGAATTATTTGAAGAAGAGATAAATAGACTTGAAAAAATTAAACATGCTGTACAAGAAAGAC
>Ga0208749_1000140_pt1 | contig 17647 bp, 18 predicted proteins | sample Knorr_S15_td_DCM_FD_185601 | JGI IMG/M metagenome (GOLD analysis project Ga0208749, IMG submission 185601) | Marine microbial communities from Southern Atlantic Ocean transect - Knorr_S15_td_DCM_ad_63m_LV_B (SPAdes) (version 2) | ecosystem: Environmental > Aquatic > Marine > Oceanic | place... | reverse complement strand
AAAAGATGAGTGATTTGTTTCTCATAAATATTTGGACTTTTTTAATATAATCTAAACATTAGATTTGAAAATTCCAAGAATTCAATAATTTTCTGAGTATTATCTAAATTGTTTTAAATCAAAAAAGTTTATAATCATAACGATAATATCGAATTTTTATTTTAAAAATTCTTTTAAATTGATTATTAATATTGCTAATTTGTTTAAAATTATCGAAAATAATTTTAAATTATTAAAGAATTATTAAAAAAATCGAAAGAATTTATAAAATTTAATTTATTTTTCTAGTTCTTTTTCCTCCGAGAATGATTGCTATGATTACTATAATTGCTTTTATTAAGAATTCTTGTTGATAAAATTGTTTACATTAAATCTCCAATAGCTGTAAATTCTTGAGAGAATCGTAGTACAAAAATTTAGTTTTAATTTAATACTCTAAATAAATATGAAAATTTCAATCCTTTTAATTGAAGATGATCGTGATATGCGTGAGTTGATTGCTGGACATTTAGAACATGCTGGTTTTGATGTGCAAAAAGCCGAAGACGGTATTAAAGGACAGGCGTTGGCTCTTCAATATTCACCGGATTTAATACTTTTAGATTTAATGTTGCCAAATGTTGATGGTTTAACTTTATGTCAGCGACTCAGAAGAGATGAAAGAACTTTAAATATTCCAATATTAATGATTACGGCATTGGGAGGACTTAAAGATAAAGTGACGGGATTTAATTCAGGTGCAGACGACTATATCACAAAGCCTTTTGATCTAGAAGAACTGCATGTTCGTATTAAAGCATTATTAAGAAGAACTAATAGAGCACAGTTGACTTCCAGTAATCAACAGGAAATTTTAAGTTATGGTCCTCTAACACTTGTTCCAGAAAGATTTGAAGCAATTTGGTTTGGATCTCCAGTTAGATTAACGCACCTTGAATTTGAACTTCTTCATTGTCTTTTACAAAGACATGGTCAAACAGTCTCACCAGCATTGATACTTAAAGACGTATGGGGGTATGAACCTGATGATGATATTGAGACAATAAGAGTGCATGTTAGGCATATACGTACAAAACTAGAACCTGATCCACGCAAGCCGATTTATATAAAAACTGTTTATGGGGCAGGGTATTGTCTTGAACTACCTATTGGATCTCAAGTTGAATCTGCAAAGCTAGAGTTTATGAAATCCAGAAACGTAGATTTAATAAATTCTGTAATAGATTAAATCTTATAAATCTTCTATAGCAATTTTTAATAAAGTAACTTCCCATGCCAATCTTGGTTGAATATGATTTTTGATATGTAATTTTAGGTTTTCGAGTTTTTTAATTAAATTGATATTTCGTGTTTTTCTCCACCACATTTGTTGAATTAAATTAATTAGACAAATCTGTTGATATATTTCTAGTTGTTCAGATATTGATTTGCAAACCTGTAAGATCTCCAAATTATCCTTTAAGGGAAAAATTAATTTACTGGTAATTTCATCTGATAATTCCTTCCAAATCTCAATATTTTTAAATAAATTCCCAGGAGAACCATTTGCGGAGTTAATCAAATCTTGGAAATTTAAATTTTTGGTAATATCTAATTTAGTAGGATCAATGTTCTTTTGTAAAAAATAATTTAATTGTTTGCTGGAAAAAGATTTAAATCTTATTAGTTGACATCTTGAGGTAATAGTATCTAAAAGTAAATTTAATTTTGATGTTAATAAGATAAAGAGCCCATTGTTGGGCTCTTCTAGGGTTTTTAAAAGGCAATTTGAAGCTGCTTCATTCAGAAGATGTGCATCGACTATTAAAACTATTTTTTTTTCTGATTCTATAGATTTTTGGTTAAGGAAGGTCTTAACATCACGTATTTGTTCAATCTTGATAAGGCCCATATTGTTTATTATTGCCTTTTGAGAATCTAAACTTTTTGCCGTCTTATCTTTAATAAAAGAACTTGGTTCAATGATTAAAAAATCTGGATGATTTTTATTGTTGATTTTTTCTTCAACATTCCCATTTGATGAATATTGTTTGAAAATTTGTTTTACAAAATTAAGAGCTGTTTCTTTTTTTCCTATTCCTTCGGCACCATAAAAAATGTATCCATTAGCAAATAATTTAGTTTCAATTATGCTTTCAAGGTATTTATTGACTTCTTCATGAATTAAAGAATTATTTGTTTTGAATTTACACATTTTTTATATTCGAAAATTTTTGTAATAAGACTTCTTTAATTTGATTAGAAATAGTTTTGATATTCTGTGAAGCAGATATTATTACCCAGTTTTTTTCTTTAGCAATTAATTTGAATCCTTCATTTACTTTTTCTAGAAATTCAATACCTTCAGATTCCATTCTATCCGGTATTTCATGTTTTCTTCGCAATATGCTTTCTTCTGGAGAAATCTCTAAAAAAATTGTCAGGTCTGGAGATTCTCCTTGACATACAATGGATTCAATATTTTTTATGGTTTCCAGATTAATATTTCTTCCATAACCTTGATATGCAAGAGTGGAATCTGAAAATCTATCACTAATTACCCAATTCTCTTTTTTAAGAGCAGGAGAAATGATTTTTGAAACATGCTCTGCTCTATCAGCTGAATAAAGTAATAATTCCGCAAGAGAAGTAGGTTTATTATTTGTATTGTTATCAAGAATAAGGCTTCTTAGTTTTTTGCCTAAAAGGCTTCCCCCAGGTTCTCTTGTTTTTATTAATTGAGAATCTTTTTTCATAAGACCACTTTTTGGAAGCCATTTTGAAATTGCATCTATTTGAGTTGTCTTACCGCATCCATCTATTCCTTCAATAACAATAAATTTTCCTTTCATTTAATCCAAAGATAAAGCATTAACTACTACTGTTATAGAGCTAGTAGCCATTAATAAAGCAGCTATCGAGGGAGTAAGAAGTATTCCATATTTCGGGAATAAAATCCCAGCCGCTATTGGAATAGCTATTAAATTGTAACCAAACGCCCAAAGGAGATTTTGTTTGATCTTTCTTATTGTTTTTTTTGCCAGCCCTAATGCGTAAGGTAATCCATTTAATTGATCGCCCATCAAAACTACGTCTGCATTTGCCTTTGCAATTTCAGTTCCTGATCCTACTGCGATACCTAAATCAGAGGCAGCTAATGCAGGAGCATCATTTATTCCATCACCAATCATTGCCACTTTATTATTTTTCTTTAAACCTTCTATAATATCAAGTTTCATTTGAGGAAGAAGTCCCCATTTAATTTCTTGGTCATGACAACCAATTTTCTTGGCTAACTCAATAACAGTTTGTTTCCTATCCCCGCTTAAAACATTAATTTTGAAGTTGTTTCTCCTTAGTTCTTGAACTGTTTTGATTGAATCTTCTCTTAGTAAATCTCCTAATAAAATAAAACCAAGAAGTTTATTTTCAATACTTACTCCAATAACTGTATGCGTTTTTGTTTCTTCAGTTTCTAAAGCCTTTCTTGAATCACTATCAATACTTATTCCTTTGCTAATCAACCATTCAATACTTCCAATATTTATTAGTCCATTAATTGTTTCAAGTTCTCCAGAAATTCCTCTGCCAGACTCAGTTTGGATGTTTTTTATTGGTATTAGATTTAATTTTTGTTTTTGTGCTTCTTTAACTAATGCATGTGCGATTGGATGTCTGCTTTCGACTTCTAAACTTGCAGATACTTGTAATAAAAATAAATTATCATCATTATTTTTATATTCAATAATGAAAGGCTGGCCTTTGGTTAATGTTCCTGTTTTATCAAAAATAATTTGATTAATTTTTGAAGCCATCTCTATTTTGTCACCCCCTTTAAATAAAACGCCTTTTTTTGCAGCTTTACCCGATGCAACAGTAATTACGGTAGGAGTAGCTAAACCTAGAGCACATGGACAAGCTATCACTAAAACTGCAATTGATAGTTGAATAGCTAAACTGAGGAAGTTCTCAGCATTGCTGCCAAGAGAACTATGTAATGTATGACTTGAGTTTGTTATTAATTGATTATGATTATGAGTTAATAAATCAGGCCAAATTTGCTCTGCTCCTTTCCACCAGAAAAAGAAACTAGAAGTTGCAAATATGAGAACAAAGTAAGTAAATTTGCCTGCAATTTTATCTGCAATTCTTTGAATAGGAGGTTTATTAGCTTGAACTGACTCAATAAGATTTACTAGTTTTGCTAGTGAAGAATCGCCCCCTACTTTTTCTACTTTTAATCTGAGAGTGGAATTTAAATTTAATGACCCATTAGATATCTTTGCCCCCTCCTTTACCTGGATAGGTTTTGATTCGCCTGTAATATGGGAGACATCTAAAGATGAAGCACCTTTGATTACAACGCAATCAGCCGGGACTCTATCGCCAGCTAAAACTTGAATCTCTTGGCCAGATTTTAATAAATTTACTCTTATAGATTTAACTTTATTTTCTTTTAAATAAATATTGGCCATTTCAGGTTGGAGATCTAGTAATTCACTAATCGATGAACCCGTTTGATACCTTGCTCTTTCTTCTAAGAAACGTCCAATTAGTATAAATCCTAATAACATTACTGGCTCATTAAAAAAACAAGGAAAGCCAGTTGCAGGAAATATCAAGGATAGGAGGCTTGTAATGTAAGCACTTGTAACCCCAAGAGCTACTAAAGAGTCCATATCTGGATGATTCTTTAGAAATGATTGAAATCCATTTATGATTATTTGACGTCCAGGAAATAATAAGGCTGCTGTTGCTAATACGGCATGAAAAAATAAATTCCCCAATATTGGAAAGTTTATATAGCCTCCCTCTGCTAGATGCCCTAAACCTGAAAATAGCAAAAGTAAAAGAGCAAAATTAAGCTTTTGCCATTGATTATTCCATTTCTTTTTTTTTTCTAATTCTGCTTTATTTATTTTTTTTGAGAAATCATTTGTGTAAATCTTTGCTGGAAAACCGTTTTTCTTGAGATTTTCAAGAACTTGATCAATCTCTATATAACCTTTATGAATTTCAAAGTAGGCGCTTTCAGTAAGTAAGTTAACAGAGACATTTTCAATACCATCTGAATTATTCAATATATTCTCTACTGTATTTACACACCCTCCACATTTCATACCTGTAATGTTTAGTTGAATGATCTCCATATTTTTACAATAAACTCAAATTAATTCTTTTCTCTATTCATAACTATAATAATAAATGTTATAGACTTTAAAAAATAGTTAATTTTAATCTACTATTTTAATCTTATTTCACTTAAAACAGTGCCTAGTAACCAAAACAGAGACAATTTTATTGATAAAGCCTTTACTGTCATCGCAGAATCTATAGTTAAAATTATGCCTATTGCAGAAAAGGAAAAAAAAGCATATATCTATTATAGAGATGGATTAGCAGCTCAAAACAATGGGGATTATTCAGAGGCATTAGAATATTACAAAGAAAGTTTAAAGCTAGAAGAAAATAAAATTGATAGGGGAGAAACTCTTAAAAATATGGCAATCATATATATGAGTAATGGTGAAGAAGACTTATCTATTGAGACTTATCAAAAAGCATTAATAGAAAATCCAAAACAGCCATCATGCCTTAAAAATATAGGCTTAATATATGAGAAAAGGGGGCGATATGCAGAGCAAGAGGGCGATTTAGATCAACGAGAAATATGGTTTGATAAAGCTGCTGAAGTCTGGTCTAAGGCAGTAAGGCTATATCCTGGTGGATATCTAGATATCGAAAATTGGCTAAAAACCTCTGGAAGAAGCTCAATTGATATGTACCTTTAGTTCTTCTTATAGTTCTGGATTAAAGCATAATCAACTGCTTCGCTAATATTTGAAATCTCCTTAATTTTGATTATATTCTCGAAATCATTGTGTAAATCATATTTTGATTTAGGTACCAAAATATTATTGATGCCTAGTCTTACAGCTTCTTCTATTTTTGGTCGAAGATTATTTGATTGCCTAACTTGACCGCTCAAGCCTAGTTCACCAATAAATGAACAATTTTCTAAAGGAGGGATGTTTTTTAAACTTGATAAAATTGATACTGCCACTCCTAAATCCGAAGAAGGATCATTTATTTCAAACCCTCCTCCAGTCGCTACATAGCAGTCATACTGAGATAATTTAATACCTAAGTGTTTTTCAATAACTGCTAAGATTTGATGTAATCTGTTGATACTTATCCCTGTAGTCGTTCTTCTTGGATTACTGTAAAAGGTTTTATTAACTAGTGCTTGAATATCTACGGCAAATGGTCTTGAGCCTTCAGTAGTAATTGTAGTTGTTACTCCTGAAATATTTTCTTTGTTGGTAAAGATTGAACTTGGGTTTTTTATTTCGCTCAAACCTTTTTCTAACATTTCAAAAATTCCAATTTCAAAAGTTGACCCAAATCGATTTTTGACACTTCTTAGTAACCTATGAGATGAAATCTTGTCTCCTTCAAAGTTAATAACTACGTCAACTAAATGTTCTAGCGTTTTTGGACCTGCTAGAGCTCCATCTTTGGTAACATGGCCGATTATTAAAAGAGCTATATTATTTTCTTTAGCAAGATTCTGTAAGTCAGAGGAACAGTTTCTAACCTGCGAAACCGATCCTGGGGAACTTTCCATGTCTTCATTATGAATAGCTTGGATACTATCAATAATTGCAAAACTTGGCTTTACTTTTTTGATCTCTTCAAGAATTAAAGATAAGTTCGTTTCTGCATAGATTTTTAAATCAATGCAGTGTTGATTTAATCTTTCCCATCTAATTTTTACCTGCTCTAAAGATTCTTCAGCAGTAATATATAAAACTTTTTCCTTCAAAGATATTTTTCCCGCTGTTTGAAGGACGATTGTACTTTTGCCAATTCCTGGTTCACCACCAAGTAAGACTACAGATCCTGGGACAATTCCACCTCCAAGAACTCTATCAAATTCTTTAAAACCACTGGTAAATCTTGATATTTTTTCAGATGAGATTTCATTAAATAGTTTAGATTTTTTATTTTTTTTAATATTTGAAGATTTGGATATCTGGCTTTTCTTTTCTTCAACAATTGTATTCCATTCATTACAATTAAGACACCTTCCAAAGTATTGAGAAGTTTCAGACCCACAATTCTGACAAATAAAAGTCGAAAATTTATTAGACATTAATGTTTTGAATAGACTAACGGACTTATATGTTTTGGATATTGCCCCTCCACAAGTTAGATTAGGATAAGAATAAATTCTCTTACTGATTAGCTAATAGAAACAAATGGCTGTATCTAGTCAAACTAAAGAAACAATCCTGGTTGCTGATGACGAGGCAAGCATTAGAAGAATTTTAGAGACACGTCTCTCTATGATTGGTTACAAAGTTGTCACCGCATGTGATGGGAAAGAAGCATTAAAGTTATTCAATGATTATGATCCTGATTTGGTTGTGCTTGATGTGATGATGCCCAAATTAGATGGTTATGGAGTTTGCCAAGAACTAAGAAAAGACTCCGATGTGCCGATTGTAATGTTAACCGCATTAGGAGATGTAGCTGATCGGATAACAGGTTTAGAATTAGGAGCTGATGATTACGTTGTAAAACCTTTTAGTCCTAAAGAGTTAGAAGCTAGAATTAGGTGCGTTTTAAGAAGAATAGATAAAGAACAAATTCCCGGAATGCCTAATTCAGGTTTAATTTTGGTTACGGATATAAAAATTGATACAAATCGAAGGCAAGTTTTCAAAAGCGATGAGAGGATTAGATTAACTGGAATGGAATTCAGTCTTTTGGAGCTTTTAGTAAGTAGGTCAGGAGAGCCTTTTAGTCGAGGAGAAATATTGAAAGAGGTTTGGGGTTATACACCAGAAAGACATGTAGATACTAGAGTAGTTGATGTTCATATATCAAGACTCAGATCAAAGTTAGAAGCTGACCCTGCAAATCCTGAATTAATTCTTACAGCGAGAGGTACAGGTTATCTCTTTCAGAGAATTGTAGATATTTCTCCTTTTGATGGTAAATAAATGGGAAAAGATACTTTAAATAAAATCAATAAGCCAAGAGCTATCCGAAGATTAGTTATTTGGTATAAAAGAAACTCAGCCGTGACCTCAATAGTTGATACCGCTACAAATTCTGCTGCTACAGCAAGTAATGTTGCCGGTAATGTTGTCTCTGGCGCTGGATCTGTTGTTAGTTCAGCAAGTAATGTTGCTGGTAATGTTGCTGGAAACGTAGTTTCAAGTGCTGAATCTGTTGTTAATACTGCTAGCAGTGTAGTATCAAATGCCAGTTCATTAGCAAAAAATACATTACAGCCATTAGTTTTTGATCCTTTAAAAAGATTACAAAATAGCGATAATGCTTTAGAGAAAGAATACGAATCAAATGCTGAGAGGATTTGGATTGCAGTTGATGGTATGGGTGGAGATTATGCTCCTGCTCCAATTATTGAGGGTTGCCTTGATGCGATAAGCCGATTTCCAATAAATATAAAGTTTGTTGGGAAAATTGAAAAAGTCAGAAATGAAGCAGAAAAAATTGGTTTACTAGAATTACTCGAAAAAGCAATTGATAATAATCGCTTTGAATTAATTGATAGTGGAGACCCTATAGGCATGAACGAAGAAGCTACTGCTGTGAGAAAAAGAAAAAATGCCAGTGTAAATGTTGCGATGGATTTAGTGAAAAATAATCAAGCAAAAGCTGTTTATTCTGCAGGTAATTCAGGAGCGATGATGGCTTCTGCTATCTTTAGGCTTGGCAGGTTAAAAGGTATTGAAAGACCAGCTATTGGTGCATTATTTCCTTCAAGGGATCAAACACGCCCTGTATTGGTTTTAGATGTTGGAGCAAATACTGATTGTAAGCCCTCTTATCTTCATCAATTTGCCTTGCTTGGTAATATTTATGCCAAAGATGTTTTACAAATCAAAAAACCAAGAATTGGTTTATTAAATATCGGAGAAGAAGAATGCAAAGGTAATGATTTATCTCTTAAAACATATGAATTACTTTCCAATGAAAAAAGTTTTAATTTTGGAGGTAATTGTGAAGGTAGAGATGTTTTGTCTGGTACTTTTGATGTAGTTGTTTGCGATGGTTTCACAGGAAATATATTACTTAAATTTCTTGAGTCTGTCGGAGGAGTTTTATTAGATATTTTGAGATCTGAGCTCCCAAGGGGCAGAAGAGGGAAAGTAGGTTCTGCTTTCTTAAAAAGTAATTTACGGAGAATAAAAAAAAGGTTAGATCATGCTGAGCATGGAGGTGCTTTATTACTTGGAGTTAATGGAATTTGTGTAATTGGACATGGGAGTAGTAAGTCTTTGTCAGTAGTTAGTGCTCTGCGCTTAGCTCATTCAGCAGTAAATCATGACGTTATGGAAAGTTTAAATCAACTTCAAAAGCTTCATGTTTTAAATTCTTAAAACATATTTTGTCAAATTTTATGTTTGACTTATATAAGTAACTAAAAAACCTTTTGGAAGGAATAAATTTTAATCAGATTGGAGTCTCATTCAAAGGAAGTGGAAGTTATGTCCCTAATCAAATACTCACTAATTATAAAATTAGTAATAAGGTTGATACAAGTGATGAATGGATAAAATCTAGAACAGGTATTTCTCAGAGAAGGATCGCTGGTTTAGAAGAAAATGTAACTCAGATGGGTTATAAGGCTGCTATGTCAGCAATTCAGGTGGCCAAATGGGATGTCAACACAATTGATTTGATAGTTTTAGCTACTTCTACTCCGAATGATTTATTTGGTTCTGCTCCTGCGATCCAAGCTAAATTAGGTGCAAATAATGCCGTGGCTTTTGATTTAACAGCAGCATGTAGTGGATTCTTATTCGCTTTAATAACAGCCTCTCAATTTTTAAAAGGTGGAAGTTATAAAAGAGCTATAGTTATTGGTGCAGATCAAATGTCAAGCTATGTTGATTGGAATGATCGAAGAAGTTGTATCTTATTTGGAGATGGTGCCGGTGCAATAGCCATGGAAGCAACAAATGAATTCGATAATTTAATTGGATTTAACATGAGAACTGATGGCCAAAGGGGCTCTTTTTTGAATCTCCCATCCCAGAATAAAAAAGACTGCATAATTGATGAAGTCGAGTATTCTAGTGGTGGCTTTTCTTCAATTCAGATGAACGGTCAGGAAGTATATAAATTTGCAGTCAGAGAAGTTCCATTAATTATTAAAGATTTATTTAAAAAGGTAAATTATAATTCTGATAAAGTTGACTGGCTTTTACTGCATCAAGCTAATCAAAGAATATTAGATTCTGTAGGAGATAAGCTAAAATTTTCTAAAGAAAAGATTCTTAGTAATTTACAAAATTATGGAAATACCTCAGCAGGAACAATTCCTTTAATGATTGATGAGGCTATAAGAAATAAGACAATTAAACAAAATGATATTATTGCTACAAGTGGGTTTGGTGCTGGGTTAAGTTGGGGTGCAGCCCTCATTAAATGGGGTTAAAACACAATAGGTAAATTATGACAGTTGTATGGGTATTTCCTGGACAGGGTTCGCAAAAAATTGGAATGGCAAAACAAATTGAAAGTTTGCCAAATGCAAAAACTAGATTTAATTATGCTTCTGAGGTGTTTCAAAGAAATTTATTTGAAATTTGTGAGTTAAATCATGATCCAACAAATCTTCAAGATTTAAATAATACAAGGAATACACAAATTTGTCTTTTTTTAGTTGAATCAGTTTTATTAGATACCTTAAAAGCAAATGGTTTTAAGCCAAATTATGTTGCTGGACATAGTTTAGGTGAAATCACTGCATTATATTGCGCGGATGTTTTTTCTTTTGAAGATTGTGTATCACTTATAAAAGTAAGATCTGATTTAATGGCAAATGCTGGAAAAGGATCTATGGCAGCATTAATTGGTTTTGATAGAAATAAACTTGATTTATTAGTAGATAAAACGGATGACATTGTTATTGCAAATGATAATAGTTCTGCTCAAGTTGTCTTGTCAGGTTCTGAATTAGCATTAGATAATTTTTCTAAAGAAATTTCTTGTAAAAGATTTTTGAAATTAAATGTTTCAGGAGCTTTTCATTCGCCATTTATGAAAGAGCCTTCAATTAAATTTACTGAGTATTTAAAAACTATTAAATTTAATACTCCTTCTTTCCCAGTAATTAGTAACTATTATCCTTCTCTTTGTAATGATCCAAACGAACTTAAAAGTAGATTGGAAAATCAAATGTGCAATGGTGTGAGATGGCGCGAAACTATGGATTTAATGGCAGAAGAAAGAGATCTTCATATTGTTGAAATTGGACCGTCTAATGTATTAAGTGGTTTATGTAAAAGACATTTGAAGGATGTAAAAATCTCTCAAGTTTCATCTTCTGATCAAGTCAAATATTAATTTGTATGAAAAATGATTTTTATCAAAAATTAACTTATAAATTTGTAAGCTTATTTTTTGTATTACCTATTTATAAATTTATATTCAGAGGATACTTAATTGGAAAAGAAAATATTCCTCAAAAAGGTTCTTTCGTAATGGTTTCTAATCATGGATCATTACTCGACCCTCCGATCTTAGGCCATGCTGTAGGTCGCAATATAGCTTTTATGGCAAAGGCAGAACTTTTTAAAATACCTCTTCTTGGTTTTATTATTAAGTCGTGTGGAGCTTATCCTGTTAAAAGAGGTATCGTTGACAAAAATACTATAAAAACGGCCTGTGAAAAATTATTAAATGATAATAGTATTGGTATTTTTATTGATGGCACGCGTCAAAAAAATGGGCGTGTTAATAAGCCAAAACAAGGAGCAGCATTATTAGCTTTTAAGAACCAAAAATTATTATTGCCAGTTGCAATTGTTAATTCACATAGATTGATAAGATTTAGATTTTTTATCCCATTTTTTACACAAATAGTTATTAAAGTAGGAGAACCTGTTCAACCTCCTAAAAGCTCATCAAAAGAGGATTTAAATTTAGTAACTAATTACTTAAAGGAAAATATTAATAATTTACTTGGATGAATAATTAATTAATTGGGGATATAGGATAGAGTGGTAAAACTTTTTCCCATGAGTTGAAGTTGGAAATTCTGAGATTCTTATTGGATAAATTTAATAATTCTTTTAAATCTTCTTTATCGTCGTAATTAGCTGGAAAATTAAGTTGTTTATTATCTAATTCTTGAACCACTTTTGGAATAACTGTTTCTTTCAGCACAAGCTTTTTGTTTTCTTTTTCAGAAATACAAACTTCATATTTACCAGCGATAAATCCTTTCCGTTTTAATTTTTTGTAAATCCAGAATGAGTTATTATTTTTATATATATTATTTTTTAAAGCAATTCTCTTTGACATTAATTCAAAAGAACTAAAGCTCTCTATAGGACAATTTATTTGTTGTGAAATAGTTCTTGCTAAAACCACCACAAGTCTTGAAGCATTAAAATTTCCTGGGCCTATACTAACTGATATTTTATTTACTCTTTCTATATTTTCTTTTGGAATAAATTCGTTGAAATCGACTATCAAGTTATTACATAAATCTTTGTCAAATTTTTTTATAAATAAATTATCAGTTTCTAAATTACTTTTTTTTCTATATGCGAAACCAAAAGTATTGTCAGTGCTATGTATAGCTAAAGTGAGTTGATTTGATATATTTGTAAGATGATTTTGCATATACCTTTAAAGAGGTACTTCTAACCCAGGATTATATTTAGACCATTTCCCAAATTCTTCTGAAAAACTTGAACAAGATTGAACATCCCACTCAGTTTTGTAATCACCTTTCTTATTTTTAATTATAGTGACATGAATGAAAGGATTTTTTGCTTTAAAATCAGGTAATTTGCAAATATGATCAACACCATGATTATTTTCTACATCATGATATGTAATACATCTATCAACCCATCTACAGTTAATGCAAATGCACATTAGAAATCAAGAAAATGAAGAAAAATAACATTTATACAGATCATACACTAATAATTAATGAATTAGAAAAAAGTATAAAAATTTATAATTGGGATTTTATTTTATCTTTTTTACCTGCAGGATCATTTTTAGTCGGTGGTTATATAAGAGATACTATTCTTGGAAGAATGAGTTTAGAAGTGGATGTTGACATTGTAGTTCCTTCAAATGCCATTGATATTGGTCAAAGAATTTCGGATAAATTTAAAGGAAAATTTATCATCTTAGATATAGAAAGAGAAGTAGTAAGAATTATTTTCAATGATATTTCCATTGATATTGCTAATCGGATTTCTCCTACTATCGAAGGAGATTTGAAAAATAGAGATTTTTCAATAAATGCAATTGCTTTTTTGTTTGATAAAAATTGCTTGCTTGATCCATTAAATGGAATAAAAGATATTGAACTTTCTTTGCTTAGAACTTATTCACCAAAGAATTTACTTGATGATCCGTTACGGATATTAAGGTGCTTCCGTTTTGTTTCAGAACTTAATTTTAAGATTGATCACAATTTAATAAATTTTATAAAAAAATATAGAGGGAAAATAAATCTTGTTGCGAAAGAGAGAATAAATTATGAGATACAGAGAATAGTTAAGGGGGTAAATGCTCTTGAGTCTATTTTATTGGTCAAAAAATTTAATATATTTGGATTTGAGAATTTATATAAAGATTCTTTCTTTATAGATTTAGAGGAAATTAGTTATGAACAACTCAGTCAAAGAGAAAGAGCTAAATTTTTACCTTTATTTTTTATAGTACAAATTTTAGATCAGGTCTCCTTGGAGAAATTTAAATTTAGTAAAGCTGAAATTCTAGAAGCTAAGTTATTAAGAAAATGGCATCTTATTTTAAGGAAAAGAAATATTTTTCAATTAAATGAATTAGAAAGATTTGATTTACATCAAGAATTAGAAAGTATTCTTCCCTCTTTTATTTTTTACTTGCCTCAAAATTTACGTTCGGATTGGCTAAATAGATGGCGAGATAAGGATGATAAATTATTTCATCCCACAAATTTAGTAAATGGTCATGTAATAAAAAAATATTTAAACATAGAGGATGGCCCGCTTATGGGGAAGCTTCTATATTATCTTTCAAAGGAGCTCGCATATGATAGGTTACAAAATTTTGATGAAGCTATTTATAAAGCAAAGCGATGGATTGAACAAAATGCGCCAAAATGTGATTAAATACACATAGCTTAGTTTTGTTTGAAAGTTCGGACTTCTAAATCATTTTTTAAAATTTATGGGTATTCGTATTTACATTGGCAATTTACCACAAGGATTTAATCTAAAAGAATTTGATGGTATTTTAAAATCAGTTTCTGATTCTATTAGATTTAAACCAGTTTTAGATAAAGAAACTAAAGATTGTAGAGGATTTGGTTTCGCTACAACAAATAATGAAGAAAATGCTAATTTAATAATTGAAAAGTTAAATGGCTTTGAATTTAATGGTTCTAAGTTGAGGGTAGAACTTTCAGAAAAGAAAGATTCTTCATCAAGTAAAAGAAATCATGCAAACTCGAACAAGAATAAGAAGAGGAAAGACTTCAAGAAAATTGTTCATAGTGATGCCCCGAATCTCGAGTCTCCTGATCCAAGATGGGCGGGGGAACTTTCCAAACTAAAAGATTTATTAGCTAATCAGAAGACACCGGCCTAATTATCTAATTCTAGATATTAAAAAAGATATTGGAAGCTCAAAAGCTTTTACAGAGTTTTTTACAAAAGCCCTATTATTGAAAACATCATAATCCAACTTTTCAATAGAATCTAATATTCCTCTGTAAAGTCGCAAGGATGTCCATACTGGCCATCTTGCATCAGCAGATAACCACTTAATGCCATCTTCGGATCTTTGGAACCAATCCCTAGCTCTGCTTAGTTGAAAGTTCATAAGCATTCTCCATTGATAATTTATTTCACCGTTTAAGAGTTCTTTTTCAGAATAATTAAATTTCTCTATATCTTCCTGAGGTAAATAAATTCTGCCTCGTTCTCTATCTTCTCCAACATCTCTTAATATGTTAGTTAATTGATTAGCTATACCTAATGCTATGGCCGCTTCTGAAGGGTCAGGCTTGTTACTCCATGGGGCTGATGTATATGCTTTATCTATGCCCATAACATTCTGAGTCATTAAGCCAACTGTCCCTGCGACACGATAACAGTAGAGTTTTAATTCAGAGAAATTCTTATATCTAAATTTGTATAGATCCATCCTTTGTCCTTCAATCATGTCTAAATAAGGTTCAATACTTTGTGGATATTTCTCGATTGTATCTACAAGGACTGCATCTAATTCCGATTTTATATTGCCTTTAAATATATTTTTGGTATTTTCTTCCCATTCATTTAAGTTGTCTGACAGTTCATCTTTCGATTTGGTTGACGCTTCTAGGCTATCCATTATTTCGTCTGTTCTTCTACACCAAACATAAATAGCCCAAATCGCCTTTCTCTTTTCTAGTGGCAATAAAAGAGTTCCTAAGTAAAAGGTTTTAGCCCATTTTTGAGTTTCTTTACGGCATATTTCATATGCTTTATCTATTGGAGAAATTGAATTGTTCAAAAAAGTTTTTTGTAATAGGAAAGTTTAGATTTGATTTTAGATGTTTTTAAGAAATATTTTTCTCTTTATGCGAATATTCCTTGTTGATTGATTCTGCGCATAATTTACCACTTAACACAGCTCCCTCCATAGAAGCAAGATATTTTTGCATTGTATAATCACCCGCTAAGAAAAAGTTTTTTATAGGAGATCTTTGACTAGGTCTCAATTCCTGGCATCCTGGAACTGCTTTATATACAGATCTTGGCGTTTTTACAACTTTGTATTTTCTTAGTTTGGTTTTATTATCGCCAATAAAATGGTTTGGAAACAATTTTTTCAGTTCTTCCATAGTCGCATCAACGATATCTTGATCACTTTTGTTAATCCAATCTTTTGCTGGTGCGAAAACTAATTCAAGCATTGATCTGTTTGGATCTTCATATTCTTTGCATGTGATACTCATATCGGCATAAACGCTTAGAAGAGGAGATCTACTAAATAATAAATGATCAATATCTGTTAGTTTTTTATCGAACCATAAATGAATGTTAATTACTGGTACACCATTTAAACCATCTAACTTAGAGAAGGATTCAATTCCTTGCCACTGTTTAGGAATAATTAATTTAAAAAGATCTACAGGCATTGCACTTACATAAGCATCTGCAGTTAATTCTTTCTTCTCATTATCGTCTAATGAAGCAATTGTAAAACTTTTAACTGTACTATCTTCGTTTAAATTGATTTGCCTCAAGGGACTTTTTAGATGAACTTCTCCTCCTCTTGCTGTTATATAATCTACCATTGGTTGACAAAGTCTTTCTGGAGGAGCTCCATCTAGGAAAGCCATTTTCGAACCATTTTTTTCTTGCAAAAATCTATTTAGGGCTGTTAATAAAACTGTTGATGATATTTCATCAGGTCCAATGAAATTTAAGGCTTTGCTCATTGCAATAAAAACTTCATCATTAACTCTTTCGGGTATATTGTGTTCCTTTAACCACTCTGTCCATGATTTTGCATCGCATTTTTCTATGTATTTTTGGCCTCTTAACATTGCAGGGACTAATCCAAGGCCAAAAAGGATCTTCTCATTCCATGAAAGCATATCATTATTACTAAGTATCGCTGAAACACCATTAATTGGGGCTGGTATATCTGGAAAATCAAATCTACTATAAGTGCCTGGCTCAGAGGGTTGATTAAAAATCATTGAGTGGCTTTTCCACTGAAGTCTTTCTTCAATATCCAGCTCCTTGAAAAGTTGCAACATATTGGGATAAGCTCCAAAAAATATATGCAAACCAGTTTCATACCAATCTCCCTCCTCATCTTTCCATGCAGCTACTTTCCCACCTAAAACATCTCTGGCTTCAAGTACAATTGGAATGTGCCCATTGTCAACGAGATATTTAGCGCAAGATAAACCTGCTAAGCCTGCCCCTGCAATTACAACACGCATTATTAAATCAAGAAATAAATTAACACTTACTAATAAGCTACTCTAAAGTTAGAACATTATAGTTTTTTTTGTTGATTATTTCTTGAAATTATGGAAAAGATGCTTTTAAAATCAACTACCAGACATGTAAGAATATTTACAGCTGAGGTTATAAATAATGATTTACAATTCCATCCAAATAAACTAACACTTGATTTGGATCCGGATAATGAATTTATTTGGAACGAGACTTCTATGAATAAAATTAATCAAAAATTCAACGAACTTATTAAAGAGAGAGCAGGAAAGAATTTAGATGACTATGAACTTCGTAAAATAGGTTCAGAGATTGAAGGATTAATTAAAAGTTTGCTACAAAATGGTCAATTGAGTTATAACCCAGAATGTAGAGTTATGAATTATTCAATGGGGTTACCAAAGACAAATGAAGAGCTGTGAATAGATATTCAAACAGAAGGCCAGGAAGAGGCCCTAAAAGAGGGTATTATTCCTCATCCTCAAGAGAGGGAGGTGATTACATGCAAAGAAATAAAAGATTATCTTCTGGTACTGAACAGAAAATTAATTTAAATACGGGAACGATTGCTATTCTTGCAGGAGTATTAATTTTAGGAGTTGGCATTGGTAGCGCAATAACTAGCACAACAGATGGTGGACAAGGAAATATAGCTA
>Ga0208749_1000139_pt1 | contig 17686 bp, 17 predicted proteins | sample Knorr_S15_td_DCM_FD_185601 | JGI IMG/M metagenome (GOLD analysis project Ga0208749, IMG submission 185601) | Marine microbial communities from Southern Atlantic Ocean transect - Knorr_S15_td_DCM_ad_63m_LV_B (SPAdes) (version 2) | ecosystem: Environmental > Aquatic > Marine > Oceanic | place... | reverse complement strand
TTCCATGAAATGCTTATCCTATCTTCTTGAGTGTTATTCTTTGAGACACGATGTAGTAGATGAGATGGAAAAATGAAACCACATCCTTCTACAGGATTTAACCACATAGAAGTGAATGCGACCATACTCTCCTTGATATCTGGTTTCATCGCATCTAATAGTTTAACCTGATTGAAGTAGTTTGGATTTTCAATCTCAAGTCTACCACAATCACCCTCAGGAACTTTCACATAGAATACAGCAGCAAGATCACAGCATGGATGAGTATGCTTATGATTGAATGATCCTTCACTATTTACATTGAACCACACATTGCCAACACTATACTGTAATTCCTCATTGAGGAATTGTGTCATAATACTATTGACAGTCTTGAATAGTATATGTGGTGTTGGATCTTGTTTAGGAGACTGCCATCCACCCTCATTAGAATAGCTAACAGACTCAGTTGTTTCCTTTACAGAGTAAATGTTCCGTATTATCTGATCACGTTGATCAGGAAATCCATCAACACCAAACTGAAGAATAGGAGAAGGAAACGCTGATATACAATTAACTGACATCAGTTAGTTTCCTCATCGTATTAATCTTGTGTAAGATAACCTCTGCTTCCGCATGATTACCTTTATTACACTGAGTCATGTACTCTATTATCAATGCCTTCATAGAGGCATCAACCTTGGGTGAGTTCTTGGTAGAGTGCTTTGAGTTCATTAGCATCAAAGAATAAGGTTTCCTCATCATCTAGTTGGTTAGGATCTAACCATTCAAAATACTCATCAGCAAAGCATAGTGCATCATCAACACGCTCCTCTGCCATAAGAGTCTTGAAACGTGATACTACCCACTCGTAAATGTCATCACGTCTCTGGGAAATAAGTAGTGCTTCTTCGTTGTTCATTTTTTAAGAAGAGTAAGTTGATTAGAAAGATGATCGTAAGATACAAATTGTACGTCACGAGGCAGCATACGATTTAATGCTGCGGCAAAATCATTAGGAAACTTAGAGAATGCTCGCCAGTAGCGTTGCACACCATCATCATCCAGATCAGCACGTGGAGTAACAGTAATAGTATATTCTCCTTCTTTGTAGCGATGGGAGAATGGTTCTACTAGAGTAGAAATGTATTCTGCTAATGGATTGGGTTTACTCATTTAACAAAGACCTCATGGTGAAATTCGTGGGTTAATGCCTGTGCCTGTTTAAGGTTTTGGCACATATGTGCAATATACTCAAGTTCATCTTCTTCTAGGTGTTCGCTAAAATCGTAGCTATGCTCCCAATCAACAGTATTGTCATTGTTAACTGGGGCACCGAATGCGATACCGTTTTCGTCTAGTGCGTATGCGTTGCCATCGGCAACAAGGTAGAAATCAGGAACTGGCATGAGAAAGAGAGTGGGTGACCTATGTAGTATAATTTATAAATGGTTGTTTGTCAACGCATGTAAAGATATCCTCCTGCCCAATCGCAACGCTCCAAGATGTCCTCACGACTAGCGGAATCTAGAAGTTGACCACGGACGTGCTTGGCAGGAGACTTCCAACCTGCTGGTTTGTAAAGTTCACCTGTCTTTCTATCAACAAATGCATGGACACTACGCTGATTGTTCACCATGACGATCTTAAGGTATTTTCTACCTGATTCAATCACGAAATCATAATCAGGATTCTCCTTCATCTCTTCAATACGCTTGGTATTGTATTCTACATCCCACTTAGACTCAGCAGTAAGAATGTTACGCTCAAATTGACGCACACAACTACTAACATAATCGTTAATGAGTGCTTGGCAAAGCATTTCAGTGTATTTGTACACTTGGTCTTGGGAAGTAGCTAATGAGTTGGTCATGTGTCCTTTGTTGATATACTTATTATAACAAGGATTAGTAACCGTGCATCCTCTGGTGTGGCAGTTTGTTTACTGTCACACGACTGGCAAGTTCATTCAAGAGTTCATCTACAGTGATCTCTAGTTCTGCTGCTTGCTCCTCCCAGTTACCTGACATGGTTTCGATGAAGTTGTTCAATTCAGATGACATTGTTTTAAGAAATGCTGTGTAATTGGTGTTGGAGTTGATCATGTAATTGAACATCATCAATCTGGTTACGTTTTGCAAGAGTCTTGCAAAGATCAGGATCTACATCCCACATCATATCTATGATGAAATTGACCTGATTAACGGTCAGTTGCATAGAACGAGTTTCCATAGCAATAATAATTAAAGGGGCATTGTAGTCCCTCCTAGATGCCCTAGGAGTTACATGTAGGCAGTAAGAGGATGTAAAGTATCATTGGTGGAATTGATATGAACAATACCAAATCCAAACTTCTCAGTGATTTTGTCACATAAGTGATACTCATCAGTAGCATACCAGAGACCTCTGGCATCCTCCTCAAGGTTTCTCTCTTCTTCAAGAGTCATAAGGTCTTCACCTTCTCTGTTACCACCATCGGTAGTATCAAATGTGATGTCAGTGACCAAGTACATTTTCTCTTTCATAGGAGAGTAGTTGAATGTGTATGTACTTAATATACACCATAATCTGACCCCTGCAATAGGGTGTGTGACAGTTTGTTAGCTGTCACTGAACAGGGGGATTACGTTTGTTTTTGCGTGTATCGTTCTGTTTATGTGCTCTTCCCACCGAACGGCATCGTCCAAATTGTAAAATATCGCTTGTTGGGGGGATTTTCCCTTCTTCTTTTTCTTCATCCACACGACAGCGTATTTCATGATAATATTGAGGGTATACTAGAATGGCAGCATAATGACGACCCCAACGTGAGTTTGCACTCGTAGGAAGAGGTTCATCTATGAAGCATATCGTTAGATAGTCTTCACATATAAAATTAATATAACCTTGTACATCATGCCATTGTACAGGTTGGAGTAATTCAAGATCACTCTTCTTCATCGAACAACTTACGATCTTTGTTTGCTGGATTTGGTAACCTGAACATCTGTTTAAGATCATTCAGATCATTAATTTGCTTTTGCAGGTTATCAATCTGTGCCTGCAAAATTTGAAAATTGTGATCGTTGTTGTTCTGCATCATCAACATATTGTTGATCGCTTCTTTGAATTGCTCGTCGTTCATTGTGAATCAAATTAGTAAGATGTCTTTCAAGTTCAACCTGAACCATAATCAATTTGCTACCCATGTAGCTATCGTAATCGATGTCATCGATTAGTTTAGTTACAGTATGTATCTGCTGTATTGATTGCAGAATTCTCTCTTTTTTATCCATTAGTATCTAGATGGGTACTCTGGTGGTTTGTAACTATCTAGTCCAAACTCTTGTTGATGTCTCACCTTGAGATATTCAAGGACTTCATCTCTCCACTCCATCAATTCATGATAACATTCTTGGTTGTGAGCACAACCACGTAAACGTGAATCAGGTTTATGGATTGATTCAGTAAAGATGGTCAATGCATCTCTACGCTTTTCATGTTTATTTGTCATGCTAGTTCCCATTCCTCTTTATTTACAGATTTTCCACAACTCTGACAAGAGAGTGCAGACCAACTGAAATGATATACTCTAGCATATTGAGAGCATTTAGGGCAAGTGATAACCTTACCATACTTTCCTGCTCTAGTGTAACGATTGACTGTTATCATGGGATTAAGTTACCCTCATCATCATACCAGTCATCAGTAACGTTCTCTAGTTCTACTCCTTCGTCATCTTCGTCACACTGGTCAATTGATCCAATGTCACAAACTGGCACTTCATGCTCACCACCAATCAAATACCATGGCATAATCTGACCATGATACTCAGGATGAGAGCAGTATTGTACTGTATATTCCCTCTCACCAAGATACTTGATCTGATCCTCAGGAATGGAATGTTCCCTTAAGATAGCTTGTATCTGCATGTGAGTTAGTTCTGCTTGAGTAGGAACTTTCATTGTTTTTTGCTTGATGACATCATCCTACCACAACACCCAGAGGGTGTCAACCAATTGAGTGGACACTATACTAAGTGTCCTAGCTTATTCAGGTTTTGCTGGAACTTTGTTACCATAAGGCATAGCACCTGATGGGTTAACAACATAACATTCAATAAAATAATCTTGATCTTCTAAGTCAACATTCTGTGGGAACCACTCGTTTGCTATATCAACAGCACTAGTCTGGTTATCAAATTCATAGAAGGTATATCTTTCAGAGAATATCTCCCCGATTTCATCTACAGGTAAGAAATCCTCATAGTATGTCTTTACTGTAGCTTTCTTAGTATCACCTAGTGCCATCCATGTGGATGTATCGATGACTAAGATATGTTTATTCTTTTCTTTAGCGAAATAATGAATCAATTCATATAATCGCTGTGCATTCATTGATACTAACATTATACTTCTCCTGCTTCAATTCTAGCTAGAAGGTCATCTAACCATGCTTGACCTTTCTCTTCTACAGTTTCTGCAGTGATCATTTCACCATCATTATAATCAGCACCATAATGTGCCTTTCTTTCTGCCTCAGTTGCGAACGCATAAGGTGGTTGATGATTCACTTTTGATCTATAATTATCAATATCAATTCTACCAAACTTACCTTCACCCATAGCATCTCTAGAAATAGTTGTTAATACAAGATACACACTCATTTTCTGAGCAAAGTATGATAGAGAATTAGCTGATAGTTTCCAGAAATGATAGCTACTGTCAAGATAATCTTTATCATTACCTTGCTGACCATATCTTTCTAAAGCTTTGGCATCAATTCCATCTGCTTTTCTTTTTATAAACTCATCTGGTGTGATAGGGAAGATAACATCATATGCTGTCTCTGCATCTTGTCCTTGTGCATTTGTTTTAGGATTGTCTCTAATCCATTTTCTATATGCTAACCACATTGCTTTCTTCTCATCAGTTAATCCATTATCTCCTAACTGTGTCCAATCACAATCACCTAACAAGAACATTCTTACTAATAGAATCTTACTCCAACTAAGAATGTTTGCTTCTTCAATCTTTCTACGAACTGCTTCTTCATATTGTGCTTCTGTTATATCTTTAAACTCAAAGAATTGCTCTCTTAGCTTATCGTACAGATTAGAAGGACTATATTCCTCAATACCAGTAGGATCAAACTCATATGATGTCCATTTACTAGTCTTTGTCTTATGATCTCTTCTATACTTAGATCTTTGAATCAAATAAGTTCCATCTTCACGATACACAAACAACTCAAGTCTATCCTTATCAGAATCCCATAAGGGTCTGATGATAGGTGAGATCTTTGTATCCCAAAAATCATCGTTTAACTGTTTTTGAACTCCCTGATAAGTAAGAATCCTATCAAAAGCGTTAAAAACTAATTGTGCTGTACTTGAAGACGCCATTTTATCAGTTCTTTATGTTGTTATTTATCTTATAATGCCTTGATTAGGTACTTTGATCTATGATACTTAGTGACCAGTGGCAGTGTTTGTTGAACCTGTGCAGTTCCACTAACAGATACTGGAGTTGATGCTGAGAGATTTAATGTACCATCTGTAAATCTAATATTTGATTCAGTAGCAGTAACTACTCTTTTTATGACATCAATACCATCGTCAGGTCCACATGTTCCTTCATTACCAGGTAGAGTTGCATCTAATGTTGGGATGAATACTCTATCAGTAAATGTTGCATATCTAACACCAAATAATGCGATACCCCAGTTATCATTAGTATCTCCTTCAGTAGGATCATCGTTGTCACCAGATTGATCAGGTCTTGTTTGTCTTACAATCAAGTATATACCATTAGCTCTTGCATCACTATTCACATCTAAAGGAACAGAATAATTAACCCATCCAGATGCAGATATATTTCCTGCTTGTGCAATTGCTTCTAATGGTGTCTCTGATGTAGCATCCAAACCAGTTTTCCAGTATATAACCATATCTTCTTCTGGTGTATCACCACCATTAGAACCATTACCTTTAATGATACCCATTGTAAGTTGGTCTACATTTGTTAAATTAAGAGGACCAATTTGAAGGAATCTACTTCCTAAACCACTAAACCTAATATTTCTATTTGATAAGCTATTTGAAATGTTATTTGCAAGTCCAAAGTTATCACCAGTTGAACCAACAACTTCTACACCATTAGAAGCAGAATGCCAAATAGCACCCAAAGTTCCACCAGTAGGATTACCAGAAATAAGATATCCTGCATTAGGGAAATCTGGTACATCCCAAAATCTACCAGCAGGTTCAGAAATACCTACAACATTATCATCGCCAGGTAATTGTCCATAACATTCAACAACAACTCTACCACCTTCACCATTAGAACCACCACCTGCTCCACCGTTACCACCTCCACCTACGGAGACAGCGAATGCAGTTGTAATATCTTCGTCAGTATTTGTCCTTTGAATAGAGAAGGATAAACCAGCACCTGCTCCACCACCACCTCCAGATGGATTATTACCTTGAGCTTGGAAGTTTACAGTTAATGTTACATATCCATCTCCAGTAGATCCAGCAGATTCAGAGGCTGAAGTAACAGAAGAGCTATTGACAGCAGATCTACCAGCTTCACCACCAGATCCAGATCCAGTATTAACATGACCAGCACCAGCAGCTCCACCAGCACCACCGCTACCTCCTCCAGAAGGACCAGCACCACCGCCGCCTCCTCCTCCACCACCAGAGGTACATCCTTTTGATCCACCACCAGCACCACCAGAAAATCCAATTGGATTGACAATAGCTAAACCATTTGGGTTGGGTAATCCAGCACCACCAGTCCAACATGGGTCAATCGTACCACCTGGCGCAGAACCATTATTGTCTCCACCACCAGTACCACCGCCGCCGCCACCGCCGCCAGCACCAGCTAAAGTAGTACCTATAGAATTCGATAGTGATGTGGCACCACCGCCACCTCCACCAGATCCACCGTTACCCCATGCACCTTGACCTGATGGACCACCTACAGCAGCACCGTCACCACCTGCGGCAGCAGGTTCATTGATAGATCCTTCTTGTTGGTTTATTCCTTCTCCACCAATATAACCAATTGTCCAATTTAATACTCCTGGATTTCCACCAAGTTGACCAGTAACTCTTCTACCTGGAGATCCTGTACCACCAACTGATCCAGGACATCCTGCTTGACCATTTGGGGGACCATTACCACCTGCACCACCAGAGATATCAAAGTTTACACTAGTAATCTGAGATCCCTCTGACGCATTAAAACCTGGCGTGTTATTAACATTATAACTACCTTGATTTCCACCAGCACCAGGAACAGTATACGTAGTCGTTCCACCTGTACAATTATTTCTGGAAGTAAATATGTCTTGACCAGTATCGTTTCTTACACCTCTGAATCCAATAGAACATGGGTTATTTGCCCAAGAGTTATCACCATTATCAGCTAAAACATTTCTAACCCTGAATATTACTTGATGCCAACCAACAGCAAGATTAGATACTGTAAATACTTCATTAGGTGTCCAACAACTACCATCTCCTGGATTACCTGAACTATTTGAAGCACTACCAAGAACTGAACCATCTGGACCTGTCCAAGTCATTTCAGAAAGACCATCAGATGCGAATGTAACTGTAACACCAGCATTAAGAGGTGATCCAACTACTTCAAAACCAACACCAGCTTCTATCCATTGTCCTACATAAGGATCCGAACCTCCTGTTGGAACAGCTTTATAAATTCCATTATTTAATAACCAAGGACACCATACAGCAGCAGCACCAGCAGATATATCATTGACTCCTACTTCAAACCAATCTCTTGTTTGCAATAATGGAATATCTCCTGAAGCAGTCCATGTATTAGTCCAACTATCAGTATCAACAAATTGACTGAATCCACCATTACCACCAAATCCTTTACCACCAAATACATTACCCATACCACCAGAAGGTTGAGCACCATTATCAACTCCACCTGTTGTTCCACTAGCTCCAGGAGATTGGGTACTAAAGTTAAATCTTGGATCAGCAAATAATTGAGCAGGAATAGAGTATGTTCCTCCTTGACCTCCACCTCCACCACCATTTCCAGATGTTCCTCCTGCACCTCCACCAGCGGTAATAGTATATGGTGTACCATCAACATTTAATGTGACTGTTGAACTTCCACCAGAATCTCCATTTCCAGTAGATCCAGCTCCACCACCTCCACCACCTGCTAGTTGAACAATATATGATAATATATTATCTCCACCAGCATTTGCAGCAATGTTAGCTGTACCACTATCAAATGTTTGATTAAATCTTTCTTCTCCGTCACCTGGTTGAGTAACAATAATTTCCTTACCACCAATAACAGTGGTGTTATCAACAATCCAAACTCTTGGTGTAGGAGTGACAGGAAATTCTTGGAAATATCCAGTAGCAATACTTGCTACACCAATCGAACTAGATCCAACCTTAGTTGTTAATGCTTTGAATACTGATGCACTAAAACCTTCAGCAATAATTTCATACGAACCATTCAACTGATCTGCTGCACCAGAAATAGAAACATTTTGCCCAATAGCAAATTCATGTACACCAGGAAATATAACTGTTAGTTGTGATCCATTTGCAGATGCTGAGGTGAATGGAATAGCACCTGGTTCAGTAACCTTATAGTTGTAACATCCATCCCATTCTCCTTCACCAGCATTACTACTTAATCCAATCTTTGCAACACCAAAAGCATCATAAGCATTGGGTTGGAAGTTTGATCCTACTGGATCATTTAAAGTACCACTAAGATTTTCACCTGAGGTAGAATCATATTCACCAACTGGGTTTGAACCAGTGACTTTACTATCAGAAATTTGTTGCATCTCAAAAGTAACTGGTTGAGCTGCAGCTTCCCTAAAGTTTGCAGGAATATCAATATATCTATTTTTCCATACAGCATATGATGAATCGTATGCAGCATATCCAGTTGTTCCATTATTAATATTAAATGTTCCAGCAGACTCCATTAATTCTACCCATGGAGTAGGAGCACCACTCTCAACATTTGGAGAACTGAATCTAATTCTTAAATTATCAGCAGTATCATTGACTCGCTCACCACCATTAGTATCATTACCACCTTTAGCTAAAACAAAGAATTGCCCATATCCTTCACAATTAAGACTCACAGAAGCTTCTCTTGTAGCTTGATGAGTAGTGAATGTACTATTACCTGGTGTACCAAAAGCAAGATATTGCGTACCACTACCAGCAGTGGTAAATCCTCCTGCTTCACCAAAACCAGTTCCCCAGTTAATCAAAGCAGTTCCATTTAAAGTCCAAGTTAATGCTACATCATTTACATCATAACTCTTATCATTAATATTATTAGTTTGTACTTTCTCACCAATACCATCAACGTTTCCAATTGTTGAAGTCTTCGGACTTAATGGTCTATATCCTAACAAACCATGTGAGTGTCCTCTTGTTTCAGCAGTAGAGTTTGGAACAAAGTTATCAATGAAACCACGATATTTCTGATATGAAGTTGTAAATGAATCAGCACCATCAGCAGCTGTGGAAAACGTTGTCTCATCTGGTTCACTGTGAAGTAATTGGTGAGCATGTGTTGGTGGTCTTGAAAAAATATAATCCTGAATAGGACCAACTGTATATTTCTTCTCACCAATTAAATATGGTGATATAAGTGTCTCAACCCCAGTATACCCTGTTGTTAATACATCACTGATTTGATAGAATTCAGCTGGATCTTCAATAACATCTGTAGATATATACCACTGACCTCCAGTATCACCAACATTAATAGCTGCTGCATCACCAACTAAAGCAGTTCCAGCACCATTTACACCTTCACCAAATCCAATTAACTTTCTTTCTCTATAGTCTGGTACTCTAAACTTACCAATTACATATGGTAAATCTCTAACATTAAATGTTTTCCTAATTCTAATAGTTGGTTGAGTTGCTAAAGTGTTAATAACAACATCTAAATTTCCTGCATTAGGATCAAAACCATCATCACCACCCTCAACTATAAATTGATCATCAAAAACTGGATCTCTATTGAAATTAGGGATTGAAGCACCAGTACCAGCAGTGAAATCTATATGAGTTACTAATTCCTGAGCATCAGTTAAAATTGCTTTGACATGAAGTCTATATGTATGTTTCTGTCCTGATGGTGGTTGTGGTCCTGAATAACCATTATTAACCCAATCAGGAGCAGAACCTAATGAAGTCTGTTCTATACTATTTTGTAGAACTGTTATTGAATTAAGTAATGATTGGTTGACAGTTAATCCAGTAACAATGCTTGGAATGTTTTGAAGATGCCAATGAATAAATCCATCTTGACCTGCAGGAGCATCAAGAGCTAAATTTTCTAATACTAATTCGTATGTATCAATAGTAAAATCTCCAGGCAGACCAGATAAGTTTGCCCAAGAAATAGCTACAGTATCATTATCTGCACCTGGATATTGTGTATATCCTGTTGGATAACCTGTTCCTGTTAAAGGATCAAATGTACCAGGATCAACTGCAGGAACTGTACCGTAGTTTGATATTGGTAATATAAGACCAGCATTAGTAGGGATTAAAGATGTTGATGTTAAAGTCCAAGTAACTGTTCCACCTGGAGTTGATCCACCACCACCAGTATTACTAGGATCATAATTAAGAAGCATCCTATAAACGTGAGTTCCAGCAATAGCAGCACTAGCCTGATATGTCTCGGAATATTCTAATCTGTATGCTGTACTCTCTTGTACTTGTCCACCAGCGGTAGGATAATCACCAAGAACATCAAATGATAAAGTAGCATTGTTAGGAACTACTCTCTCGTAGCTATTAGTTCCTGCTATTGGTTCTGCATAAATTTCTACGAATACATTGGTACCATCAACAAATGTTCTGTATACTGTACCAGGATCTCCAGATACATTTGATCGAATAGCATTATTTGAAATTAATTCAGTATTTAATGTGACATAATCATTACCAATCTTCTCATATAATAGAGGATAATCTTTAATATCATACTGTGCTCCATCACAGTACATGAAATTACGGTAAGCAAAGTTTGGATCATCTCCACCAGTACCTTCACCAGTATTTGCTCCAGCAAGATCTGTCGAAAAACTATCTACCAATACAGGTACAATAGATCCGATAGACATGTATGATCCTGATTTATCAGAATAAAAATTAGCGTAAGGATTCCTGTATTGTGCCATCAGATTTTAATTAGATACTCGGTTACAACGAATGGCTGTATGTATTTATCTGCCTTCGGTTCATTATTTTTAGTGATAGTGATCTTAGATGTTAGTCCACTAGAACCAGGAGCAAATGCTGCTCTTGTTCTCATTTGATATGTATGTTCTTCCTCAGCATCAAAATCTATTCTATGTCTGTGAGCAGCATCAGTACCACGTTCACCCATTAAAGTGGTTATGTTAGTTACACCAGATTCCCTAACAACATAATCTTCTTCATCTAGAAATGTAAATGGAAGGTTTGTTGTAGCTTCACCATAAGTAGGACCATAGTTTGTTAGCTGCGATGAGTTAATAGTGGCATTATCCTGTCCTGGTGCTCCACCCCAACAAATACCCAAAAAGGTTACACAATCACAATCTTGATACAATTCTGGTTCATATGTGATATTACCTAAAGTGACATTATCTCCTATACTTGTTTTACCAACGTTACAGTCATCTCCATACCCACCTCTAAAGTCCCAAGATGCATTTTCCATTTCTGGGCAGTAATCTCCTCCCTCTGGCCATAAGCAAAGGCTAGCACTTGTAAATCCTAAACAACCATTAAAACATGCACCCCAATACTGCATTCGGTTAGAACCAACTCTTGTTTCATCTGGATATGGAGTTTTTCCTATTACTGTTAAGTTAGACCATTGATAGTAACATAATGGTTGTGCTGTATTCTCCCACCATTGACAAACATTCAATGAAGATTTTGTTCTTACATGATTCTTTTGTCTAGCAGAAAAGAAGTTTCCAGCTTTATCCTTTTGTCTAGCTCTAAGAGTTTGCGATCTATGCATATGTGGTTGAAATGCATTCTGTGGCACTTCATCAGTAGATGTGTATACACCAGTATCAAGTGTAAATCTTGGTTCTCCTCTTAAATCAATGGTTTGAGGTGGAATGTAAAATTCACCAGTATATGTTAATTCATATGGACTATCAATATTTTGTACAACATCTAATCCAACACCAGATTTATAAACATCCTCATTATTTTGATCTTGAACAACAAGATCATTATACTGTCCAATATTAGAAGAGGTTGTAGCTCTGATATTTTTATTTCTTAAGTCTGGTAACTGAAATTGTTCGTCAGTAAGTGCCTGACCATCTTTTAAAAATCTAGTAGATAATCCTGTCCCTAGAACTGCAGCTAGTTCTGGATATTCTACGGCAAATAAAACTCTACCATCACATCTAAGATATCCCGCAGGAATTAAATCTATATTACTAGTACCTTTTGGATCATCTTCTATCAACTCAACGGGAAAATGAATAATCGATCCCGTCATCGTTCCATGAATTGATTTTGATTTATTGTAAAATGCTGGCATCTTAGAAAGCTCTGATAATGTATAGCATAGTCAAAGAAGGTGTGTTATTATTAATCTGAACACTCAATGCTGTGTCTACAGATAATGGTGCTGTTGTACCCGTGGAAATATCATTTACCAAAATAGTAGATGGAACAGAAAGACTACCCCTTCCCATAGTTACTTCCATTGCATTATGATTATGTGATTTTAATGCATCATCTGCCCATATTTCTGCATTATGATTTAGTGTGGTAGTATAGGTATCAGTTACAGCATTATTTATCGGTTGTTTCTCACCACTAGCAGCATCATAGCTAGTATCCTCAATATTTGTTGCTGGCATTTGATTACCTCTATGAAACTCTGGAGTATCAACAGAAGCATAATAGTTTCTTCTATTATTATAATATCCTGCAGGGGGAAATGCACCAGTATGAGATTGTGTTTGGATGTTTGGTAACGCACGGTTATCATCTTGATAAGCAAATTGCTCACCAGCAGGAGTTGCAGTCCAAGTTCTAAAGGTAATATAATTTCTAGTTTCAATAGTTCTAGGAGTATCTGGCATAGCAGGAACCAATTCCAATTGAGCATCAACAAATTGTCTGGTACTTCCATCAACCATAGTCATGCCACCATCATTTTCATCGTACCATGTAATATCTCTTTCACCTGGTCTAAATGGATGTGCTTGAGCATCATTATCCCTATGACCAATAGGAGAAATAGCAACATAATTTGGACTACTATCTTTTAGTCCACTACCAGGTAAGAATTCCATAATAGGTTGACCAGTTGGAGTTGCAGACCAAAACTGATCAAAATCAGAATCACTAGCTGGTCTATGATTATGTTCTGGAGTATGTTCAACACCTAATTTTCTTGGAATAGTATATACTGTATCGAAATATATTGGGTCATCCATTGTTATACCAGTAATTCTACCAGCTAAATTGGATGCTGGTTCCATAGTGAATGTGATGTTTACATCAGACTCAAGAAGAACAGGTGCTTGTACAGCATCAGGACCATTACGACCAATATACTGTCCAATATGTAAGAGATCAGTAGCAGGAATTCTAGATCCCTCAATATCAATCAAATTAACTTGATTCAAATTTGGTAATCCAAACTGATCAACATGATATTCAGGATTTTTATTATATGGAAAATCATTTACCAATCCATAATTAACTCCTAACTCAAAGTTAGAACCTGTTTCTGGAAATGGTCCATATTGGTTTCCTAGTGTTGCTGCTAGAAGAGGATAATCAGCAGCATCTAGTACAGCATTAGCTAAACTACATACAATCCAACCCTTAGGAATATCCTCAGCACGATCTCCCAGACCAGTACCGCCCGTCCAAGGTATGATAGTACCTATTGGGGCGATTTTACTTGCTTTTATCCTATTGTAGAAAGTCATTGATTAAACCTCTCTTAACCACCATCCTTGTACAGAGGAAGAAACGATGGTGCCTTGTGAATCTGTTCCTCCTAGGTAAACCAGAGTAAATCCAGCGTTAGCTGTTTGTACCACTAATTCACCAGAATTATATGGAGTTGTACCACCCAATCCAATTGTAGTTCCACCAGAATCTCCTTGTACCTTAGTATTTGGAGTTAGTGCTCTAACGATTAGCATTGTGTCGTAACCTAAATTACCACCAACTTCAACGAATCTTACTTCATCTCCTGTCTGTGGATTTTCAGGTAAGTAACAGATCAAGTTAGTCTGATTACTTACGTTAGCAAAGTATGTAACGTTAGCTTCTAGGTTTAGATCAGCAGCGTCAGATCCAGAAGAGATATAACGTCCATGTCTACCACCAGTCTTGGTGTAGTAGTTAGTAATACCAAAGGCGTCAATAGAATTATCTCTATTGATGATGAAGTCATCAGCACCATTGATTCCTAAGTTATTTAACTGGAATTGTGGTGTCTTAGCTGGTGTTTCACTTACACTACCTCTAATTTGTAAGGAGTTACTGATTTCTGCGTCACCGTAGATATCAACTCCAAATGTTACTTCATTTCCAACAGTTAGAACTTCTTCTGGACCGAAGGAAGAGTAAAGTTTGATGTCACCTCTACCAATAACACCAGCGTCAAAGTAGATAGAACCAGAGTGATCTGCGTGACCATCATCATTAACAACCTGTAGGATATTAGTCTTACCAACAGAATCTTTAACGGTAATTACACCGCCATACATGGTGAAGTCTTTATTAAGAATTAAATCACCATTTCTGTGTGTAGTAGAACCATCTAAGATGGTCTCATCCATGATAGTTGTATGAACCTTACCTGCTAGTCCACCATTTACATAGAAGATTTCATTAGAATCATTTGCCTTGTCATAGAAGCGGAACCAGTTTAGATAATCAAACTTAGTTTGTGCAATTCTACCGTTATCAAGAATGATAGAGCAGAAGTCAGCACCACCACGTTGTCTTGTTTCAATATCAACTAAGTTAGATGACTCAGGGTGTCTAAGAATTCTCTTTACTGTCGTTGTAGTAGCTAGATAATCAGTTAATGCATTAGCAGTTGTTCCTTCTTGAGCTGGTAAACATCTTATAACCTTACCTGCTACATCAACTGCAGCAACTTGCATGACTTCCCATTTAGGTTGTGTACCACCAGGTGTGTAAACACCACCATTTGCAATTAGAGTTAGATCACCAACAGCAACCATATCACCTTCAGCAAATCTACCAGTTCCTTCACCAATAGAATCAACTGTTAGATAAACAGAACCAGCAATGGATCCAGTAGCAGCATCTTGAGATAGAGTAGTGGTAGGACCATTAGCATTGATAGTCTGAGGATCAACCCAATAAGAGTAAACTCTAATATCAGATTCATTACCAGAATATCTTGCAGTTGTGGTAGCGATAGTTTCAACAGAAGGAAGAACTCTCTCAACATCTAATCTTCTGTACTGATTACCAATTTCCATGGTAGCAGCACATGTATCAAAGTATAGAGTGTTCTGATCATTACCGTTCTGAATGATAAACTCTTCGTTCTTAACAACTGTGAAGCTAATGTTTGTTAGTTCAGCATTAAGAACAATTGGTTTAGTAAGTCTGATTTGAGTAGCATCAATCTCCTCAATTCTAGTATCACCAAACATTGTTGCAGTAACAGTGCCAGTGAACTTTATAGAATCACCAACTTGAACCTTAGCAATGTCAGTAGAATTAATGTTAGTAATATATCTGGTTACAACATCATCAGGAATTGGTGCTATAGTACCAGTGATTGTTCCTCTATTGATAGTTCCACAACCACCTTCAAGTCTTAGTTGACCTTCAAGAATAGTATCACCACCAATGTAAGTATCACCAGTTACAGAATCAATAGTGAATACATTACCAGCGTCACCTAAAGAACAATCTTTAGAGACTGTGAACTTCTGAACTTCAGCAGATAGTGGTGTAACAACTTTGATTACTTCACCAAAGTCATCGATACCATCACCAGATGGTGTACCATCATCACGACCAACAACAACATAATCGTTGTTTGTTAAATTACCACCAAACTCAGCAAGGTATACATTGTCCTGAGGACCATTACCATCAAGTGCCTGTTCTGTCCATGTGGCATCAAACTGAACATTAACTCTGTAGATAGGTGTATTATCTGGATGAGTGTCAAGAACAGTAGTGAATGTACCAATAGGTTGACGCTTAACCTTCACAAAGTAAGGTGATACGTTAATTCTTGTTAATTCAACAATCTGTACAAGTTCAGGATGCTCAGTAGAACTATTAACAGGACTATCAATTAAGAGATAATCGTTAGTAGCAAAGTATGGATCACCGTTAGCTTTAACTGGTGAATTTGCTAGAGGTAGATAATATTCATCAGTACCAGTTAATGCAGGTAGATCCTGTGGTTCAACCACTGGGCTTCCACCAAGACCAGTTTTTGCATTCTGGAAGAATGCACTACCCCATGGTCCATTACCAGCAGTATCAACTTGGTTATATCCTTCATCAGTAGGAGCTAGAACAATAACATTCAGGATGTCAATATTCTTGACAAATTCAGTTTGACTGAGAACACCATCATCATGAGGATTGATTACAGAACCAAGTTGTCCTCTTTCACCTACGAATGAGAAGGAAGCAACACCACCACATAGTGTGATATTACTATCAAACTGTGCAGATGCAATAACTTTTAGTTGGTTATTGATTGTAGTTGTACCACCTTGACCTGCGATATTAATCTCAGATGCATTAGTTGCAAAGTTAAGGATTGAAGGACCACCAGTGTTAGATAAGAAATCAACCTGTGATGATTGTGACTTAAGTGATACAGTGTCACCAATTCCTCTACGGAATCCGAGCCACATATCACCATCAACTCTGAAGTTTCTAGACTTAACTTTAGTGTAAGATAAATCTTCGTTAGTATTGGTATATGCACCACCAATCTCTACCTTAGAAATCTCTGAAGTAAGAGTCTCAGGAACAGTACCTATAAAGATGTTACTGTGTAAAGAAGCAGTACCAATATTGATGAAATGATCACCAGTTACACTATTGAATAGGTTAACTGTCTGAGTGGCAGTTCTATCATTACCAATATTAATGAACTGTGCATCACCAGCAAGATTTAATGTACCTACAAAATCAGTATCAGTTACAAGGTTAAATGTGCCTGTTGTCTGTGATGTTCTGATCTCAGCAATTACACCGTCATCACCATTGACTTCGATGTCATGCTCAAACTTAGCATCATCAGTAAATCTAGATGTGCCATCTACAACGAAAGCTCTGTCTAGTTCAGAATTATCAACATTAATACCAACACGACCATTGTTTGTAGTAGCTACACGGAAGACTGCTTCATTAGTTTCAGTAACACTATCGCCACCAACTATGAATGCATCATCAATAGCAGTCTTATCACGATCAGCATATAAATCATGTCCTAAGAAATCACCAGTTTTTCTACCACTAATGTATGCGTTACCAACAACATCAAGGTTTGCACGAGGATCAGTGTCAATAGAGCTAAATGCAGTTTTATATGCATCCTTAGCAGCACGAACAACAGTGTTGATACCTAACTTGTAGTCACCAATAGTCTCTGTTTCAGTTCTAAGTGCCTCAGCACCAATG
>Ga0208749_1000138_pt1 | contig 17739 bp, 18 predicted proteins | sample Knorr_S15_td_DCM_FD_185601 | JGI IMG/M metagenome (GOLD analysis project Ga0208749, IMG submission 185601) | Marine microbial communities from Southern Atlantic Ocean transect - Knorr_S15_td_DCM_ad_63m_LV_B (SPAdes) (version 2) | ecosystem: Environmental > Aquatic > Marine > Oceanic | place... | reverse complement strand
TACGTTATTTAATTTTTTCATTACATCTTCTTGGCGGGTTCCATCAAGAAAATCTGGTCTGTTCTGCAAATTTTCTAAATCGCTAGTGGAATATAACGTTGTATCAAATGTGCCTAGATTTTCAAAAATATTTATGTGTCGAGATTTAAAATTTGCTATTTTTAAGGAAAAATATTTTTGAAGATTCTTAAATGTCTCTTGCTCGATATTCACAACGTCATCAAACTCACTTTTACATCTTTCTATATCAACAATATGAAGTGACGATTCATCAACAAAGTTGAACAAAGAATGGTTACTCGAAAGATTTTGACAATACTGAAATAATTCATATTCATCTAGTTCCTTGTTTTTATTTGAAGACACTGCTTCCAAAATATCTAATTTATTTATCTGAAAAAGCTCAGTAGCAGGAACAATTATTGATGATTTTTCAACTGTTGATGACCTTTGCGAGATTGGATCAAAATTTCTTAATTCTACAACAGTATCTCCATCAAAAATTAGTCTGATTGGCTCAGTTCTATTGATTGGATAAACGTCTAATTGACCACCTCTAACTGCAAAAGTTCCTTTTGCCTCAACTCTATCTTTTCTTACATATTTAAGATGTATGAGATTTTCAATTAAGATTTCGAAGTCAATTTCCTGATGTATTGAAATCTCGACTACATCAAGGTTTTCAAAAAATAACCGCTGTGATACTGCCTTTATGCTTGTAGCAATGTTTACCTCTTTAGTAGTTAATAGTGAATGAATAGCAGCAAGTCTTTTTCCTTGGATTTCATAAGAAGGTATAAAAGAGTCATATGTCAATGTATCCCAACTTGGAAATATTTCTATATTCTCATTTAAGTTAGAAAAGTTATTTTTAAATTCCTTTGCCTCTTTATCTGTAGGAAAAATATAAATGTTTTTTTTTGATACTTGATTCAGGCCCAAAAGAATAGGAAGAGACTCCTTTGATGTAGTAATTGAATCGAGATTCATAGTCTAAATTTTAGATAAATGAATATGTTGATTATCAATTAACCAGTTGACTGTTTTTTTAATAAATTCTTCAAGATTTGTGTAGGAAATATTTAATTCGTCTCGAGCTTTTGAGCCATTATATTGATGGCCATGAGTTAAAACTCTTGCTGATTCGGAACATAAAAATGGTGCTGAGTTTGAAAAGGCTTTATATAAATCTCCTATTGGAGCTATTGCCTTTAGTCCTAACTTAGGAACATAGATGGGATTGCCATCCCAATTAGATAAATTTTTTAATACTTTTATTAACTCTTCACTTGTGCTTTGGAAACTGTTTAAGACATATCTTTCATTATTTTTACCATAAGCTAATGCATTGTAATGACCACTAGTACAGTCGTCTATATCAACAACTGAGAGGTGGTTTTTAATTAATGGGGGATATTTTTTACTAAGCGTTGAAATAAGCAATTTAGCTGTTCCTGATACTCTTCCCGGTCCCTGTACTGAAGAGGGGTTAACAGATACAAAATCAAATTCTTTTTTAAACTTAAATGCTTCTTCTTCAGCTAAAAATTTAGATTCTTCATACTTACTTAAAAAATAACCCCGGTGTTTTGAATCTTCATTTCCCTCTGTTCCAAGTTTCTCGCCTAGGGTAACCGCAGAAGATGTATAGATAAATTTTTCAATACCTATCTGGTTGCCTAAATTTAGCATATTTATTGTGCCTTTAATATTTGCGTTAAACATATGCTCCGGATTTTTGGAACACATTTGGTTTACTCCTGCAACATGAAATATTGCATTTATATTTTTATCTGATAATTTTTCTTCTAGGCCATCAGAGAGAATATCCCCTTCAATTTTTGTTATATTTAAATCTTTAAAAAACTCATTATGAAGATTAGTTCTACTTAAAGCATAAACATTATGACCATTCTCAACTATTTTTCTTATAAGTGGCTTACCTACAACTCCTGTTGAGCCTGTTATGAATATATTTTGATAATTCATTTAGTTTTTTGGATATAACCTGAAATATATTGATAACCAGAAATATAAGAAAAAATTAATGCGTGTAGGACAATTAGGTCAGCAATATCAAAACTCAGGATACTAAATGAAAAATCCATCATTACAAACCCTACAGCCCAAAACTGAAGGCTTGCTTTAGCTTTACCAAATTTACTTGGCGGAATCATAATACCTTCATTTCCAGCTAGACCTCTTAGGCCGGTAATAATAAACTCTCTTACAATTAACAACGTTGTTATCCAAATACTTACTCTATCTACATAGGTAAAGCCTATGAAAATAAAGGTTATGAATATTTTGTCAGCAATTGTATCAAGGAAAGCACCGGTTTTAGAAGTGACATTCCATTTTCTTGCTAATCTTCCGTCAAAAAAATCTGTCCATGCAGCGATAAATGCAATTATTGCTGGAATTAACATTAAGCCTTCATTTGAACCGTCTAATAAAATTAGGTACAAAATTACAGGTGCAGAAATAATTCTAAATATCGCAAGTAAGTCAGGTATATATTTTTTCACTAAATCACATCAATTATTCGTCTCTCAGAAGCTTCTTTTATAGCTGCTTCTTTATCTATTACAAAAGTTTTCAGAATATCAGCAGAATCTTCAATTAAAAAATCTACTTCTTCTGTCTCATTATTATAAAACCTTGAAAGCACAAAAGCTGCAGGGTCTATGTCTTTTGGAGGTCTTCCAACACCAACTTTTAATCTAAAATATTCAATTGTTCCAAGATGAGAGTTGATTGACTTAATACCATTATGGCCCCCATGGGAACTTCCCTTTTTAAGCCTTAGTCTGCCAAATGCAAGATCAATATCATCATGAATTACCAAAATATCTTCAGGCGAAACTTCTTTATATTTTAAATATGCTTTTAATGCCTCTCCAGATTTATTCATTGAAACCATTGGGATAAGCACATCAACTCTATTTTCTTCAATTATTAATGTTCCAGATTTGTACATTCCAGACTTATCTAACTTAAGTTCTAATGAATTTTGAACAATAAGTCGTTCAAGGATATCTGCACCAATATTATGTCTAGTCTTTGAATATTTTGAATGGGGGTTCCAAAGACCAACTAAAAGAGTTTTACTATTCTCCAGATTCATCTGAGGACTCTTCCCCAGTAGTTTCTTCAGAAGACTCACCTTCGGCTCCCTCTTCTCCTTCAAGCTCTTCACCTTCGAGACCTTCTATCTCTTCTTCTTCTTCTACCGCAGCTCTAGGTAATGTAATCGTTACCAAGATTGAATCATCATCTTCAGATGCTAGTTCAACCCCTTCTGGAAGTTTAACATCTAAAACAGTGGCATTTTCACCAACATTAAGTTCAGAGATATCTAAATCAAGAGATGAAGGAATCGAAGAAGGTAGTGTTGAGACAGTAATAGTTGAGTTAATAGTCTGAACTAATCCACCTTCATCTTTTACTCCTAAAGGAGTTCCAAGGAAGTTTATTTGGACATTAGCCTCTACTTTTTGTGTTAAGTCAATTTGAATTAAATCAATGTGCAAAAATTCGTTTTTATATGGATGTCTTTGAATCTCTCTTGCAAGTGTGGTGTATTTATTTTTACCAACTTCTAGGTTTAAAATTACGTTTGATCCAGCTTCAGTTTTAAGAGCATTGGTAAATTCACGTGCACTCAAAGCAATAGAAACTGGCTCCATGCCAAGACCATAAACTACTGCTGGCAGTAGACCATCATTTCTGAGACGCCTTGATTCTCCAGAACCTATGCTTTCTCTTAATGTTGCTTTTAAAGTTGCTTCCATATTTATCCTTACGAATTATATAGAGTAATAAATTTTAATTACTACTCAAAGCAGTATTTATGCTTTTTCTGTAGCTTTTCTAGCTGAAATAACAGCGAAAGTTAAAGTTATTGCTGCAAATATACCTGCTGATAAATATCCTCTAAATAAAACATCTAATTCCCATCCGTCTACCATTACTGATCTCATAGATTCAATTACATATGTTGTTGGGTTGTATGCTGCAGCAGTTTCTAACCATCCTTTTAAAGCTTCTCGAGGAACAAAAGTTGGAGCAAGAAAGATAGCAGGAAAAAACAAAAATGTAGCAGCTTGAGCTCCTTGAGAAGAACCTGATTTTATTCCTGCAGCTACAGAATATCCTGCAAATCCCATTCCCCAAATAAATGCTAGTGACAATACAATTAGAAATCCTATATTTCCAACAGCAGGATCTGCACCTATAAATTTTCCAATTCCCAAAATAAGACTAGCTTGAATCAAGACTCTAAATGCACCTACATTCATTGGGGCTAAAATAATAGCCCATCTTGAAATTGGCATACTTTGATATCTTTTAAAAACACCAGATTCAATGTCCTCTACTAAATAAATTCCTGACGCAGCTCCACTTAAAGAAGCTGAGACAATTGAGACTGGAAGGATAAAATTAACAAAATTTCCTTTGGCAAAATCAAAAGGTGTTCCACTTGCAGCTCCACCAAATACTCCGCCAAGAGCACCATCATATACAAATAAGAAAAATGCAGAAATAATTAAATTGGGTAATTCAGCTAATGGTCGCCTTATTACTCTAAAAACCATTCTTTTTGTCAAGATTTGTAACTGTACAAGAAAAGATCTGTTTGATTGCATTATCTATCACTCTTTTCATCTGGAGTTGGACTTTCTTCTGAACCTTCTAATCTGTATCCAGTTACTTCAAGAAAAACGTCATCAAGGGTTGGTTTATTTGCTGAGACAGAACTTACTTCTACACCTTGACCATTAAGATCTTTTAAATACCCAGGAATTTTTGATGCACCATCTTCAACTGTAAGTCTTAATTCATTTTTTTCCTGAACTGTATTACTTAATATATTCTTTGCATTTTCTAAATCATCATCACTATCAAATGCAAAAGTTATTACATCTCCACCTATACTTGCTTTTAATTCATCTGAAGTACCTTCAGCAACAACCAAACCTTCATTGATGATTGCAATTCTATCAGCTAATTCATCAGCTTCCTCGAGGTACTGTGTTGTGAGAATAACTGTTACTCCATTATCACGAAGTCTTTTAATTTCATCCCATAAAACTCTTCTTGATCCTGGATCTAGACCTGTTGTTGGCTCATCTAAAAAAAGAACCTCAGGAGAGTGAACTAAACTCAAACCAAGGTCTAGCCTTCGCTTCATGCCACCTGAATAAGTTTTTACTCTTCTATCTGCAGCTTCTATCAAGCCAACAAGATCTAGTAGTTCATTAGTTCTTACTTCAGAATCTTTTTTGGAATATCCCCATAGTCTGCAAGTTGTGAAAAAGAGTTCCCGACCCGTAAGAAGATTATCTATACCTGTGTCCTGAAGTGCTACCCCTATTTTCTCTCTTACTTCTTTATCTTTAGTCGCAACATCTATTCCTAATATAGATGCATTTCCCTCAGTGATACTTAAGAGTGTTGTAAGCATTAGAATTGTTGTAGATTTTCCAGCTCCATTTGGACCAAGTAATCCAAAAATTTCACCCTGTTTTACTTGAAAACTAACGTCCTTTACAGCTTCAACAGTGTCTTTTTTACTGATAAAAGTTTTCTTAATATTTTTAACGTCTACTGCTAACATAATGTACCTATAAGCCGAAATCTATTTTGATACTAATGGTATCAGAATTTAATTGGCCTCGTAGCTCAGGGGATAGAGCACAGGTTTCCTAAACCTGGTGTCGCAGGTTCGAATCCTGCCGAGGCCGCTATCAATTAAAACGTATTTTTAAATCTCTATTTATATTCGAAAAAACTATATTTTTAAACTCATCATGAATACCAATATTTGAAGCTACTAGTAAATTTGATGCTGTAGTTGGAAATTTATCTTTTTCATCAACTACTTTTCCACCAGCTTCTTTCAAAATTAAACTAGCTCCAAGTGTGTCCCATGGTTTCATAAAAAATTCAAAATAAGCATCGAACTTATTATCAGCTATCCAACACACATCTAATGCCGCACTTCCAAATCTTCTTACTCCACCACAGGATCTCAATACTGCTTCAAAAGTAGTTATGTATTGTTCGGAATTATTAACTCTGTCATATGGAAAACCTGTAGCCACTATTGCTTTCTGCATTGTAGTTTTTTTTACAATCTCTAATTTTTTTCCATTTTTATATGCACCATTATCTTTATACCCTTCGTATAAAATATTGTTATAAATATCTAAAACATATACCTGGGTAGGTTGGTTTTCTTCTAAAAGCATCAAGGTAATAGCAACCTGTGGAATATTATTTGCATAATTTACAGTGCCATCGAGAGGATCAATTACCCAAATTCTTGGTGCGTCAGAATTAATTGTTTCCGATTCTTCAGAAATAATTCCATCATTTGGGAAGTGCTTTGTAATAGCGTTTATTAAAATCTCTTCTGATTTTAAATCTGCCTCTGTGACTATATCAACCTCGTGCAGTTTCGAAAATACCTCAACACCTTCTTTTAATTCTTTAATTGCTGATGCAGCATCATATATTGCACTTTTTAATATGTGTATATCAAAGTCTTGGGTCATGAGTTATACAGAATGTTGTTGGCCAGAGTTCATATAATCTTGAGCATAAATACCTGCTCTAGATATTGACTTTAACTCAAGCCAAGTAAATGGATTTTCAGAATTATTTTTAACATAATCTAAAAATATTTGTAATGACTCTTTATGCCCTTTGCCAGATGAGAATACTTTACTCTTATCTTGATTTCCTTCTAAATATCTAAGTAACTGAAAATCTTCAACAATATAAGAATTTCCACTTCCATGAACTTCTATTCTCTCTTTACCAAGACTTTGGTTTGTTTCTGAAAAGTACTGAATAGATGCATGGGCACCATTAGCAAAATTTACATTAATAAACACTTGGTTTTCATTCACTTCATTATTTTCCTTATCAATTGGTGCAGATGAGGAAATACTTTGAGGCAATGAATCAAACAAATAACAAGCAAGGTCAATTGCATGGATAGCTTCACCAACAACTCTTCCACCGCCAATTTCTTTTATGTTTGTCCAGTGATCTTTATCTAATGGGGGAACACTAAATCTAAAAGATATTGAGTTTGCTGGATTTTGAATTAATTTTTGTTTTATAAACTGAGTTGCTTCGGAGAATCTTCTATTAAAACCAATAAATAGCTTTGGATTATCGGCATTATATATAGCCTCTTCTATTTCCACTAAAGAGTCACTTGTTAATGCTAGGGGTTTTTCAACATAGATAGCTTTACCTTTACTTAATGCTTTTATGACAAGTTCTGCATGATTGAAGTGTGGCGTTAGTATCAGAACCGCATCTATTTCAGGTGAGTTAAGAATTTCCTCCTCTGTTGTATATTTATTTTTGATTTTAAAATTAGTTGCTAAAGATTGAGCAGATAATCCAGTTGAAGAAGCTACACCCAATACTTGGCAGTCTTTTTTTAATTCTTTAAGAATGGGCATTATCGTAGTTGAAGCAAAATTACCTGCACCTAATATACCCAACTTTACTTTACTAGTTGTAGGTTCCAAATCTATATCTGGTGTGAATTCAATTTTTGGTTCAGATTTAATATCGTATCTTAAAACTACTGATAGAGGCTTGGTCTCCTCGGTAAATTTCTTGTAAACAGAAGGAGCCTCATCGAAACTTACTTCCTCAGACACAAGATCAAGAAGATGTATCTGACCTTGAGACAAAAGTTTTATAAAAGCTTCAAAATTTCTATTCTCCGTCCACCTTACATACTCGATTGGATAATCTTTACCTAAAACTTCATACTGTTTGTCATAGCGTCCAGGTCCGTATGATTTCGATACAACAAGTTCTAACTCTTTATAATAAAATTCATTTCTAGAAATATTTAAAGGTATATCACCCACTACAACAATTTTTGCTTTGTTTCTAGCAATTTTAGTAGCCACTTCAATAGGTTCGTTACTTGATGTAGCTGCTGTAATTATTACAGAATCAACATCTTGAATGCTTGCTTTGTCAATAGAAGTAAAGTAATTTTTATTTCCTTCTGTTCTTTTTTCATCTGGATCAATACCGATTACTTCAGAGCCCTGGGCTTCAGCTAGCCTGCAAACCAACTGTCCTACAATTCCTAAACCTATTACAACAACTTTTGAACCTAAGCTAGTCTCAGAAAGCCTAAGGCCATGTAAAGCTATACTTCCAAGTACTGTAAATGCAGATTCTTTTATATCAGTATTATCTGGAATGCGTACACAAAGATTATGGTTAACGGATACATATTCTGCATGATTACCATTTGATACAACCATATCTCCTACATGAAAACCGCTTACACCTTTACCAGTTTGTACAACTTCTCCTGCTGAACTGTAGCCAAGTTGAAGTGGAATTAAGTTTTTTGGAAATACTGCATTCCACACCGCTTTTACACCATCATTTTTTAATAAATTAAGACCTTTTTCAATATTTGAACTATTTTGAAGTTTTTCTCCAACAGAAGTATTCGCAACCTCAATTGCAGCTAACTCTGTTCCAGAAGATACAACTGAGTAATGATTCTTAATTAATACTTCTCCGGGACCAGGTTTTGGAATAGGTGTATCTAGAAGAATAGGATCGGGGTTGTTTTTTTCAACTACTAATTGTTTCATTTATTTCCTGCATGTTAATGATAACTAATTTACCTCTGTAATTAAGGGGGACGTTAAATTTATAATCTTTTCATCAACTGTTTTAATTTGCAATGACCCATCTTCATTTATGTCTTCGGCCCAACCTCTACCCTCCGGGTATTCAACTAATTTTCCTATCGTCTGTAATCTTGACTTATACTCATCAAGGTCAAAATTATTATTCTTAAGCATGCCTTCGAGCTGTTTAGCCCAATTTTCAGCATCATCTTTTAACTTAGTGTCATCTTGATGGGTATTAAATATAGAACCTGCATTTGGAACTGAGGGAGTTTCCCAAAAGTAGTTGACCCCCATACCAATACAAATTTTATCTTCTACTTTTTGAACCAAGATACCTCCAACTTTTTTTTCATTAAAAATGATATCGTTCGGCCATTTCAGTGTTAGGTCAATGTCTTGAAAGACTTTTACAAATGCAAAACCTGCTACTAATGGAATAAGCGTGTGGGCTATTTTTATCTGCTCTTCAAATAAGGCAAGTGAACATGCTATTGCCTGGTCTGCATTTAGCCATTCTCTATTGGATGTTCCTTTTCCTTTTTCTTGAGAAAAACTAGTAACAAAAATTGGTTCGGAACTTAATTCTTTTAGTGCAAATTCCTGAGTATTGTAAATGGAATCGAAAAAAAAGGTTTTCATGTTGTTACTTCTTTACATATATATAGGTCAAATACATACATTAACAATAAACAGGAAAGATGGGCATGTCAGACGAAAATTTAGCTGAAATTCGTAATGAAAAAGCCAAAAAAGTACAGCACCCAAAGGGTAAATTAACTGCGTATGAAAGGGTAGAACTTCTATTAGATGAGGGTTCATTTTCAGAGATAGATCAACATGTTGCATCCGAGGAGAATCCTGAAGGTGAAGCAGTTATTACAGGTACGGGAACGATACACGGAAGACCTGTTTTTGTATTTAGTGAAGACTTCTCAGTTATGGGCGGAAGTCTTGGCGAAGTTGTTGCTAAAAAAATTCTAAAAATTATGGACCATGCATTAGAGGCGAGGGCACCGATAATTGGAATCAAAGACTCAGGTGGAGCAAGAATACAGGAAGGAATTTCTTCACTTTTTGGATATGCGCAGATATTTAAAAAGAATGTTGAAGCATCAGGAAAAATTCCACAGATATCAATTGTTGTAGGACCATCTGCTGGAGGAGCTGTCTATAGCCCGGCACTTACCGACTTTATTTTTCAAGTCCAAGAAATTGGACAATTATACGTGACTGGACCTGCTGTTGTAAAGACTGTGACCGGAGAGGATGTTACTTTTGAAGAACTTGGTGGGGTTGAAGCTCATGGAACTAAGTCTGGAGTCTCTCATCAAATCTGTGAATCTGAAAATCAAGCTTTTGAAGAAGTTAGATACTTAATGAGTTTTTTACCTCAGTCATCTTCTCAAAAACCACCGATGTTTATAACTGAAGATGAATCAACAAGAATGATTGAGTCGTTAGATTCTTTTGTTCCAGAAAATAGAAATCAACCGTACGATATGGAGAAAATTATTTCAGATATTGTTGATGACGGTGAACATTATCCAATACAGAGCAACTATGCTCCAAATATTATTACTAGTTTTGCAAGAATGAATGGAAACACCCTAGGTATTATTGCAAATCAACCAATGGAGCTTGCTGGTGTATTGGATATTAAAGCATCAGAAAAAGCAGCCAGATTTGTTAGGTTCTGTGATGCATTTAATGTACCACTTTTAACATTAGTAGATGTTCCTGGATTTCTTCCGGGGGTAGAACAAGAACATGGTGGAATAATAAGAAGCGGTGCAAAATTGTTGTATGCATATTCAGAAGCAACTGTTCCAAGAGTATGTGTTGTTGTGAGAAAAGCCTATGGGGGTGCCTACATAGTTATGGATTCAATAGGCCTTGGTGCTGATAAATTATTTGCATGGCCTAGTGGTGAGATTGCAGTTATGGGAGCAGAAGGTGCAGTTGATATAATCCATAGAAGAGAACTTGCTGCTGCAGAAGATAAAGAATCACACAAAGCAAGATTAGTTGAAGAATACAATGAGAAGTTCAGTAATCCTGATATTGCAGCTCAATTAGGGCTGATTGATAATATTATAAAACCAAGTGAAACAAGAAAAATTGTTATAGATTCTTTTAAAGATTTAATAAACAAAGGTGAGTTAGGAGATAAACATGGAAACATTCCCCTCTAAAAACATTGCAATAAGTTGGGTTGAAAAAGGAAGTCTTACTAGAAATTTATTTCTTTCTTTAGGATTTGCAATAATTACAGCATTAAGTGCCCAGATTAGAGTTGTAATACCTATTTCTCCAGTGCCTATAACTGGACAAACATTTGTAGTACTCCTCGCTGGTTTAGTGTTGGGAAGTACATTTGGTGCTGTGAGTATGCTAATGTACTTATTTATTGGGATGTCTGGTCTACCGTTTTTCTCTGCAGGAGTAGCTGGACTAGCAATCTTGAAAAGTCCAACTATTGGATATATTATTGGATTCTTTTTAGCAGCTAATGTAATAGGCAGGTTCGCAAATAAACCGATACTTGGGATAGCGCTTGGTTCAGTTCTAATTTATGTCTGTGGAGTAATTGGCCTTATACTCATTCTTAATGTATCAGTATCAAATGCAATCACTATAGGTGTAGTGCCTTTCATAATCGGTGATGTAATTAAATCGATAATGGCAATAGGGGTAGCTTACAAGCTGAAATAACTATGAGTCAAAAAAGAATCCTTATTGCTAATCGTGGTGAAATTGCATTACGAATAATAAGATCCGCCAAAGAAATGGATCTCTATACCATTGCGGTATATTCGGATGCAGATGAGGATTCACTTCATGTAAAGAGAGCCGATGAGTCATATTATCTTGGTGGATCTCTTCCAGCTGATAGTTATAGAAATTTAAAAAAACTTGTAAAAGCTGCAGTAGATACAAAAGCAGACTTGGTACATCCTGGATATGGTTTTCTTGCTGAAAATGCAGATTTTGCAAAAGCTATAGAAAAAAAGGGCATATCTTGGATAGGTCCTAAACCAGAGACTATTAAGTCTATGGGAGACAAGATTGAGTCAAGAAAGTTAGTGACAAAACTTGGGTTGAACCCTGTACCTGGTCAATTGAAACCTTCTCGTCTAAAAAGAGATGCCATTAAAGATGCTTCAAGTTTTGGCTACCCAGTTGCATTAAAAGCAGCTCATGGTGGTGGTGGAAAAGGACTTAGAATTGTACATAATGAAACTGAGCTTCTGGAAAATTTTGAAATTGTTAAAAGGGAAAGTGAAGCTTATTTTGGTTCTGATCAAATCTATGTTGAGAAATTTATAAAACCAGCAAGACATGTAGAAACCCAAATCCTTGCTGACAAACATGGAAATGTCCTCTATCTAGGAGAGAGAGATTGTTCTCTGCAAAGAAGAAATCAAAAACTTATTGAAGAAAGCCCACCTGCATGGCTTTCTGATTATGGGAGAGAAAAATTGAAAGAATATACATTGAAGATAGCCTCTAATTCTGAATATGTAAATGCAGGCACCGTTGAGTTTTTGGCTGATAGTGATGAGAATTTTTATTTCTTAGAAATGAATACCAGGCTTCAAGTAGAACATACTGTTACAGAGATGAGATATGGTCTTGATTTAGTAAAGGAACAAATAAAGATAGCTCTTGGGCATTCAATTGAGGATTACGAACTAGAGGCACGAGGTCATAGTATTGAATTTAGAATTAATGCTGAGGACCCATCAAATAACTTCCTACCAACTCCAGGAACCATCACTGAATATAGAGAGCCAACAGGAAATGGTGTAAGAGTTGACGGATGGGCAAGAACAGGAACTCAGATTACTCACTTCTATGACAATTTGATTTCAAAATTAATTGTCTGGGGTGTGTCAAGAGAAGAGGCTCGGTCTAAAGGAATTAGATGCTTAGAAGAGTATGTAATAGGTGGAATACCAACAACTATTAACGTATTGGCTGATATTTTAAAAACCAAAGAGTTTGTCAATAGCCAGATTCATGTAAAGTTTCTTGAGGAGAATTTTGAAATCAGGGAACTTGAAGAGGATGAAGTGATCTCTGATAGGCCAAGTAAAGTTAATATTTCTCTTGAGGATTCTGCTAATCCTACACTTGCACCACAAAGGCCAAAAAAGATTGGAATGGATTTAACTGGAAATATTAAAAATCCCGGTCTTATTTTTGCAGAAATGCAGGGAACTATTATGGAGACCATGACAAAACAAGGACGAAAAGTTAAGAAAGGTGACTCGTTATTTGTTCTAGAGGCAATGAAGATGGAAAATGTAATTACTTCACCAATTGATGGCGTTATAAAAACATTTAATATCACAAAAGGTCAAGCTGTTAAAAAAGATGACCTACTTGTTGAAATAGAAGTAAAGTTCTAATGATATTTGGTATAGGTGTTGACCAAGTTGATTTAAATAGAGTGAGAAAACTTCTATCTAAATCCCAATCAAAATTTGAAAAAAGATGCTTTACAGAAAATGAAGTAATTTATGCAAATAGATTTGCTGATCCATCAAAAAGATTAGGAGCCAGATTTGCTGGAAAAGAAGCTGTAATGAAATCGCTAGGTAAAGGGTGGAGACAGCTCAATTGGAAAGATATAGAAATTACTGGTGGTGGAAAACCAGAAGTAATCTTACATGGAAAAGCAAGAGAACTTGCTACAAAATCAAGAATTGATAATGTGCATGTATCCCTATCCCATGAAAAAAATAATGCCATTGCCTTTGCAATATCGGAAGTCTCAAATTGAACTGGGTAGCAATGTTTCCAGGGCAAGGATCCCAACAAGTTGGAATGGGAGAAGAGCTACTTGATATATATCCAAATTTATTAATTAAGGAATTTGAAGAGGCACTTAATTGGTCTCTAAAAGATGTAGTTTTAACGAATGACAAAGAAGAGATAACAAAAACTAACATTGCTCAACCTTATATTTTTGCTATTTCCTACTGTTATGGACTTGAAACAATTAAGAAATTTGGGAATCCTAGAGTAGCAATTGGTCACTCTCTTGGGGAGTACACTGCCCTAGCTTTAGGAGAATATATAACATTTAGTGATGCACTAAAAATAATTTCGGTAAGAGGGAATGCTATGCAAAAGGCAGTTGAAAATTCTGGTACGACTATGGCAGCAGTATTATCGTCTGAATTAGATAAAACTGTGAATTCAGTTTCAGAGTTAAACGTGCAGGGTATTGAAATAAATATCTCAAACTACAATGATGCAACACAAATTGTTATTAGTGGAAAATATGAAGATATTGACTATTTAAAATCTAATCCCAAAGCATTAAATGCAAAACGAGTAATCCCTCTTGATGTAGCAGGTGCATTTCACTCTCCTGTTGTAACCCCAGCAAAAAAAGATGTTGAGGAAGTATTAGAAAATATAGAGTTTAAGCCTGGTAAATTCAAGATATACATGAATGTTGATGCGCAATTAGTCGACCTATCTAATGTAAAAGAACGTTTAGCAAACCAAGTAGACAATAGTGTGTTGTTCCATAAGCAAATAACAACTATTGAGAAAGATGAAAGTCCAGAATATTGGTATCATATCGGACCTGGAAATGTAACTGCTGGGATGGTTAAAAAGTCTATATCTAGTAAGAGAATAGGAATTATTAATTCGTTAGACTCTTTAAATACAATTTAAACTAGGAGTTTTTTTTGAAATCAACAATAACTGGTTGGGGTAAGTGTTCGCCTGACAATATCATGACAAATGATGATTTAGCTGTGTTTGTTGACACCTCAGATGAGTGGATTCAACAAAGAACAGGAATTCAAGAAAGAAGATTTTGTCATGTAAACAACTCTGATATGGCATCTGTTGCAGGGCAACATGCTATTGCATGTGCTGGTTTAACACCTGAAGATATAGATGTTGTAATTTTAGCAACATGTACCCCTGATAGTATTGTTCCATCAGCAGCTGCTCATGTACAAAGAAAGATTGGTGCGGTTAATGCATCTGTATACGATGTCAATGCTGCTTGTGCAGGATTTGTTTATGCAATGGAACAAGGAAAAGCCTTTATTGAAAGCGGGTTGTACAAAAGAGCTCTTGTGATTGGATCAGAGCACATTACTTGGTTACTGGATTGGTCAGATAGAAATACTGCCGTTCTTTTTGGAGATGGAGCTGGTGCAGTGGTTATAGAGGAAAGCAAAGATCCTTCTGAAGGTGAAATATACTCATTTGTTAATGGCTTAAGTTCTGACAAGCTAGACATCCTAGAAGTTCCTAATTTTGGTTCAGCAATGGATAGGTTTAAAGAAGATGAGGCAGCTAGGGTTCAGTGGACTTTTGATGGACCAGAAATCTTTAAAGGTGGGATTAGGGCTATGGCAAACTCTTCAACTGAAGTTATTGAAAAATCTGGCTTAAGTAAAGAAGACATTGATATTCTTATTCCGCATCAAGCAAATTTAAGAATAGTTGAGGGACTAGAAAAATCATTAAAACTCCCTAACGCTACAACAATTAAAAAAGTACATAAATATGGAAATACATCAGCTGCTTCTATTCCAACAGCATTAGTAGATGCCTTAGAAGCTGGAGAGATAAAGGGTGGAGAAACAGCCGTCTTCACAGCAGTTGGCGCAGGTCTTTCTTGGGGCGCTTGTGCTCTTCGTCTTGGTGAAAGAACAACTCCAATAAATACCTCCGATGCTAAATTACCCGATTTTGATGGAAAGGCAGTAGACACAATAAGAAAAGCTATTGAATATCAAATTCCTGAAAAATTAGATCTTATATGAAAACTGTATTAGTTACTGGTGGCTCTAGAGGTATTGGTAAATCAATATCAACTACTCTTGCTAAAAGTCATCATGTTGTAGTGGGTTATGTTAATTCTCAAGACAAAGCTGAAGAAGTAGTTAATGAAATTGCTGAAAGCGGAGGAAGTGCAAATAGTGTTGAAATTAATATTTCAAGTAAAGAATCAGTTGATAGAGCTTTTGCAACCATAGAAGATGCATATGGCTCTATAGATATTTTGATAAATAATGCAGGAATTACAAAAGATAACATATTGCCTCGTATGAAAGAAGAAGAGTGGCTAGATGTAATCCAAACGAATCTAACTGGAAGTTTTTATACCTCTCAACGAGCAATTAAACAAATGATGAAAAATAAATGGGGTAGAATTATTTTTATTTCATCAGTGGTTGGAATTTCTGGAAACCAAGGCCAATCAAATTATGCAGCATCAAAAGCTGGGCTTATAGGACTTGCTAAATCGATAAGTAAAGAACTAGGTTCAAGAAATATAACGTCAAATGTTATAGCTCCTGGTTATATCGAAACAGATATGACATCTTTTCTTGATGATGAAAATAAAGAAAATATTATAGAACAACTTTCAATTAAACGCATTGGAAAGCCAGAAGATATATCAAATGTGGTAGCTTTTTTATGTAATGATGAGTCAGAATATATAACAGGACAAGTGATACCTGTTGACGGTGGTTTAACCACTTAATTGGGGGAAATTATGGAATTAAATGAAGTTTTTGAAAAAGTAAAAGGTCTTTTTGTAGAGGATCTCGGGATTGATGAATCAAAAGTTACAATGGAAGCCAAACTCGAAGAAGATTTAGAAATTGACTCATTAGGTATTGTTGAGGTAGTAATGGCCTTTGAAGACGAATTTGAAATAGAGATAGATGATGATGAACTAGCAGATGTTTCAACTGTCGGACAAGCTGTTAATTTACTTCACTCAAAAATATAAACTCAACCATGTCTAAAAGACGTGTAGTCGTAACTGGTCTCGGAACAATCAATCCACTTGGAAACAATGTTTCTGATACTTGGAATAACCTTATTAATGGAGTTTCCGGCGTTGACTATATAAGTTCATTTGATACTGATGAGCTTCCTGTGAAATTTGCAGGAGAAGTAAAGAATTTTGACGCAAACGAATATTTGGGCAAACAACAAGCAAGAAAACTTGATCGCTCAGGACATCTTTCCATTCACGCTACAGAAGAAGCCCTTAAAGATGCTGGACTTGATACAGAAGAACGTTTGGGAAGTGAAGTAGGAATTGTTTTTGGAACAGGTATAGGTGGAATTGGCGCAACAGAGCAAGCCGTTAGAACTTATGATGAACGAGGTGCTTCAAGAATTAATCCTCTTGCAATTACACAACTGATGCCAAACTCAAGTACAGGTCAAGTTGCGATTAAATTTGGCATTGAAGGACCCTCTCTTACAATCACAACAGCTTGTGCTGCTTCAGCTAATGCTATTGGAGAGGCTAAAAATATGATTCAAAATGGAATTGTAGATGTGGTCATAGCTGGTGGTACAGAATCAGGAACAACAGCAATGACTATTGGTGCTTTTGCTCAAATAAGAGCACTATCAACTAATAATGAAAACCCAAAGGAAGCTTGTAGGCCATTTGATAAAAATCGAGATGGATTTGTTATGGGAGAAGGCTCAACAGTTCTAGTAATGGAGAGTGAGGAATCTGCGAAAAAACGAGGTGCTAATATCTATGGATATATATCTGGATATGGCGCAACTACAGATGCACATCATATAACAGCTCCTGCTGAGGGTGGCAAAGGTGCGGTTGAAGCTATGAAGAAAGCTTTGGCTGATGCTGAAATAAGTAATGAAGAAGTGGATTATATTAATGCACATGGAACTTCTACACCAGCAAATGATAAAAATGAAACTGCTGCTATAAAAACAGTATTTGGAGATATGGCACATCAATTAAATATTTCATCAACTAAATCCATGACTGGTCACCTTCTTGGAGGGGGTGGTGCATTTGAGTCTTTAGTATCACTATTAAGCCTAAAAAATAATATTATTCCACCAACAATCAATCTAAATAACCCTGATGAAGATTGTGACCTTAACTACACACCTAATGTTGCTTTAGAAAAAGATTTATCTATAGCAATGTCTAACTCATTTGGATTCGGTGGTCATAATGGGGTTCTTGTCTTTAAAAAAGACTAAGTCTTTAATATAAATT
>Ga0208749_1000137_pt1 | contig 17740 bp, 11 predicted proteins | sample Knorr_S15_td_DCM_FD_185601 | JGI IMG/M metagenome (GOLD analysis project Ga0208749, IMG submission 185601) | Marine microbial communities from Southern Atlantic Ocean transect - Knorr_S15_td_DCM_ad_63m_LV_B (SPAdes) (version 2) | ecosystem: Environmental > Aquatic > Marine > Oceanic | place... | reverse complement strand
CTTGAACTTAACACGCTGATAAATAGCACCATCTCCATGAATGATTTTTCCACGACCTAAGGGTTCGTGATCAAATGTTAAAACTGTGTAGTTTTCATCTGGGTCAAATCGACCTTCGAATGCGTCATTTGCTAATTCATCTATGTGGTCAACTAGATTACGTCCTGCACGAATATATTCTGCAGGTATTCTTATTGTATCTTCGCGGGTGACTATGCTGTACATGCCTTTTTCCTCCATTAAACGGACTGCTCCGAGGTTTGTCGGAGGAAGGCAGAAGACCCCCCGTCCCTCATCGGCAAAGCCTCCAGAGGAGAAGTCCGTTGAGTCGCCGACTTACCTCCCCTGTATAAGCACAACGGATGATTAATGACTTCGGAAAATGAGATTTACCTCACAGACCGTAGGTCTGGATGATAGTTTAGTGCGAATGTTCAAGTGGGTATTGAACCCCATTTAGACCCTGATGCGAGGGTTCACTATGTCAAGTCAATTGAACAAAGTTACTATTTGTTTGATTATGACATCTCTTTTAGTACTAATGCCTCATTCAGGATTCTTAACAAATGATGGAAATCATAGCAGAGAAATTGATAGTAGATTAATTGAGTCATATTCCTCAGATTCTGATTCGGTTTGGGAAGATGGTGGGCAACCTTGGCCTCAACCAGGGAGGACTTCGGGTAGAGAATCAACTCCTCCCAATCATAGTCCCGATGGAGGGGCAGGGATAGGCACCCCCGAAAATGCTACAGAATTACAGTCAATAGTGAACCCAGTAATAAACTGGCAATACAACAACTATGTTTATTCGACTGATGCATTTGCTACGCCAATTGCCGATCTATCTGAATCGATTGTATCTGATGATGATTCTATAGAAAGGTGTGGAGGAGATTCATTATTCACAATAATCATACAAACCGAGGATGTTGGAGGTAGCCTACATAGCTTTCTTAGAATTATAGAAGGAGAAGATGCAGATCTTGCGTGGGAAGTTGATTTAGGAGAAACTGATGAAATAAAAGCATCTCCAGTAGTTGTCGATTTAGACTATGATGGGAAACAAGAAATCATTGTTTCCTTCGATTTAAGTGGGACATTCTATGTAAAAGGATATTCTCCTGAGTTAATATGTACAGTTACTGGTTGGTCACCGGGTGGCAGCCACGTCACAGAATTATTGTGGACTTACTCAGATTCAACATTAATGATTGGAAGTACAGATGGACCTTATGTGAGTAGTGCATATGGTGGGCACAAACCTACTGCTCAACCTTTACTTGCAGACTTAGATTTAGATGGGACCGCAGAATTAGTACTCTCATTGATTGAAAAGAACTCGGATGACCCTGTTATCTTGGCATTGGATATCACTGGGACTTCTGCTACTTCAATTTGGGAAAAAACATTAGATAAAGGGACTCACCCGTCAGACCCTTCATTTGTACAAACCGATGAAAATACTGCTTTCGTGATATTAACATCTGTTCAGAGTTCTACAAGTGCTATGTGGTTATGGAAGTTGGATGCAGCAGATGGGGATTCGAACTGGGATGGTAAGTCGCTAGAAAACCTGAATGGATTTGATTCGAATGTACCACATATTAGGCTACCGGGACCAGTTATTGCGAACTTAGATTCCGATGATGCTATGGAAATGGTCATTACCATACCATCTGATTTTGATGGTAGTAGTGCAGCATATGGAGCAGAATATTATGGCATTGAAGTTAGTGATGGGACAAAAATATGGGATTTCGAGTCATCTAATGGATATGCAGATTCTGCACCAATAGTTATCGATACAGATGGAGATGGCGACCACGATAGAGTTTGTTGGATCACATGGACTACTAACAGTTGGAATACAAATAGAGATGGATTTGCTGGATGTCATGATGATACCGATGGAACTAACCCTCAAGAAGCATGGAGTAAAGAGATTCTAGAACCGCAAGGTGCACCAAATGATGGAATCGCAGTTGCCTCACCAATATGGATGGATATTGATGGTACAGATGAACCAGAATTAATTGTACCATACGGTAGAGAATTGAGAGCTTATGACGGAGATTTAGGAACAATGGCTGGAGTAAACTCTGATTGGAATACGCCAATTACAATTAATCATAGACTTTGGTCATCTCCTTCATTGGCAGATATTGATGGGGATGCTACTTTAGATTTAATTCTGGGAGATACAATTATTTCAAATGAAATAGCCGATATAAGGCCTCAACTAGATGGTAGAAGTATAGAGTTCAGCCCAGTCGCACCAGATCCTGGAGAAACTGTTACTATTACTGTATCTTTTGAAAATGCAGGCACAGCGGAGACTGATGAAGATTCAGATGTGATACTATATGCTGATAATCAGATTATAGCTCAAGAAAGATTCGGTAATATGCAGCCTGTTGACCCTACAGGTTCAGGATCTTTATCGACATTTAATGTGGAGTGGTCAGGAAACCTTGGAGAACATGAATTCAAACTAGTCTTAGATCCTTACAGGAATATCAGTCAATCAAGATACGATAACGATATTCATATTACCACATTAAATATTATTAATCCGTATAATGCTAGTTTTGAAATACCCACCGAACCAACCATTGTAACGCCTGGCGAAAATTCTTTGTTTACACCTAATATTCGTTCAACAGGAAGGTTGGCAGGAATATGGAGTCTATCCATAGATGATATGAACTTACCAGATGGATGGACTTGGAGCGATGAAACTCCTGGAGGTATTGAATCTATAGAAATTGGAGTAGGACAAGTCTGGTCTCCAAACCTTAGAATACATGCGCCAAGTGATGCATTGGGATCTGATTCGGGTTATTTGACACTAACATTAACTTTAGATGATGACAATAATGTTTCAATCTCAGCACTTGCTGCCGTAGAGGCTAATAGAACAAGAGGGCTTTCGATTAGAGGTCCCGATGGGACTGCAAATACTCATGGTTATGGTTTGACAGGAGAATATTCAGAGGCTTGGATGCTGATTCATAATCTTGGGAACGCATTAGAAAATCAGATAATTATGTCTTGGGACACGACAGCATGGGGTGCTGACCTCAAATTATATGATTTAGAAGGGAATCAAATCCCAGCTCTTTCACTGGAGCCTGATGAGATGATTTATGTCACTGCTAGACTGGATGTACCTAGCAATGCAAATCTAGGAGACACTGTTAGTACACCACTTGAAATGTGCGTTAGTGAAGAAATATGTCAAACAATTCAGATAACTTTCACAGCAACTGGAGTGACAACTGACGTACATCAGAGAACTGTTCCGGGCAGAACATTATCTTGGGATATAGCAGCAGATATGCCAGTTGGAGAGAATCAACTTGAATGGTCAATGACAGATGCAGGACTAATCATTCCGGGTTGGTCTTGGAGTGCAACTGGAGACTTACAAATAATTGATGATTCAGTTGTGCTAACTAGGTCTGGCTCGTCCAGAGTTTATGGCACAATAGTTTTGAATTTACCTAATGATGCAGCTCCATCTTATCATACATTCATTGAACAAAGTACTCAATCTACAGATCATATATTACAATTCTCTCTTGAAGTATTACAAATTTATAGAGCAGAATTGACAATTACATCCCCTCTAGAACAACCATATGAAGTAGAAGTTGAAGAAGATATTCTAGTAATGATTAAGTTAGAAAATCCGGGCAATGGACTTGATAGTTTTAGATTGAGTTCTCAATTAATCACAAACCTCGATAATGAGGAAGAATTTGAGGTGGATGTTTCATTCACAAGCAGTACTGTTTCATTAGGCCCAGGAAGCATACAGACAATACCTGTTATTGTCACATTGCCAGAGAATACACCGGCTAATACAGAAATTGAAATTATGATCATCATGACATCTCAAGGTAATCTGAGTGTTCAAGACTCGGAAATCTTATCACTTTCAGCCAAACAGGACCATAGGTGGGAAATAAATGGAGAATATCTCGGAAATAATATTAGAAACAGCACGATAATAACGGCTCCTGGGGAAACAGGGCAAGTAATCTTGGAAGCAATGAATATCGGGAACCTAGAAGATGATATCTCTCTTGAGACATCTATCAACATAAGATATTCTGGCTCAGATGATTCTCAGGGTTGGAATGCTTCTGGAACCTCTATTGAGGGCATTCAAGTGAATCAAACAGGAAATCCTTCCGTATCTTGGTCAGTACCGAATGATGCTTGGAATGGTACAATAATGCAAATTACAGTGGAGGCAAATGCTAGAGGGGAGACTGTAGACACAATAATTTTCAGTATAGAAGTCCCTCATATTAAAGAATGGAGAGCGATATCAAGTCAAGTTGATTTAGAAATTGACCCCGAGGGTTCATCAATTGACATAGAGATTTTGCAATTAGGTAACTCACCATCGAATGCCTATTCAACTGTATATGTAAATGGCTCAAATGATTGGATAGTTGAAACTCCTGAAGAATTACCAATCCTATCGCCGGGTGAAAGTGCATTTATGACATTGAATATCACACCACCAGAAAATGCACAACATGGAAAAACAGTCGAGCTACATATTAGGCTAAGAGAAGGGAATTCATTATCAGAAACTATAGTTCCATTAAGAGTCGCTGTGATTCATCAATTTGACTTAGAGGGAGAAGGACCATGGGTTATCTCAGAAAATGGAGGTTTTCCTCATGCAACACTGTTGAATGAGGGGAATGCCCCTACTACAATTACAATTAACGTCAGAAGTTTACCTTCTGGTTGGGAAGTTATAGGAGAAACAACTACAGTTTTAGCAGTTGGAGAGTTGAAGGGACTACCGATTGAATTGATCCCAGACTCAAATTGGCAAGGAGAAACTTATACGATTAAGGTAGAGGCAATTGATGAATTAGGTAATGTTGATGAAATATTACTCGACACCGTGAAACAGGATTATTCTTGGGGAATTTCACCCATCATTACAATGATTAGTGGAGATAACACCTTACTGAAAATACATGGTACAGACTCTGATTCATCTGTAATTGATGGGAGTCAAGGATTGCTAAATTGGGACAATAGTGGAGGATGGTTATGGTTAGCATCCCAGTCTATTCAAGATGGAGAAATAACTATTGATTCAAATGAAGGGCTTGTCTATTCATCATATATATCAGAAAAAGTAAGTCGTAATGGCAATTGTCACTTGTCAGGGATACAAGGAGACATTACAGCATACTGTAGTATCTACAATGGAACTGAAGCCTTTGACTATACATTGTTATTAATTGATGATAATGGAAAACTACTGGACTCATATTCGGGCACAGTAGAAGAAAACTCCTCTTTAGAACAATTAAATCTTACAGCTATAAATTGGGAACCAGAACCAGGAAAAAGAAATTTAATTCTAAGAGCCTTAGACTCTAAGGGCGTAGAGTTCATCAGCACGGAGAAAGAATTTGATATCAGAAGAAATGATTGGAATATAGGCCTAACAGGAATTGAACTGGTAGGTGTTGGAAGTAATCAACAGGTTCAGATTACGACAATTAGAGAAAATCAGAACCTTCTAAGTGATGCAGACTGCTTACTAGAAGTGAGTTCAGGGGGAGAAGTTCTTGGAGAACATGTGATGGATCCTGCTGCGGTCTATTTCTTGCCTAAAATTGACCGACCGGACCTACCGGATGGAAGTGAATTAGTAGTACAATTTAGTTGTGCATTCCCATGGGATATTGAATCCGACTCAACAGACAATGAACAGAGAATAATCTTAACAGATGGATCAGATGGTAATGATGGGATTGAAGATTTAGAGACCGGAATAGCTGCAGCATCTTTAGTGATTGGACTTTCTATAGCTCTGGCTTGGATAGTAAAGAATCATAGAGAAAGAAAAGAGATGATAGAGATAACAGAGAAGGCGATAAAACAGAATCTATCAAATAAAAAGAATATAAAAACCAATGATTCAGAAGAAATAAAAGAAAAAGTTGAAGATTTTGTTGAGAATGTTATTGAAGACATAGGAATTATTGAAAAAGAAGAAAAAATAGAAGTTGAAGAAGAATTGGATGAATTCGAACTAAGACTAAGAAGACTTGGTAAATTATAATAAAATTGGGGTTTTTTATGGGAGAATATATACCGCCATCTGCATTTTATACATTTGATCCTATTAGATATGATCCAATTTTACTTATTGAACCAATTTTATCATCAATAGGTGGAGACCATAAAGAAATTAAGAAAATAGTTCAATATTCTAATGAAATAAAAAATCTGGTTGAAGGTAAAGAAGCACCGTACGATCATTCAACTATGCTATTTCTAACTATCATGGATTGGAAAGAAGGAGGAGGCTCTCCTGAACCGCTAGATAATGGGATTGCAAGAGATAGGATTGGTAGATTCCCTAGCGATAGTGGTAATGCAATAGAGTATATTCTTGAATTTACTAGAGAGAATGAAGAGGAGATATTATTTCACGAATTATTGATAAAACTGACTAATGGTTTATCTCCTGAGAATCTTGGAGAAGAAGGGTTCAATAGAGGATTTGCCGGAATGGAACTCTTAGGATGGTTAAATAATGAAGATGTCAAACTACTTTTACAAACAATGCAAAGTGGAAAATGGGTTATAAAATCGAACGAAACGATAGATGGAGGAGTCAGAGATTCTCTACGCCACCTACAAACGTTACTAAAAGCAGCAAATAGAAGGGGATGTGGCATATTAATGAGGAGACATCATTAATCTAGAATTGATTTCCAGTTAGTCTAGAATACATATCTGAATATAACTGAGCAGTCTGGTCAATTATATCTTGAGGAAGTGCTGGTATAGGAGGCTCTTCAGTACCTTCTTCTCTAGCCTTATACAATTCATTATGGTGTCCTGTAGAAAGATAATGTCCTCTTACAAATTCTTTGGAAAGTTGAACTATCTCTCCTTCTGAATATTTCTCAGCATCCCACCAACGGTCTTCATCTAAAGTTCCGAAAGAGTCAACTAATACAGGAACCCGATTCACACCCAATGCAAACTCTTTCTTACCATCTACATGGATTAAACCTCTTTTACTAGCCTCGGATTCAATAATTTTGTCAACTTCAACTACAATTGAGAGTATTGAGTCAAATTCTTCTTCTGTTAAATTTGATATCTCTAAAGCTTCTTCTCTATCTAAAAGTCTATCAAATTTCTCGAACTTAGTTGATACTTCTAGATATGGTTCAGGTAATTTAATTCCTTCGTGCAAAACTGTACCTGGCTCAAAACCGAACTCTTCAGCAGAAGCATCGCCTCTATCATATCTTCTCCAACCAGAACCAGCAAGGTAATGTCTACAAATCACCTCAAGAGGAACGAATACATTTTCTCTATCTCTTGAGATTGCCCCAGGTTCTCTAATTACATCAAAACGACGGGCTCTAACTCGATCTGGAGCATTCATCTCAATCACATGAGTATCGCAAATACCAGCCTTCTCAACTAATTCAAACCAATAACAAGAAGTTCTATTCAATGATTCTCCTTTTCTGGGAATTAAACTTGGTATTATTTGATCGAATACACTAATTTGATCAGTATATCTAAACTCAATGATATCTGGATCCTCTGTACTCCATACTTGCTTGACTTTACCATGATACAACATCTCGACCATAACTCTGTTCGATGACATTAACCCAATGAATATTACTAATGAATAATCAGTAAAAATTAGTCTTATTTCGACTGGTTTTCAGTAGCCATAATTGTGTTAGACATGAGCATTGCAATAGTCATTGGCCCCACACCTCCGGGGACAGGTGTAATGTTACCAGCGACATTAGAAGCATCTGAATCTACATCTCCTACTAATCTATAACCACTCTTTCTTGAAGAATCTTTGACACGATTAATGCCTACATCTATTACCGTAGCACCAGGTTTTATCCATTCTGATTTTACAAACTCAGGTCTACCTATCGCAGCAACAACTAAATCTGCTTCTCGACAAATATCCTGAAGATTCTTTGTTCTAGAATGTGCTATAGTTACAGTTGCATCTATACCTCTTTGAGCGAGAAGGATTGACATGGGCATACCTACAATTCGAGAACGCCCGATAACCAGTGCATTTTTTCCAGATAAATCAATATCAGATGATTCTAATATCTTCATTATTCCAGCGGGTGTACATGGAAGAAGACCTGAAGAATCACCTTGTACTAGTCGCCCTAGATTCATTTTATGAAAACCATCTACATCTTTCTGTGGAGAAATTGCGTCGGTTACCAACGATTCATTTATTCCTTCAGGAAGAGGACTCTGGACCAAGATACCATGTACTGAATTATCAGAATTTAACATATGAACTGTATCTAAAATTTCTTTCTCTGATATATCCCCCTCTAAATCAATTCTAGTACTCTTTATGCCACACCTTTCACAAGCCATTTCTTTATTCCTCACATAGACATGACTCGCTGGATCATCTCCGACAATGACTACTGCAAGGTGAGGAATTATCGCTTTACTCTGTAGATTAATTATTCGATGATTTAGTTCTTCTTCAATCACACGGCCTATCTTTTTCCCATCTAAAACCGTCGCGGACATAATTGATTCGAAAGGCCCTATACACTTCACGTTGACGGAAGAGAATCTACTAAATCATGAAAGATTTATTGGAGCCCCAGGAGAGATTCGAACTCTCGGCCGTCTGATTACAAATCAGATGCTCTACCAAGCTGAGCTACTGAGGCTTGAATCGCCGAGGGCGTTTAACATTTGAACCCTACACATTGTAAAGATGAAATTATCCGGTGAATTGATGGGTAAAACCATCTACGCCAATACATGGAAGAAGATGGGGGTGATTATCTTCAGCAGAGACATGTGAAAATAAATATCATTATTTCAGGATGGGTTTGTATAATACTTGGGAGTGTACTATTATTTTCTTCTGGAGAATCTTCGCTTGTTCTTTCTTTTGCAGGTCCAATATCTGTATTGGGACTAATACTACTAATTCTGGGATTGATGTATAAAGATGAAGTCAGTATTGACCCTCAAGAGATTCTATCATGGGAGCCTGATAAAACTGAAATGCCAGACTCGGGGAGAGTGATGTACAGAGTAGACACTACACTAATTGAACCTATTAGGACATCAATATTATGTGGGAAATGCGGTAATATTTATTGGAATGAGGGAGTTAAACCGAAGAGTTTTGATTGCCCTGATTGCCTAATCACACTTTGGCATGAAGAAGAAGAATGATTATTTCATTAAGCAACCATCAAGAGTAAACGCTCTTTCGATGTTTTAGGAGGGAGCCTATGACACTCGGTAATAATGAGAAAAAAATGCTCCGGTGTATGCGTTCTAAAGAACAGCACGTTTGGACTCTTGAAGAGTTATTAGAAATCACACAATGGAAGGATCAAGTTCACGTTGCCGGTGCAGGTAAATCTCTAGATGAAAATGAATTTGTAGAAACAATTGAAAAACAGATGAAATTTGTCACATTAGGTTCAGAAGGACTTAAGGCCATTGAAAATGGTTTACTCGAGGAAAGAATTTGGAATTGGATGATTTCACAAACAGAGAAGAAAAGAACAATGAGTGAATTATTCAATGCAGGTTTTGAAAGATATGAAGCAGGACCCGGAATTGGTTTGTTGAAATCAATAGGAGTATCTATTGAAAACGGAATTTTTACTTTTGATAATGAAAAAGAAATTACAGATATAATTTCTAGACGTGTTAACTTTATTGAAAAAATATCTAAAGAAAAAATGGATTTTAATAATTTAGATAAGGAATTAGTTGAACATTTCTCCGGGAGAAAGAATTTGATTCAGATTGAGGAATATATTGTAAGAGAATGGAAACTTACCAATAAAGGAAGAAATATCTCAGATAGTGAATTGGAAGAAGTTGAGCTCATTGGAGAAATTACGCCAGAATTTTTACAAAAAGAAGGTTGGGAAAATGCATCATACAAAGAATTTGATGTCAATGCAGATACCCCCATGCCAGTTGGTGGAAGACCTCATCCAATGCAATCACTAATTGAAAGAATAAGATCCGTTTTTCTAGAGATGGGTTTCTCAGAAATAGAAGGCAATTATGTTCAATCAGCAGGTTGGAATATGGATGCTCTTTTTATTCCTCAATCGCATCCAGCAAGAACTATGCAAGATACATTTTATCTAGATGAGCCAGAGAAAATAGATATTTCAGATGAAATGTTAGATTTATGGGCATCAGTTCATGAAAATGGACATGATACTGGTAGTTTGGGTTGGGGTTCAAAATTTGATAAAGAAGAAGCAAAGAAAGGACTACTGAGAACTCATACAACGGTAAACACTGTGAAATATATCGCAGAAAATCCAGTAAACCCTTCACGTGTATTTGGGATTGGAAGAGTCTTTAGACAAGAAACAATAGATAGAACACATCTGCCTGAGTTTCATCAAATCGAAGGAATTATTCATGAGCCAAATGCAAGTTTACCAATGTTAATCTCAACATTGAAGACTTTCTATTCAAAAATGGGTTATCCAGATGTTAGAGTTAGACCTGCATATTTCCCATACACTGAACCGAGTGTGGAAGTTGAGGTGTACTGGAGAGGGAAATGGTTGGAGCTTGGTGGAGCAGGAATCTTCCGTCCAGAAGTGACTGAACCACTTGGTAGTGAATGGCCAGTATGTGCATGGGGGATGGGACTAGAGAGACTAGCTATGCTAGTTCTGGAGTTAGACGATATTCGCGAACTTTACCAACCAGATTTGGAACGCCTGAGTCGGATGCCAATACTCTAAAGGAATATCTAGTGACTGTCGCAAGCATCAATATTGATATGAATATTAATCCGCTATTAGGAGGATTCTTTAACCAAGGTATGGCAATTAATCCACCTTCAGAAGACTGCCCACCAGGAGGCCCACCGCCTCCACAGCCATCAGGAGGAGGCCCTATTCCTGGGCCCCAAGTTTCTCCATGTCCGGCACAAGGATCGTCATCGTCATCATCACCACTTTCATCAGATGAAGGGAGTTCTCCTGCGTAACAATTTATGAAGTAGGGGAAACCAATTCCTCCTTCTCCATTAACCATAGTAGTATGGTAATGATACATACCCTCAGGCCAATCAGGAGTGGCGCTAAATATTCCATTACAAGCATCTAATGTGCCGAGTCCTTGAACATATTCATAGTCATCAATTCCCCCTGAACCATCAGCTCCTTCTTTGAGCCTATATGAGGAGGTCATTTCAACTACCTCACCATCATCATTCCAGCCAGTATATCCGTATATTGAATATCCATCTAATGCAAATCCTACTATCTTAGAATGTGCACTAAGGGTTCTTTGAGATTCTAAATTGTAGTCATACATTGTTTCTCCTTCTTCAGCATGCCAATGTATGCAATTAGAATCTGCATGATAATGGTAAATTCCTCCAGGTCCTGAGTGGCCATGGCAAACACCAAGGTCAACTGGTTGTTCGCCCTCTTCTTGCTCATAAGCGCCTTCTTCTAGAGCAACTGCATCTCCTCCAGGACCATCTTCAGGACCATAAATTGCCACACCGGTTACAGAAAAAGCAATTGTACCCCTAATTGGTGCCATAACGCAACCATCAGAAGAAACTGAAGGATTGCATTCAGGATCATCAGTTGGAGTTAATGGTATCGTGTAGGTGTCGGATTGTGCACTCGCACAACAACCTAGAGTTGATTCAAAATCATGATTAGGTAATCCATTTGTACTAATTGTGATATTGCCGTCTTCAATTATAAAACTCAAATCACACATATGGTTATCTTGCTCCTCAGTAGTATAGTCATCAACAACAGGTACTTGTTCCTCATCACAAAGTAAGGTCTTAGACCACCAACCAGAACTTCCGGTTTCTGGATCTTCGTCATACTCACAACTACCATCATCTTGTGTAGCATTACTATCATAATTCATAGCTTGAGGGTCCATACAACCCATTACTGGTTCTTCATCATATTCACAACTGCCATCATCTTCAGTAGCGTCAGAATTGTAATTATTTGCTTCTGAATCCATACAACCACTTACCGAGGCTTGGTCATATTCGCAACTGCCATCATCATTTGTAGCATTAATATTGTAATTATTTGCTTCCGAGTCTGTACAACCCATTATAGGTTCACTAACTGTAATAACAATTGTCTCTAAATCTGAAGAATCTTCCCAGGTCCCACATTCTCCTATAATTGAGATAGAGATATTGGACTCAATTTCAGAAGGGCCCCAAGAAAAATCACCATTCTCAGAAAATGGCAGATTTAGACTAAACTGGCTAGCGTCGCCATCTGACCAACCTAAATCACAAGTTCCAATATTAGGATGAATTAATGTTCCATTTATTGAAACTATATCTCCACGAATAATACTGATTTCATTATCATCTACGATAATAATTGTAGGGTCTTCGTATGGGTAATGAACTAAAAATGTTGATGAGAACCTTGATTCTTGCCCCAAAGAATCAGTTATAATTATCTTCAAAGAATGAGTTCCGACTCCCACTTCTGAAATATCTATACTAATTATTCCAGTATTATTCGGTGCAAGAAGTAAAGATGAGCCATCTAATGTAGCTTCAATATCTAAAGAAGACATATCTTCATCACTAATAGATACATGAAGAAATTCTATACTCCCAATCAAGATACTATCTGGGACATCGGATTCAATTATGGGAGCGAGATTGATTCCCTCTGATTCAAAGTCATAAAAGAGTCCCCCAACCAGCACACTACCAATCATCAATCCAGCCAAGAAAAGAGACCTAGCGGCGCCATCGTTGTCATCTTTTGAATTACGCATAACATAATGTGTAATGCAATTGCTATTAAACAATATCAGCAAAAAGTTTCGAAAAGGAGTAAAAGGTTGTTTTTTGGGTTACTCGGTAGACAATGCCTGAATATCAAGTAAGAATTCTTGGACGTCCCAATTTATACCTGTCCATGCAACTCTTTTTCTTGTCTGTTTGTCGAGAATAAATGTCACAGTTGAGTGACCTACTCCATATTCTCCTAGAGATTGTTCGTGAGGGTCAACTGTTTCCGAGGAATTTGTATCACCGGTTCCAATTAGTACACAGCCAAGCCAATTACCATCGGGTCTTTCATATCCTTCATCACACATACAATGAGCACTTGCACCTGAACCCATAATCCATCCCTTTCCATTACAGTCAACTCCGGGCGAAAGTTGTGAAATGTTGGAATTACTAGAAACCCATGCTAAATGTGTATTGGAATCAACATCAATAGAAGAAATATTTTGAGATTCTGAGAGAGACCATGTTTCGTTCAAATTATCCCAATAATGCAGCAACCAAGAGAAGTTCAGGTTATTGTTGCTTGACCATTCACCGATAGCCCCTTCATTATCAGTTAGATTGTAAGTAATATTTGCGTTATTGAATGCATAATTTGCAAAATCATTACCGTCATTGTAACACCTATTATTGGATATCTCACCACGGCAAGGAGTATCTATGACTGTGGAGGTATTATCAGGATAAAGAACTGAAAATCTATTCATAGATTCTTCAGGAGGCTGACTAGCTTCAATATGCTCATTATCAACTACAATATTCCAACTATTCCAAACATTAACTAGAGTAGAGGGCCTTTCTGCTGAAAGATGATCCCATTCATATCCATTTGCTTCAGTCCACTGAGCAAATCTATCCACAGTATCTCTAGCTGGATCGATAGTGATTGATAATATTACAACATCATCAGAATATTCACCAAGGTTTTGATGTATCCAAGCCAAATTAGCAGAAATAGCGAGACACACGTCAGGACATGAGGTATAAATGAAAGCAACAACTACAACCTTGTCAGAATAATCTGAAAGTGTAACTGATTCTCCATTCTGATTCAATAATGTGAAATCAGGAGCATCTGGTGGATTTTTATATTCTGTGCCATACAAATCCAAGTCATTATTCGACTGTAAGCAGCCGGAAAAAAACAAACATGAGGTGACTAAGAGTACCAGTATCTTTCTCATAAAATCACCATTTCACTCATCAAGGAGTAACTTAATATCTTCAAGGACAAGTTCGGCGTTCCAGTCATTATCAGCCCACCAAACACGCTGATTCATTTCTCTATCAACTATTATTGTTCCAGTTGTATGATCTACCCAATAACTAAGTGGATGATGCATAGTTTGGACCTGACTGGATTCTTTCTGAGATTCACTACAACCTTCATTGTCGGGTTCCTCTCCAGCGGGAGTATCTGCACATGTATCGAATCCATCAGCAACTCCATCTCCATCTAAATCCGAATCATAAGTTGCTAGACCTACCTCAAAGTTTCTCCAAACTGGTTCAATTACTTCCAATTCACCAGTAAGGTGTGGCCAATCTAGCCCTCTAGCATTGGAATAATTATCTAGAACAGAGGAATTATCTGTCCAAGGATCTACAGTCACAGTAAGAATCTGCACCTCAGTACGATAGAGATCTCCTAAAAGTTGAGCAACATAAGCTAGGTTTGCACTAACTACTGGACAAACATCAGGACAACGGGTAAAGAGGAATGCGACTACAACTACATCTCCTTCATAATCATAAAAATTAAATTCATTACCATTTTCATCAGTCAAAGTAAAATCTTCAGCAGGCATTGAAGGAGTAATGTCTTCGCCATAGAAAATATCTACTTCTTGATTCCCTATACAACCTGAACTAAGGAAACATAGAGACATAATAATTGCAAATAGATTTCTTGTCATTAAAACCCCTACTCCTCTTCATCTCCAATAGGTTGTCCCTTTTTTACAATTCGACTAATTGCTGCTAGGCAGAAAAGAGCCAATCCTATCCAAAGGAAATTTAAATTAGCATCAGAACTTTGCGTATCTTCATTTCTTGAATTTCCACTAGGCAATACGAAATTAGGAGTTGTTTCGTTATGATTGTCTAGAATAATTGTGATATTTACGGTGTGCCAAAGTGAACCATTTGAATATACCAATGCTTGATAATTACCTGCGGACCAGTTTAAAGGATCTAGCCATAATTGACATTCGTCATCATTTCCTGTACTATTGTAAGGTTGAGCAGTACAAGACCAATTATGAGTAGAATTCTTCGGATTCTCCATCTCAATTGTTCTTTCTAGGTCCATGACTACATTATTGAAAATTATACTATCATTTTGTGTTACTTGGGCATCATCCGGTTGGATTGAACCGTTTCTCATAATAAATTGAAATGTATTCGCGCCGTGGGCATCAACTACTGGATTGATGAAAAGAACAATGACGAAAACTACTAGTGAAGCCTTTTTCATCAAATTCACCTAAATCAGTTCATTCAGAATCCCATAGTGGTGGATAATCAAATCTTGGATCATAGTCTTCATCAAATTGAACTACATAAACTCCGGTGACCATGTCAGAAACGAATACGAATCCTCGAGGGTCATATTGTAATCCCCAATTAAATGGAATCATACAAGATGCCCAGCAATCAGCCATATCATAACCCATTTCTTCAGCCGGATTATCAATCCATGGAGGTCCTGCAGGGAGATAATAACCAATTGTCTTAGTTTCGGCTAACTCTGAAATTGCTTGGAATCCTCTATCAGGCTCCGGCACTCCATTTTCCCATACTATTTCATCCCAAATATCGCCATGATCAGTTACCCAGGCCCCTGCGTGATAGTGAGTATAGTATACATGACCAGAGGGTCCTGTATCACCATTATGTGGGCTGAAAATATATCCGCCAGGTATCCAATGCTGTGGGTGTGAACCGTTTCCTTTCATTCCCTCTCCAGGAAGCTTCCATTTTGATACTAAGAATGGTTCAGTAGGATCGGTAGTGTCAATTGTCCACACATAACCTGTATGATTCTCATTAGAACCATATTCGGGAGCAATGTAAGTATAGTGTCTCCAGTTCACTCCGTAAACTGGGTCTTCAAATCCGGTTCCACAATTAGATGGCCATTCATCTACTGGATCAAATACACTGATTCCAGAGCAAATTAAGTAATCATTAGGAACTGCATAATGTATGTTGTCATTTCCTTGATTAGAATCTAGCCATTCATCAGCATCCATATTTGCATGGCCACCTCCTTCTGGTCCATACCATCCATCATCTGCAGATGGACAACCCATCCAACGACCAACTTCCGGAGGCCAATTAACCCCTAAAGGATCAGCGACTTGAGGAGGTGTACTAACATCTACTAATCTTAAACCAGCACCCCAATAAGATACTGCAAGCAATCTTTGCTGAGTAATAGGATGAACAAAGTAGACATTATCATGATTGAAAATTGAACCGCCACAAGTAGTATATGGCTCAGGAGTGTAACCCCCCCAACGAATTATTTCACGACTAGTGTTTTCTTGTTCTTCATTTTGATTGGGGAGCCATGAGTCTAAACCTCTAGGGACATAGAATACTTGAGTACCTTTGTAGAATGTACCACTGCTACCTTCGACCATCTCTGGATAAGGATCTGCTCCAAAGAGGAACAAATGACAATCGGCTTCATCCCAAGCATTTGTCGGGTCTAAAGCAGGATCCCAATCGCAATAAATCGCCAAATCTTGATTATGGAATCCAGCAGGAGGATTATTCCATTCTGCAACCTTTACTGGACTAGTTTTATCTCCAACATAAATCACATCCATTCTATTTGCTCCACTATTAGCATCATCATCATTTGGAATAGGGTCAAGTTCACTGTTTGTTAATTCATGATTAACTAAAACCCAATTATTATCTTTAGTAACTTTGATATCAATCATTCTTGCTATTTCTGCATAGTAAGTAGAAAGCATTTTGATGTTATTAGGATCGCTAATGTCAAGAATCTCAAATTGGTTGTAACTTGAAACATAAGCGTAACATCCACCAGTACCGTCTGCATATATCTCACAATCTTCCATGAAATTGCCTTCAATTGTTATTTCAGAGTTATCTCCGGGTGTTGGACCTACATTCTTGTATTCATCAGAGCAAGGCCTTCCTGCAACATTATCTAAGTCAGCAGGAGGTTTTTCGTTACCATCGCAATTAAGATTATGATAATCAATTAATTTTGCATTAGCAGTAGATAATCTATGAGCTAGTAGATCATTATGTGAATGGTTTTCATCTTCAATTTCTGTCACAGGATCAATCCATTCCATATCAGCGTCGTCTTCAGAGGAATCGTCTCCAAGCATAGACATACACCCCGATAAGGGAGTAATTAGCATTAGAAAAACCATTAGAAACATTGGGAAATTAGAAATTCTTGACATCGCAAAACCTCGTACTAATTATTTCACATTAACTTCTACTTGTGAATGCTACGGTTGTAATGTTAGAAATTAACCAACGTGATATGGTTTGTCTATATCTAATTGGACGATATATAATCCCGTAGTAATACATGAAAGATATACGTAACCATTATGGTACTCTGCGGCCCAAATAAAAGGAGTCCAACCAAAATCATAGTATGAGCTTGAGAGAGGAGTTCCATCTTGTCCATGAGGTAGATGGTATCCAATAGTAGATACAGAATGTACTTCAGTTCTATTCAGATCTGGATTCTTTGCTTCCAACATTAAAGTCTCAATATCAACTATCCATAATCCTGCATGATAACTAGAGAGATATATTCTACCATCCCAATTACCGCCGAGACTCTGATCCGGTAAACCT
>Ga0208749_1000134_pt1 | contig 17848 bp, 20 predicted proteins | sample Knorr_S15_td_DCM_FD_185601 | JGI IMG/M metagenome (GOLD analysis project Ga0208749, IMG submission 185601) | Marine microbial communities from Southern Atlantic Ocean transect - Knorr_S15_td_DCM_ad_63m_LV_B (SPAdes) (version 2) | ecosystem: Environmental > Aquatic > Marine > Oceanic | place... | reverse complement strand
GATTGTAAGTTGATATGTCACCGTTAGCATTTGGTATTGGAAAATCTAGGGGAGCTCAGTTCGACCCTGCCATATTTGACTGCAATTACTTACAGTTCTATTGGTGGTGGACTGATGGTAAAGACTTAGATATAAGAGGAGAGTTTATTAAACCTACAGCACTTGCAGGTCAAACAGTAGGTACAGAAAAATTAGATAAGATCACAAACGGTAGTGGATCCATAACCTATATGCAGTGGGGTAAAGATAATACTACAGACACAGCAGGGTATGAAGGCATATACATTGACGTTGATGCATTAAAACAATTAGGTCTTCCAGGCAATGAGATCGAATTAAAATTTAGTGCAACATGGTACGCAGAAGTAGGAACTGAACCAGTAGTAATAAAAGCCTCTGGTTATAAAGGTGGTACTATGACATTAGAATCAGAAACACCTAACGTACCTGGCTGGGGTTTTGTTAATACGGGATATGCAGTATCATATACAGACTATAAACAATCAGAAGGTATAATTATAACTGCTGCTGGTCATGCTAATGGTAACGGTCAAGAAGTAGCAACTGCAACAATCAATTTAGACACATATCAGATACGTTTCTGGAGACCTTAATATTATCTTTAGACACTAGATATAGTTACCTAAGTAGAAATAACTTTAAGTTTTATAAATACGGCTGAACTAAAATGAAATCACATGAAAAGAATTATTCCTTTTCTTATGATGGCAGTTCTTGCCCCATTGGCAAGTCCAGTGAAGGCAGATCTTGTTCACCGTTTGACTACATCTACACAACTAAATGTTGATGCAGCTTATACTAGTGGTACTAGACTAGGTTCAACTTATACTGTAAGTGGATCAAATATTAAAGTAGATACTTCCAACAGCGGACACTTCGGTGCTCTTACTGCAGGTAGTGCTACTGCTGCACCAACACTAGACGTTGGTACATACGATGTCAATACAGCTGGATCAGCCTTCAGCTTCTCGGAAAGCTGGACTCAGGGCGACGCCATTAATGCAATCGGAGCTGGTGTTGACGTAACTGCTGGTGTTGTTGCTGACATGCCTGCATATGGTACAAACTTTACATCATCTGGCGGCGTTGCAGGTACTCTTGCTGGTACTATTACCTCAGCAGGTGCGATGACACTAACCGCTGGCGGAGCAGGCACAAGTGCTACTGGCCAGTTTGTATCTGAGATAACAGTACGCTAAGATGAAAAGGATACTAACAGCGATAGCGTTGCTTAGTATAGGGACTCCTGTGATGGCAGTCCCTGTCGTGCCTAATTTCCAGCAGGGCTCAATGACGAGCCATACTGAGACTGAAAGCACGGTAACAGAAACCATAAATTCAATTGATTATAGAACAGGATGGGAATACTCAGTGAGTGGGGTAGGTATCGACAACAACGGTGCAGCACTCAACCCCAATGTGAATACATCAACCGTAACGGTATCACCGAGCGTGGGAACGGGAGAAGCGGCAATAACAGGAAGCGTAACATCTTCCTTCGACAACTTGGACTTCTCAAATCCATCAAGCTTTACAATATCGGATCCAGGCGGCAACTTTCAATTTACCCAGACATATCAAGGGCCAGGCCTGACGAACCAGACAATAATACAAAGGGTAACCACTATCCAAAGCGTCACCGACACAACAAGTACGTTTACGCAATAAGTACATTAGTACTATCTTTAGCACAACCTGCGGCAGTTTTAGCAGAAGGTGTGGGTGGAGTAAGTGCTACAGCTAATCCAATAGCGAACTCCTCTGGCTCGGTAACCAATCAAGCTATACAGGTTCTTCAGGGCCCATACGTAACTAACACCTATGGTGGTGGTGTATCATGCCAAGGTACGACTCTTAACATGACACCGTATGTTCAGTTTGCAGATTCAAGGAAAGATCCTTGGGAAGATTTTTATAACGAACCACAATATAACGTAACCGATAAAGTCGGTAGTACAGTAGAACAGACTGTTACTGTAAAGAACTACCCTTGGGAAGAGTGGTATGATACTCGTACTAAAGCAGATGGTAGTCGTTGGTTTGAGGATGGAGAAGATATAACAATCATTCAAACTGTTCCGACTGGTGATGGCGTACCAGATGCAGTAGCAAATGGTAACCTTGAACCCACATGGTACAAACCTGTACGTACAGACATGAGGGCGAATCAGAGTTTCAACTTAGGACTCTCTGCTACGCTTTCAATACCACTCAACAGAGGTATGCAACGTTTATGTAAAGAAGCTGCAACTGCAAATGTTAATATGCAAAATCAATTGATCGCTAACAAGCGATTAGACTTTGAGATTGCAAGACTTAAAAACTGTGGCGAACTAAAGAAGGCTGGCATATTCTTCCACCCTGCATCACCATATGCATCTGTATGTGCTGATGTTATTGTTACGAATCCTGGCGGTAAGATAACTCCTCACTCACACACGTTACCTCAACCTAACTTTGAGGATCCTTCTTCTGATTCTTCTTCTGTTTCTCAAGAAGTTTCTCAATCTTCTTCTGAGCCTTCTCCTTCTTCGCATGATTCTTCGCAAACGGGATCCCAAGAAGACCTTTCTTCTTCCGATACTCATTCGTCTTCAGCTCAGCCTGAGTCGGACGGTAAGGGGTTTTTCCAAGGATGGCGTTTACCTTGGTCATCACCTGCTTCACAGCAGGTTTTATCACCCTCAGCAGCAGATCAGCTAGGGGTTTTGCAAGTAGGGCAGACGAAGCAGCCACAGACGCAATCACAGCCGTCGTCGTCACAATCTGAGGACTAGGTAGATACTGTTCTACTACTCCTATATCCTCATATAAAGCTACACAAATATTTTTATTAAGGTTGTTGGGATCGGGTTGTAACTCGTGACCAACAACTTTTTCTTTTTCATTAGGGCCAACTGATCCTATCCTTGGGGACAATGGGCCTGGGCATTCTGGATCACCCTCTGGTTCATCTGTAGGAGGAGGGTCTGGTGTCTCAGGTGGTGTAACATCACCAGTATCTCCCGTATTAACACCCTCTTCTTGTTCCTCTGGTTCACCATAAACAGTCTGCCATGATAGACTTCGAGCATCATAGTTAGGTGGTTCATAGTATGGCATACCACTATCACACAAAACTACATTCTGCTTGGGGTCATCATTAACCAGCATCTTATTCTTATTGCCTTTAGTATTCTCCTTGTGTACTTTGACACATCCAGGCATATTAACAATAGGGGTTCCTGCCTGTATAGTAACAGGAGGAGCCTGTGGTACTGATAGTGGAGTATCTTGGGCCCATATACGAGTATCCGCAATGGCATTTGTACCAACAACTCTAACGTTGGGATTATATATTCTTTGCGTTCCAATAAAACGAATGCCAGTACCATTCACTCCAATGTTTTGAATGGACTGGCCGTTAATTCTTATATCAGGTATTCCACCCATTACTTCACGATATCTCTATAATTACCATTAGGATTAGGCCCCAGACCCGTTACTGGGCCAGAACTTTTAGGCCATGCTTCTTTAATAGCACTACGAACTTCTTCTCTTACTATGAGTTGCAGTTCAGTGAGTTCAGCATCCCTTCTTTTTTGTGGGCCGTCATTCATATTGTCGAGGACTTGTCCTCCACCTACGATTGTACCCGTTCCAACTACTGCAGCCGCTGTGATTCCAGTGACCGTATCTCTTAGTTCCATTAGTTCCAGTGTCTCCTCTGTTCCCATGTTTGACCACTAGTTGATCCTTTACATGGGTTAATACATCTATCAGAATTTATATCATTACAAACTAAACCTGCAAGATCATGAGGACAACCCTCCTTACCAGTAGACCAGTAGAGTTGTCCTTCAAACCATCTTGCATCACACTTTGGACAGACCTTATTGAGGGAGTCCAAATCCAGAAGGAGGAGCTTGAGAAGGTACAGCAGCTTGATCAGCAGGGGGTGCAAGATCACTAGCACCTAGTCCAGCTGCTCCTCCAATAGCACCACCACCCATGCCACCAACAACAGACTCAATTGCTGCGTCTTTGATGTCATCAATGATTGCATCCTTGTTTAGATAAACATAGGATCCAACACCAATAATACCAGCGAGTGATACTCCTGATAGAATACTTATTGCGTTAGCAATATCGTTAAACTTAAAATTAAATTTCATGATTTTATACCGTAGGGGTAGGGGGTTTTTGATCCTTCTTTGGATCTAATGTAGGTGGGATGTCAGCAGCAATGATCTTTAATGGTCTCTGTTCAATTCTAATTGTCTGAACTGTTCCACCATTACCATTACCACCGTTACCACCATTGCCGTTGCCGTTCATCTTCATAGTACCATCACCCTTCTTAGATGCGGTTTGAATGCCGAAGCTAGCCAGAACCCCAGTAAAAACCGATGCTATAAATGTTGGATCTATTTTCTGTTGAGGAACGCCAGGTATGGCTACGTAATTTAAAGTCAAAATTCCGCCGCTCCAAATCAACACGCCCATGCGTACAAATGTACTAATGATTGCTGCTTGCTCATCTTGATCTGGTAACAAGTTCTCCTTCATCTTACCAAGAAGACCCTTCTTTTTTTCAGGTTTCTTTTCTTCCTTAACTGCTTCTTCGGGCATACTTATTCCTATTGAGGCAGCCGTATTTATAATTTAACCACCTAGAGCTGTGATTCTTGCAGTAAGAGAGTCGTTAGCTTCTTTAAGATCTTTAATAGACTGAACCAATGCAGGGATTAAGTTTCCATATTTGGCCTCTAACTTATCTGGATTACTATCATAGACTAGATCCAAATATTCTGCAGAAGATGAAGTCATTGCAGTCTGAAGATCCTGTGCAAGGAATCCCGCTCTTGTCTTTCCATCTTTAACAGACCCAACCATTTCCAATGTTTCTTCTCCTGTATCCTTATTCCTTACAGACTGTTCCTCCTTGCGAGTATCCCACTTAAACTTAACAGGTCGTAAAGAAGTTATAAAATTCAATCCAGCAGGCAGATCCTCTACATCTGTCTTATCTCTTGCGTCAGATAGAGAACTGATTGATGTATCATTACAACGTAATGTTGATATATTACTATTACCCAAAGTAACTTCGTTGCTAGCACTAGTACTTGAAGGATTTGATCCTTGGCCAAGACATGAATTATTAGCACCAGTAAAGATAAGTCCACCAGCATATGCACCAAGACATGTGTTACCATCAGATTGGTAACCTCTCAACATATTACCTGCACCAGATCCAACACAGACGTTATCCTGACCTCTAAAAGTATTAGTAGCATCATAAGTACTACTACTATATCCTTTACCTGCTTCATCTCCAATGAAGACATTGCGAATACCGCCCACATTGTTACCCGATACACCTGCATTAAGATATCTTCCTGCTTGAGAACCCACTGCAACGTTACCACCTTCAGATGTATTATACATTAAAGCTAAAGAACCCACAGCAGTACATGGATTTAAGTTATGACCATATTGTTTTGAAGTATAACTATACAGTGCGTATTGTCCTACAGCAACATGACCATTAGGAGAATATGTAGCAGATGACAATGAAGTCAATGAATAGTAACCCAAAGCAACGTTGCCTGTTACAGGACAATTAGCACCATTATTAAGAGAATATTGTCCTAAAGCAATGTTACTATTAACACCAGATCCAAAATAGATACCATTGATACCTGTCACGGCTGCCCACTGAACATATAACTGATTGTATGCAGGGTTAAATGTTATCCCTCCGTCATCAACTATCAAAAGTTTGTTAACATCACCAGCGCCAAAACAAAATGGAAGATTATATTGAGCATTACTATCGTTTGATTCCTCACAGAATATCAACGCAGAACCACCAGTACATGCAGACGCACTCGTAGCAGTTGCAGAGTTACCAGAACATGAAGAAGCAACGGTAGCAGTTGCAGAGTTACCAGTACATGCAGCTGCAGTAGAAGCAGAGGTAGCAGTAGTGGCAGTGGTGGCAGTCGCTGCATTACCAGAACATGCATATGCATTATTAGCATTGGTAGCTAGACTAGCAGTAGACGAGTTACCAGAACATGAAGAAGCAACGGTAGCAGAACCAGCACTATCCGCATACCCAGCTCTCATCTTATACCATGATCCCTGAGTACCATTCTCTTCAGATCTATACCAGAGATAGTTGTCTGTTCTATTACGTCCTATAGCAAGTTGTAACGCATAGTTATCATAGTTACTTCCTAGACTTAACCTCTGATGATAATATTGAGTTGCTCCAGACTGTCCAGGCCCATTCGTAGTTGATTGTACATAGTGAGCACCAAACAAATTACTATTAGTAAACGTATTGAAATCAGTATAAGTTCCATGAATCTTATCATGTCCCCATGATATAGTTTCTAATGGAGCACCTTCTAGTAGAGATGAATTAGAGGCAGTAGATGCATTACCATTCAGAGCTCCACTAAACGTAGGAGCAGTAAGTGTATTACTACTACCATTCCAATAGAGATGTTGATGATCCTTACCTAGATCTCTATTTGCAGAGTTGGCAGTCGTTGTTGTGTACGCAAAAACTAAAGGTCTATTTGTACCATCATTAGTATACTCATTAACATATACTTTAGTTGCCGTTGCAGAGTTACCAGTACATGACCCAGAGGAACCAGAACAATTACCCGTAACATTACCCGTCAAGGAGCCTATAAAGGTTGTCGCCGTAAGTATTCCTGTAAGAACAGCACCACCATTAGTGGTCTGGAATCTAAGATTATTATTATGATATAACTGAACGCTCTCTTCCCCAGTAGCAGGTAAATCTGCATCACCCCATTTTATATAATCTATATTCTTATCTTCATCCGTTATATATCCCTTATCAGAACGAAGCCAAAGTCCTTTATCATTATCAGTCTTGAGATAACTAGAACCCGAATCATTGTTTATAAAGAAATCAGAATTACCTACTCCACCCTCTTCAAACTGAATACCTTGTTGACCACTAATATCCATCAGACCATAATGATTCAAGGTTCCTGATGAATGTATGTTATTGAGCCAACAATGTCCAGTTACGTTTAATATAGCAGGATCATTACTATTTCCATCAGCATTAATGTAGACAGCATCTCTAAAGGTAGCAACACCAATAGCATCAATGTTCTTGACATCTTCATATGTAAGAGTACCTGCAATGGATACGTTACCACTAACACCTAAGTCTCCTGTGACGTTAACACCAGTTGTATCTGCTTGTGCTCTTGTCGTTCCATTACCATCCTTTAGTGCAGAGGCATCTATACCTGTCAACTGAGATCCATCACCCAAGTAAGTACCTGCAGTAAGGGTTCCATCTACCGTTGCGCCAGCTAATGATGTCTCAAATTTCTTAACATACCCGTGGTACAATTCACAAGAGCCGCCTGGATAGAACCTGGCCATCTGTCTTTGTTGATCGTCTTGAAATATAACTGAACTACTAACTACTGGTTCTATTCTAATATTTCCTGTAGAACTTCTAACTTTAAGGTCGGTATTGAACTGAGTTAATTCACCAGAATTATTCGATCCAATGTATAATACATTCTGTATACTAGCATTATTACCCACCTCAAGACTTCTATAAACCTTTACCAATCTATCTGGACTATCACCAGCACTGTATATCCTTAAAGCATCTTGAGTTAATGATGGAAAGCCTGGGTCAGTTGTTCTGAATACAAAACTACCAAAATCACTAGCAGCATCCGATCCAGTATTGATCTGGAAGGTAACTATATCTCCAGTAGATGATGAACTAACCCACGCATTATCATTGAAATTTAATGGTTGATTATTATAACGAGTAGAAGTAATAAAGTTTGCTCCAGATCCACCCACCGACAATTGGTAAGTTGGATTGGTTGTTCCTATGCCAACATTTGCCAGAGTATGAATACCAACATCAGTATGAGAGAACTGTTCAGAGTTAAGGGTAGTGATACCAGAAACAACTGGTGTGGCTTTAATATTTGTACCAAGGTTTATAGTAACAGCAGTACCAACTATGTTACCATCATCGTAGATATCAACACCACTACCAGTTGCAATAACGTTTGTAAGATTACTTCCATCTAGTACAGGTAACTGTCCTGTTAGGTTACTAGAATTAAGTTGTCCGTCAAGTTGAGAAGCCGTTACTATGCCTGTAAAGGTAGCACCAGTACCAACAATATTTCCCACAGAAATATCTGGTGATCCTGTAAGTCCCTGAGAGACTGTGGAAACACCAGATGTAGATGCATATCCTGTTAAATTTCCTGTTACGTCACCAGTTAGATCGCCAGTTAACGTAGTAGCACTACAAAGTCCTACCGTAATATTAGGTGATCCAGTGATCCCTTGGGCGGCAGTCGCAACACCAGCAACATCAGCATAACCAATACTCTGTGGTGCATTAAGTGTATTACCAACACCAATTACTTCATAGATTTCATTAAAGTTATCATTAACTTTATCAGCACCCTGTCGAAGAGTATCGCCAGTGCCGTCATTAGGATTGGATCCAATATTTATTAACTGCTTAGGCATGATTGATTACAGGTACTATTATCCTATAACCTATTTAGACTTATAATTTAAACCCACTAAAAGTATTCTTCTTGATGTCTTGTTTGATGCCACCAACAACATAAGACTCTACTTCAGTCTCTTGTGGTGCCACCTGTAAACCTTTGGAACTAATCCAATGTTGTGTCCAAGGTAGGGGATTATTCTTTAAGGGTATGTCATAGATAGGATCTAATCCTAATGACTTCATTCTTTTATTAGCAATCCATTCAACATACTGATGTAATAACTTATCATTCAACCCAATCATACTACCATCTTTGAATAGGTATTCAGCCCAGTCTTTCTCTTCTTCAACAGCATTCTTAAACATTCCAATTACATTATCCTTTTCTTCTTCAGCTATTTTCTTCATGTCTGGGTCGTCAACCCCACTTGCCCAGTTTTTGAGGATTTGTTGGGTGAGGACGAGGTGTTGGTTTTCGTCTCGGGCGATAAGGCTAATAATTTTTGCCGATCCTTCCATAAGCTTAAGCTCGCCAAAAGCAAACGAGCACGAGAAGGAGACATAGAAGCGTATTCCTTCCAAAATGTTGACGTTTGCAATCGCTCGGTAGAGTTTTCGTTTGAGGTCATAGAGTGTCCACTCCGAATTATCGTGTCCCCTCCAGTCAGGTCGCCAAAGATTGCTTTGCCCATAGTCTTGGGCATAGTTTATGAACTCGTCGTATGATCTCGTGACTGAGTTCGCTCGTTGTAAAATCTTGTTATCGTTTAGAATGGTGTCAAATACTTCTGACGGGTCGGGATACACATTCTTGATAATATATGTATAAGACTTTGAATGTATCATCTCCATAAATTGCCACACATTCATGGCAGATTCCAACTCAGGAAGAGCACAGTATGGAGAAAATGCCATTCCAGGCCCACGACCCTGTACAGAATCCAAAAGGATCTGATACTTCAGATTAGATGTAAAGATATGTTTCTGTTCTGGTCTTAGTGATTGATAATCACTCCTGTCCTTCTGTAGAGACACTTCTTCTGGTCTCCAGAAGTATCCTAGCATCTGAGTTGTAAGTTTATCAAACACAGGATACTTGAATTCATCATACCTTTGGACACCTAGAGGTTGCCCAAAAAACATAGGTTGTTTCTTAGTATCGACAGCATTCTGATTGAATACTGTCATACCTTTCACATCAGATTGTACAGGATTCACACTCCTCCTCCTTAGATAGTTCTGCTACTAATGATTCTAATTTACTTTTACCTTGTATACCAACATCGCCTTCATCATGCCACCCTATAGAGTGTTGGGGTTCTTCATCACTCTTCATATCATATGTATTCTGATAGTAAGAGGTCTTCCAACCGTACTTGTATGTGGTTAGAAAATCTTGTGCCATTACAGAAATAGGCACTTCATTATCTGGATAATTTGTTGGATTGTAAGACCAGTTACCAGAGATTGCTTGGTCAAAGAACTTCTGCATAACAGAAACTATCTTAATGTAACCCTCATTGGATTCCATATCCCATAGTAATGTATAGTTATTCTTTAAGGTTCCATACGAAGGAACAACTTGTTTAAGAGGCCCTTTCTTTGATTTCTTAATGGACAAGTAGTCTCTAGGTGGCTCGATTCCATTGGTTGCGTTTGACACAACGGAGCTACTCTCCGAAGGCATCTGTGCGGACAAAGTGCTGTGCCTGAGTCCATGTTCCTGTATTGATACCCTAAGATTATCCCAATCATGTTGAAGTGGTTGAGAGCAAATCTCATCTACGTCCTTCTTATATGTATCGATAGGTAGGATTCCATCAGCATACTTAGTATGTTGGAAATCTACACATGGGCCTTTCTCCTGTGCAATTTGGTTAGATGCTTTAAGAAGATAGTATTGGAATGTTTCAGTAAGTTTATGTACTGCATCCCAGGCGTCTTGTGAGTCGTATTTGTACCCAAGTTTAGCAAGGTAATGTGCTAGACCAATGAACCCCACTCCAAGGGATCTACGACCCAATGTGGCAATCTCTGCTGCTCTAACAGGATAATCTTGATAGTCTATTAACTCTTCTAGAGCCCTCACAGAGAGGTCACAGAGGTCTTCTAACTCATCCATATTAGAATTAATCTTACCTACATTAATTGCAGAGAGAATACACAAGGCAATCTCACCATCAATAGAATCTATATGTTGAATAGGATCTGTAGGTAGAGTGATCTCCTGACACAAATTACTCATGTTTACTTTATCTTTAAACGATGAGTGACTGTTACAGTGATCTATATTCATTAAGTAGATACGACCTGTCTCTGCTCGCTCCTTAAGGAGGTCGAGGATGAGTTCTTGGGCTCCGACTGTGGTTCTGGGGATGGATTCATCGCTTTCATAACGATTATAAAGATCATCAAAGTCACTGGTGCCAAAACTCTCATAAAGGTCAGGAACATTATGAGGCGAAAATAAGGAGATTTCTTTATTATCGATAAACCGTTGGTAAAATAGTTCACTTAACTGGATGCTGTAGTCGAGTTTTCTGACTCTGTTGTCTTCTGTTCCTTTGTTGTTTTTGAGGACGAGGATGTCTTGTATCTCTTGATGCCAGATAGGAAAATGGACAGTGGCTGACCCTCCTCTAATGCCGTTTTGAGTACAGCATCTAACGGTGCTCTCGAATTTTTTAAGGAAGGGTACAACACCTGTGTGTTGAACTTCTCCACCCCTGATCTTACTGTTGATGCCCCTGATTCTACCTGCGTTAATGCCGATACCAGCCCTCTGTGCGACATATTTGCCAATAGCCATATCACTGCTAAAGATACTATCGAGGGTGTCATCAATATCAACCAGAACACAAGATGCAAACTGACGAATGGGTGTTCTGACCCCTGCCATGATGGGGGTGGGGATGTTGAGTTTGTGTCTGGAGATGGCGTTGTAGTACTTTCTGACATAATCGAGTCTCGTTTCTTGTGGATATTCTGCAAAGATTGTCATTGCAATAAGCAAGTACATGAATTGTGGTGTCTCATATACTTCATTGGTACTTCTGTCCTGTACCAAATACTTATCAACGACTTGTCTTAGACCAGCATACGTAAACAAATAGTCACGGTTGTGATCTATGATACTATTTAAAGTATCAAATTCAGATTCAGAATACTTTTTTAGTATATCTTCATCATAAATGCCCTTCTCTACTCCTCCCTTGACTTGATGAATTAAGTCAGGCAGTTCATGTAATTTACCATAGAGATTCTTTCTCAAAGAAAAGAGAAGAAGTCTAGCAGCAACAAACTGATAGTTAGGGCAATCCAAAGAAATCAAATCACTTGCAGATTTAATTAAGATCTCTTGGATCTGGGATGTTGTTATCCCGTCAAAGAATTGAAGACCTGATTGAATTTCTACTTGGCTTGCTGAAACTCCTGCGAGTCCATCACATGCCTGTTCAACCATAATATGCATCTTCTCTAAGTCAAGAGGTTCGATAGAACCGTTCCTCTTAACAACCTTTGTTCCGTTACTCATACTCGTTTCCAGTCTTGTAGTTTTAATTTGGCTTCTAATCCTTGGTAGATATTTGAGTCTACCACCCTTTGCACATTTTGTCCACTAAGAACCATATCATTGATGTCCTTTTCCTGAATTTTCTTAGGCCAAATGACCACCCTGTCACCATTATTAATGGTTTCGGATAGCCTATTCACGATCTGTTTGTTCCGTGGTTCATTGTCATAGATCCAAACAGGGTTAGTGATTCCCCATTTCTTGACATCACCATCTGCTCCACACATAGCAATAGAATTATTAATAAATGTGGAATCAAATGGGCCTTCCGTAACATAAACAGTTTTTGCCTTATCGATATTATCCATACCATATATCTTTGGAGCTTCCTCCTCTAACATGATGGTAATATATTTTATCTTGGATCTAGGAAGCAAAGATCTTCCTTGATAACCTACCAGTGTTCCATTGTACCTAAGTGGAATGATGATCCTTGGTTCATCATTATTGACATCATCAAACGTGTGCTTAAGTGCATTAGTCCACTCTTTAAATTTTATACAATAGTACATACTTTCTAGTAACTTACTAGAAATTTGTCTATTCTGTTCTAGATATATTCGAGCGGGATGTGATTTATTTAGACTAAGGATACTTTCTAAATCTATCTTATATTTGTCCTTTTTAAAGATAGGTTTTGGGAGATCAAACTTAGGTACGGCAGTGTTAGAACCCAGGCCAACAGTACCTTTCTTGTACCTCTCCATTATATACTGTTTATGTATAGGAGTATCCTGATCCTTTAAAAAGTTTGTAAAGGATTTTGAAATACCACAGTTGTGGCATTTGAAATTATAATCATTCTTAATAGGGTAGAGAAAACCCCTAGTTTTATTTTTATGTTTCTTTGAATCCCCACAATAAGGGCATCTAAATGTATATACTTTACTCTTCTTGGAAAACTTTTGCAGCCTAGCTGATATTAACTGGATATATTTCTGATCTACGACGTTCATAGGAATCCTGTGTGGATTCTATTCTAACAGAAGATGGTGGATCTTGCAAGTTCTTTATGACTTTTTGTCCGACTGGACTAACCATGAAACTAATAATAGCAAGACCACCAAAGATAGTCCACATTTTCTTTTCCATGACTCGAAGACGGTCATCGACTTTTCTGATGTCCCTTTCGCATCCATCCTTGATCTCCTGTGCTCTACGGTTTACTTCACGGTGAACTGACTCCACCTTCTCAAACAGTACAGCATCTATTCTATCTTGTTTATCTAATTTCTCATTATGAACTGCCAGCAGTTGTCCCATCTTCACAGAGTTTTCCTGAAGAGTGGATACTACTTTTTCTAACCGTTCTAATATGGCAGAATTAACGTCCATTCTTCCCTCGGTTGACAACATCAGCCATCTTATTCGGATAAGTCTTTGCTTTCTTCCACCTGTTCATCATCTTTAATAAAGGATCGTACCCAGCAACAGGCCCTTTAGCATCTGCTGCAGCAGTAAACCCACCAGTGCCAACTGACATGGTAGGAGAATCTTCTTGTATAAAATCCCTATAGGTTTTCATAGATCCTTTAGACACTGTAAACAATTATCATCAATCGATACATCGTGTAAGGTAGACTTTGGATACTCAGGGAATCTTCCCAAGTATACCACAAAGGTTTTAACAACAGGCCACAAGTCTTTATCTATCTTGTAAAACAAGAGAGGTGTAGCGGCCTCACCAAAAACATTATATAAAATTATAAAATGATTAATAAGTAAATGGGCTTTCAAAACGCCCGTAGTCTTGTAGCGTTTCAAAAGCCTCTTTATCCATTTGAATCTTTTGAGGTCTTCCTCAAAGTCTTCTTTGGTGACGGCATGTGGGTTTTCGTAATTCTTAATTGCAAAAATTACATAATTATTTTCATTCAGTTCAGAAAACTTCATACATCATCAATTATTCTATTTTATGTAGGTAGGTTATGCAACCACTGTTATTCCACCTGCAGCAGTTCCCTGACCAGCAGAGATTGCAACAGCAGAATCAGAAGCAGTTCCAGCAGTATCCTTAATAGTAGCACCACCTGGCTTCAGAATGTTCTGAGCACCGATTGTTAGTACGTCATCAGCATTAGTTGCAGCGTTAGCAGCAGCAATTGCAAGTGAGAATACTAATTCATTAGTACCTGTTCCACTAGCATAGACTAGAGTGTGTGGGCCACGACCTGTTCCAGTACCTTGGTTACCGTTAGTAACGGCAATTGTTGGTGCTCCAGTAACGGTGACTGCTTCGTTATATCTAACTCTAACTGATAGAGTAAATCCAGCAGACTTGTCTGCAGTTGTGGTGATCCACTCAACGTCAGTAACGTCAGCAGCACCAATATTTGTTGCGAGTCCACCAATTGCAACCAGAATCTCTGGGTCTGCAGATGTGTTATCGTTACCAGTCATTACTGAACCAGCTTCGACTACCCAACCTTCAGCATTGGCATAGACTTCTTTCTTTTCTGCTGTAGTGAGCCACTTTGGCTTGGACTCATCAGCGTCTGTATTTCCCCAAAGAGGCATGGGCTTTATCTCCAAAAATAGACTACTTTCTAGACTTATTTATACGGCACCAAGTCTCATAGCCTTCTTAACCCTTGCAACCAACTGATCATCTACGTCATTATCTGTAGTCTTGGCGTATTCTTCCAGCATTTCAACAGCAAAAGTCTTCATTTGTTTTTTGAAGACTTTCCTAACTGCCATTAATAACAAGGGTTTAAACAGTATGAATAAGAAGGTCATGCGTAGTACTTCTCAGCAGCAGTCACATAGTCCCCGATGTTATGGTCTGCCACCCCATCAAATCTGGTGTCTGATTCATCCTTAAGTTTAATAACTGGATGAGTATGAACGTATCCAGCAAGCCATGGAGGAGTCGCTGGAACAATATCATCACCGTGTACAAACCTGTAATGTTCAAGATCCTTAATCCTCCTTTTCAATCTACGGCCGCCTGGTCTTGGTGACCCTGCAGTTACTAGGGCTACATTGGTATTGCCTGACTCCCATAATAAGTCTGCAATTAAAGTAGCGGTTGCTCCACCAAGAGAGTGACCTGCAATAACAAGTTTCCTCTCTGGATTCAATCCCTCATATGCTACCACTAGTTGTGCTAGTGTCCTGTTGGCATTGTTCTTGAATCCTCTGTGACAATCATCTCTTTTAATTAAGAACTTCAGATTCGTCACCCAATCTGTAGTCTCTTTTGTTCCTTCCACTGCAAGAATAGTATGTCCTGATACCTTCCTACTGACTAAAAAATCTTCTGTATGTGGATATACATCCCGACAACACCTTAATGCCTCAAGGATTACTTCTTTTGATAATGTCATCATCAATGTGCCTACTGCACTATATAGTTATTTAAACTGTAGAGGAAGGACTCGAACCTCCAAGATCCACCACGCTAATGATTGATCGGGCGTTAAACGGACGCCTGTGTTTACCATTTCACCACTCTACATTGAGGCCCTAATCTGGTAGGGCTGACATAAGACGTTGTAATCCAATACCTCCACCCGAACGGGGGAAGAAGTCGAACTTTAGGAACTCATCTAGTTCTTTCTCTACTCTTTCCTGACCAAACAATTGATAAAGTAGTTGAGCATATTGTCCCCCAGAAATACTACGGAATGTTTCACGCATCTCGTACACATCAGTACTACGTTCTGCACTACCAATAGTTTCCATACCATTTAATATTACATCAATCTTTTTACTTGTACGATGGTCATTATTGGCAATGAGTTCATCATTACGTGCCATGTTCCAGAAAGGTGATGTCCATTCAGGGAAGTCAGTAATCATACCTCGTTTGATAGCAGACTCATGACCATGATCAAGTTCTTTAGTATTGAACTGAGTAGCCCACTCTTCATAAGTTTTGATCTTATCAGATCCAAAAGATAATCCGAGATGGTCACATAATTCAATCTCCATTGCTTTAAGATCTTCCACACCTCCCTTCATTTCAAATTCAAACATAGGGAAGATTGTTTCATGTCTTCCTTCAACAGGATTAGGTTCTGCTCTATATGAAGTGGAGACACAGAAAAACCCTTCCGCAGAAGGGTTGGAAAGTAATTCATATTCTAACCACATCTGACCTGTCTGTGGTAGTGGCCAGACTTCACCATTATAATTATAGGTTGCTACTGTTTCTGGATCTTCACAGGCAGCAAGGATACTTAAACGGTTCTGGGTATGAACTTCTAGAAAACCTTTAGACAAAAAAAATGACCTCAATAGGTCAACAGTCTTGGTATATTTTTTGGGATCAATCAGTGCAGTCATTATCTTTAGACAAACTGAATTTATTTATCATAAAAAATTCTCGAACATCTTTTTTGTGAACTGAGGATTCCAATCCAACACAAACTCCCAAGGATAATCACGAGGATCTGTATCACCAAAGAGGTTCTTTGCTCCTTCTGAGGCAGTATTCCAGAAAGGAGAATCAAAATCAGAACCCCTATAATAATGTAAATTAATAAATCTAATAACTTCTTCCATGATAGTAGTATATTGATTAGGATATTTCTTATCCAGTATAAAATCTACAATCATATCATTGATAAGACCATAACATCCTAATGATGTGGCCTGTATAGGTTCTAAGAATAAGGCTCTATTACCATTGACAAATATATTACCATCCTCATTGACTATACTCTTAGCATAATAATTTTTAAAAGAGAACTCTTTAAATTCAGATTCATCCATCTGATATTCTTTAAGGATGGATCTAAGATCGGAGAAGGCTTCATCCCTAGAAGTTATATCAGAATTATATAAGTATCCCCAACCAGTTCTATTTTGGAGCGGCAATCCAAACATCCACCCATTCTTATGGGCAATATGATAAGTATATTCCCATGTTCCAGGCGTGTTCGGTCTAGTGGTAATCGCAGCATTTAAGTATACATGATCACATATTATATAATCAGAATAATCTTTAGGGAATCCTCGGCAATCTACAACAAAGTCATACTCCTCATCATCAACAGATACTTTCTTACCTAATGATTTTATTTCCTTTACTAATCTTAGTTTCTCAGAAAAGTTTGGATACATTTGATTGAGTCTGGGCAATACAAACTCAGGAAACTTACTAGTATCAAATTGTATTCCATATTCGCCTGAAACAAATGGCAAAAACTTACTCCCATTCCAATTCTTAAACTGAATACCATACTTAGTAGTCGAGTTTAATTCTTGCGAATCTAGATGATGTACATAATCAATACCAATTCCCAAGGCACGAGGAAAGGTTGGTAAAGTAGATTCACCAACCTCAATAGGACTTATAGCATTACTGTATATTAAATCTATCTTCACAAAAGGTGGAAGTGCTTTCAACAAGTCAACCGCACAATATAACCCTGCTGTACCTGCACCTACTATACCAATCTTCATCCGTTCAATAGTGTTCCATGTGCTCTGCGAATCTCTCTAAGATCCTCAAAGTTCTTTTGTTTCGTTCCACCATCATATGGCCAGGCATACCCTTCAGTAATCATCTGTTCATTCAACGAAAGATCAGAGTCGCCAACGTAGAGCCAACCAAGAAGCCTACCATACTTCCCAACGCCACCCTTAAGTTCTGTTCTAACAACGAGTTCATCTTCTCCCTTAATAGTTTCATTCAATTTGTCCTTCAACCAGTTCGTCGCATCCAACCCAAGTGCCTTCTCCTCCAAATTTCTCGTTCTCTTCTCTGG
>Ga0208749_1000131_pt1 | contig 18197 bp, 15 predicted proteins | sample Knorr_S15_td_DCM_FD_185601 | JGI IMG/M metagenome (GOLD analysis project Ga0208749, IMG submission 185601) | Marine microbial communities from Southern Atlantic Ocean transect - Knorr_S15_td_DCM_ad_63m_LV_B (SPAdes) (version 2) | ecosystem: Environmental > Aquatic > Marine > Oceanic | place... | reverse complement strand
CAAATGGCTGGATTTTCTGGAATTCCTACGCAAATTATAACCTGGTCAGATGATTGTATTAAGAAAGTAGTAAACAATGAAGATATTGGCACATTTGTTAAACCATCTTCTAAAAACGTAAAACTTAAAAAATTATGGATAGCCTACGGAATGCCAATTGTTGGACGAATAAATATAGATGACGGCGCAAGGGATGCTTTAATTAAGAACGCTTCATTGTTGTCTAGAGGAATTAATAAAGTTAATGTACCTTTTGAAATTAATGACGGAATAGAAATTTTTGATACCAGCAATGCATTAATTGGTAAGGGAATTTCTAAAATATCTAGTAAAGAGTTTAGCTTAGATAAAGATGCTGAAAATAAAGTAGTTATTCATAAAGATAATTTATTAATTTTATAAAACATTTTAAATATTCGTGAAATCAAATTAATCTTGATATGTGTTAAAAGAAATAGGCGAAAAAGCAATAATTGCTTCAAAAGAAATAAATCAATTAGATACAGATACAAAGAATAAACTTATTAACGATATGTCTGAGCAGCTTATTGAAGATTCTGATTTAATATTAGAAGCAAACAAAAAAGACCTTGATAATGCTAAGGAACTAGACCTTTCACCATCTCTAGTTGATCGTTTAACTTTAACCAAGGAGAGAATTGAAGGCATGAGTAATGGTTTAAAAAAGATTATTCCACTTAGAGACCCTGTAGGTGAAGTAACGAAATCATGGACTACTGATGACGGGCTTAATATAAATAAAGTAAGGTCTCCTTTTGGGGTTATTGGAATCATTTATGAAGCAAGGCCAAATGTTACGAGTGATGTTTCAGCCCTTTGCATTAAGTCTGGTAATGCAGTAATTTTAAAAGGCTCTAGCTATTGTTTAGATTCTAATTCTGAAATACTAAATTCATTACAAAAAACATTAGAAAAAAATAAAATTAATAAAGATGCCATCCAGCTTATTAAAAGTAAGGAAAGAGAAGACACTATAAAATTTATGAAACTGACTGAATACATCGATTTAATTGTGCCTAGAGGAGGCAAGGGTTTAATTAATACATTATTAGATAATGCAAAGGTTCCATTTATTTTAGACGGAGATGGTAATGTACATCTTTATGTACATGATGACGCAAATCCCAAATATATAATCGATATAATTATTAACTCAAAAGTACAAAGACCAGGAGTGTGTAATGCTCTTGAAACTTTAATATTAAATAAATCCATATATCAAAATATGGGTAAAGAAATCATAAATGAACTACTTAAAAATGATGTTGAGCTTTTTGTAGATGAAATAATAACCACTGAATTCCCAGATCTAGAAATAGCTAACGATGATCATTATATGACTGAATTTCATGATTTAAAGTTAGCAATTAAAATTGTTGGTGACTTGGATGAAGCAATACAGCACATAGAAAAATATTCCTCAGGTCACACTGAAGCAATAATTTCTGAATCTAATGAGGTAGCAAATATATTTTCTAAATCTATAGATTCCTCAGTTATTTTTATTAATGCTTCTACAAGGTTTACAGACGGTGAAATGTTTGGTTTTGGTGCCGAAGTAGGAATTAGCACTCAGAAATTGCACGCTAGAGGTCCAATGGGATTAGAATCTTTAACAAACGAAAGATATGTTGTTGAAGGGTCAGGAACAATAAGAAAATGAAAATTAATGATCTAACTATAGACGGGCTAGAGCAAGAAAACTATTTTGCAACTCAGGAACTTATTGATGTTGTTAACGCTGCAATATTTTTAGATAAGCCTTTATTGATTGAAGGTCCGGCAGGAACAGGAAAAACTTACTTAGCTAAGACACTTTCTGCATTACTTAATTTAGAGCTTATAAGACTTCAATGTCATGAAGGAATTGATGAAGATAAATCAGTTTATGAATGGAATTACAAAAAGCAACTTTTATCAATACAAAAAAGTGAAGAAAATGAAAATCTTTTTGATGAAAAGTACTTAATTAAAAGACCTATTTTGAGTGCTTTAACTACTGAAGAAAACTCACTTTTTTTGATCGATGAAATTGATAGATCAGATGAAGAGTTCGAAGCTTTACTATTGGAAATTCTTGCTGAAAATCAAGTTACAATTCCAGAGTTTGGAACAATAAAAGGTAGTGAAAATAGAATTACAATTCTTACCTCTAATAGCACGAGAGAGTTGTCTGATGCTCTTAGAAGAAGATGTATATATTATTATCTGGATTTTCCGTCTATTGAAATTGAAACTAAAGTTTTCATGAACAGTATTGAAGATATAGATGAAAATGAAGCTAGAAAATATGCTTCTCTTGTCTCGTTTATTAGAAGTTTAAGTCTTAATAAAATTCCTTCTTTAATTGAGTCTGTTGAGTGGGTTAAATATAATAACTCAAAAGATCAAGAATCAGTAAGATCTAATCTAGGTATTTTATTAAAAGATAAATCTGATCAAAAGAAATATGTAGAAAAACTAGAAGAGTCTAATGAGTTTAACCAAGAATGAAATTTTAAATTTTTCTGAATTTTGTAAAAATAACAATTATTTTATTCCAACTGACCAACTTAAAGTATTTTTCGAATATAAGAATCTCAAAAATCTAAAAAATTTAGAAAAAGAACTTCTTTATTTATATTTTTTAATTCCTAAAAATAGAGATGATCAGATCCATCTCAAAAATTTAATAAATAGATATTTCAATCATTCAATTGAAAATAATGACTCAACAAGTTATTCATTATTGAATGAATACTCTAATGGCGATAATGAACTGCATCAGATTATCTCAGATTTAAATGCTGGAAATTATGAAAATTTTAATATGCTTGTAAAAAGTATGATTGAAAATTTTGGAGATATAGACTTTTCAAGACCGGTATCTAATGATTATTGGTTAAATCAAATAAAAAAAAGTGTTAAATATCAAGAAACTATGATGTTGTTTTCTAATTATGAATTTGATGAAATCTCATCTATTACTAATTTAATTAATAAAAATAAATTTAATAAATTATTAGATATGAAGATTCTTGAAATCTTGAATGAAGAAAGAAATAAAGCAAAAGATTCATATCAACCATCAGAACTTGAACCAAAAACACAATTAGGAGAATTAGATTTTCTCTATACAGACCCAAATGAAAGAAGAATTCTTCTAGAACAAACATATAAGTTAGGGAATAAATTAGCTATAAAATTTAAAAGACACATAAAACAAGCTAGTAAGGGAAAATTGCATTTTAGAAAAACAATTAGAAAGTCTATGCAAACTGGTGGAATCTTCCAAAAAATAATAATGAGACCAAAATTATTAAGAAAACCGAATCTTGTTATTGCTTGTGATATAAGCGGTTCTATGGCTTTATATTCACTTTTCGGCATAACTTTATTGTTTGGAATGGTTAGTAGATTTAGTTCAATTAAAGCTTTTGTTTTTATAGATGGCCTAACAGATGTAACAAAAACATTGAAAAAATTAAAAAAGAATGAAATTGATTCAGTTTTACATAATTGGAACAATTATGTAAAAAATGATGGACATTCTGACTATGAAAAGTCATTTCAAGATTTAATAGATCAAAATAAAAAACTAAATTCCACGACAAAGAGCCTTATTGTCATCGGAGATGGAAGAAATAATTATAGAAATATATCCGAAGAACTAGTAAATAACTTATATAATCAATTTGAAAAAATTTATTGGATGAATCCTGAAAAGGAAAAATACTGGAACACAGGGGACAGTCAAATAAGAAAGTTTGAAAGAATTACTAAAACAACTTCCGAAGTTCGGAATTATAATCAGTTACGTGATTTTGTGAATAATATTGATTTTAAAAAGATGTTGAAATGAAAATAACAGGAATTTTAGGTGGAACTTTTGACCCTCCACACAATGCGCATTATGAAATAGCTCAAAGAGCTATTAATCAATATAAATTGGACAGAGTAATTTTTATACCAACAGGGAGCCCGTGGCAAAAAGATATAGAAACTTCATATGAAGATAGGTACAAAATGACAAAATTGTTGATTAGTGAAAATCCTTTATTTGAATTAAGTGATATTGAAAAATCTATAAATGACCCTTCTTATACAGTTGATACTCTTAGAAAGCTAAATATAGAAAAAGAAAATATGTATTTCATACTTGGTGCTGATGTTGCTATTTCTATTGATACTTGGAAAGATTATAAAGAGCTAGATCTATTGTCTAATTTTCTAATTGCACCAAGAGATAAAGTCACAAATGAGAAATTAGTCAATGAATTTCCATTTACATTTAACTTAATTGAAGGTGATGAATTAGATATAAGCTCTACTGGTATTAGAAATAAAATTCTGAATAAAGAAAGTATTGAAGGAAAACTAAATCCAAAGATTGAAAATTATATAAAAGAAAAAGAGATTTATTAAGCTTTCCAAGTTTTCTTGTAAAACAGTATTGCAATAGGGAATATTTCTAACCTTCCAACAATCATTAAAAATGATAAAATCATTTTTGAATAGCTGTCAAGAAAGGCGTAGTTACTTACTGGGCCTACTTCTTTCAACCCTGGTCCAATATTGTTCATTGCTGAGGCTACAGCACTTAATACACCTTCAAAAGAAATATTTAAACCCGCCATATTTGTACTAATACTTAATGCAAAACTCCCTAATACAAATATTGAAACATATAAGATAAAAAATGTTTGTACAGATTCAATCATTTTTTCTGGTAGGACTGATCTTGACATTCTAATTTTAAATATTGCATTGGGATATATAATTTTTCTTATCTCGTTCCTTACTGACTTAAGCAAAGCTATAACCCTTATTGTTTTAATTCCGCCAGCTGTAGATCCTGCCATTCCACCTAAAAACATAAGTCCGAGTATAAAAATTCTAAAGTCTACATGCCAAAGCTGGTAGTCAACATTTGTATAACCAGTAGTTGTTATTAATGTTAACGCTGTAAAAAATGCTGAATTTATCCCTTCACTGAATGTGTCACTAATAGCTAAGCTTTTTGGAATAAAAATAACTGATGTTGTAAGTACTATAAAAAGATAAAATTTAAATTCAGTACTTTCAAGCAATGCTTTAATTGTTCTAAAACTTTTTAATAAGAGCGTGAAAGACACGCCAGCAATAAACATAAATAAAATTATTATCCACTTAGCTTGAATAGAAAATTCAGAAACAGAAGAATTTAATGTACTAAATCCACCTGTTGAAAGTGTTGTAAATGAATGATTTAATGCTGTAAATAAATCTAATCCTGAAAAATATAAAAGGAATGTTTCTAATATTGTTAAACCAGCGTAAGACAACCAAAGTAATTTAGCCGTATCTTTAAATTTTGGAGTCAGTCTATCCGTAGTTGGCCCAGGAGATTCGGCTTTAAATAAATTAATGCCACCAGAACCTATTAAAGGCAAAACAGATATAGTTAGAACAACAATCCCCATTCCTCCTAACCATTGGGTAATAGATCTCCACAGGAGTAGGGCTGGATTAACAGATTCTATATCAGTCAAAATAGAAGCTCCAGTAGTTGTAAATCCTGAAATTGTTTCAAAAAGTATATCAATGAAACTTAAATTGCTATTTGAAAAAATATATGGCAACGTGCCAAATAATGAAATAAATATCCATGAAATACCAACTGCTGCAAATCCTTGTATTGTTGTTAGTTGCTTTGATGGAATTATTTTTCTTCTAATAACAAAAGTTACTAATAAAGTAATCAATAACAGTAACAAGAGTGAGGTAGCAAAATTGTAATCCTCAAGATAGAAAGCATACAAAATAGAGGGTATAAGAGCAATAGCTAAAACAGGATATATTGCCGAATTAATGAATGCAATAATTTTAAACATTGTATTTTAGCAAAAAAGAGTTTCGACTTGTTCTATAGAGTTTGGATGGGTAAATACTACTAGCTTATCTTTAGCAGCAAATTTCCACGTACCAGAAGGAATAAATGTATTTTCTCTTCTTGTAACTCCTGCAACTAAACAATTATCAGGAAGGTCAATTTCTGCAATAGTTTTTTCAATTACTGGGCAATTGTTACTTAATAATATTTCAAGAGCTTCTATGTCAGTATCTTCAAATAATATGTCTAACGTCACTTGACTTGAACGCACATCTTGCAATATTGAATTAGCTGCAGCAATTCTTGTTGATATTGTTGCTTGAATAGATGTTTCTTTTAATAGTTCAATGTAATCTATCTTATTTACTCTTGTAATTATTTCTGTTGCACCCAATGCTTTTCCGACTAAAGAACAAACTATATTTTTTGAGTCATCTTTACTTAGTGCAACAATTGCTGATTCCTCATCAATACCTATATCAGTTAAATTATTTGGCACTTTTGGATCATTGCATACAACAATAATGTGTGAATTATTTTCAGCAATTCTATTACAGTCAGATTCTATATCATCAATAACAACAACTTCATATTCTTTATGTAATCTTTTTGCTAGAAGTTCAGAAGCTCTAGATGCACCTATAATTACAACTTTTTTAATTCTATTTTTAGCCTTAATGCCAAGTAATGAAAGGGCAGTTTGTATATCATTATTTTTTACAATTATTTTTACATGATCTTCTTCTTCAAGCAGTGTATTACCATTAGCAATGAGTGACTCCTTATCTCTCACATAAGCGGTAACAAGCCAATTCTCCCTTCCACCAAATTCATGTATATCCATTAACCTCTTTCCAAGTAATGGAGAATCTTTTGAAAGCACACCGCCAATAGATAGCAACTCACCATTGCCAAATTCATAAATATCATAAATACCTGCACGAGATAGGAGCTTTTCAATTTCATCACAAGCCTTGTCGGAAGGGTCTATTATTTGATCAATTTTTAATTCTTCCAGCTCATTTTTCATTGAGCCATCTTGCACTCTAGCAAATGATTTTTTTGTACCCATATTTTTTGCAATGTAGCAAGAAAGCATATTTACATTTTCATTATCTGTTACTGCAATAATTAAATCACTATCTTCAGCACCAGCCTCAATAAGAGAAGAAGGACTCCCACCATTTCCCTGTATAACTAAAGCATCTAAAGACGAGTTCAACTCTTCAACTTTGCTTTGGTTTTCTTCAATTAAAGTAACATTATGTTGTTCGCTAGAAAGTTTATTTGCCAAGAAGTTTCCTACTTCACCAGCACCGACGATTATTATTTTTTTCAAATCTATCCTCATAATTAAGAATAGTGTGATTATTTTTTACATGGTAAGATATTTATTAAGTGTCGAAAGAAAAGAAAAATATAAGCAAAAATAACTTTTTTCTCGATAGTATTATTGATATTCTTTTAATCCAAAAATGTACAAATATTAAAGTATTTGATCTTAAAGATAATAATTATACGGATATAGCAATTCTTTGTAATTCTAATTCAAAAACCCAAATGAATGCATCGGTAAGAAAATTACAGTTACTTGCAAAAGAAAACAATAAAGAATTTAATTCAGAAGGATTAAATTCAACATGGGTTTTAATTGAGTATGGAAGTGCAACAGTACATTTTTTCACTGAAGAAGCGAGAGAATATTATAATTTGGAAGATTTGTATTTTGATAGCAATCTAGTTAATCAATATGGCTAGTCTTTATAATTATGGGGCTGTAGCTCAGTTGGTAGAGCACGTGCATGGCATGCACGGGGTCAGGGGTTCAAATCCCCTCAGCTCCACAGAAACTGGTGAAATTTTTGTACATTAAAGAAATATATTTACAAACTAAAGAACTCATAGGTTCACAATTTTTGATTGCAATAATTTCCGTCCTTCAAGTGTCTTATGTTGTTAAACAATTGGGAGTAGAAAATTTTGGAATAGTGACTTTAATTATTACACTGCCAAGTTTGATATTTAGAGCTACTCATTCTAGAAATAGCGATGTTACTTTACTTGCATTAAAAAAAGGAGAAAGTGTATTTACTGATTCTTTATTTTTTGACTTCTTTATAGGATTATTTTCCTTTACTATTTGTTACTTAACTTTTTATAGTCAAATTGGAAATTATTTTGGTATACAAACAATAACCCCTGTTATTTTGTTTTATTTGCTTTCTAGAATTCTTCAAACTTTTTCTGAGACTTCAAAAGCAATTTTAATATTTAATGGGAAAATGAAAAGTTTTTCATTCCTAGAATTTTTTACAGTTCTAATAAGATTTTTATCTATATTATTTTTATTTCGAGTTGATCCAAGCATTGATAATTATCTTATTTCTCAAACAATTTATTCTTCGACTTATGGTTTATTAGGTATTTATTTAGCTTCTAGATATACCAAAATCAAATTAATAAATTTTGAATCATTATCTAAATATTTTAAAAGAATTAAAAAATCTTATGGAAAACTTAGGTTTGATCAAATAGTAGGTTTAATTCCTCAGCATTTAGATGTCATTCTTTTAGGTGTTATTAGTGATATCTCATCTGTTGGGATTTATAAATTTGCTAAAAAACTAATAGAGCCTATAAATTATATAGTTGTTACATTCAATCCATGGTTACAAAATAAATTGAAAGAGTCATCTACAAGTTTTGAAATTAATATCTTCTTTAAAAAAATACTGCTTCCTTTGAGCTGGGTAATCTCAATAATGTATGTTGTTTTTGGCAAAAATGTAATTTTAATTCTTGGCACAGAAGAGTTTAATGACTCTTATATACCGATGTTAATTTTATTAATAGGTTTTATATTCTATCTTTATACATTTTGGATTAGACAGTATTTATTATTTAATGATTTAATTACTTTCCATGCTTATGGAAGGTTAATTTATTCGGGTGTGTTTTTATTATTAGCAATTCCATTAGCTCAAATTTATTCATCAAGGGGAATTGCTATCTCATTATCTGCTGCCATGATTTTGCAAAAGCTCTATGAATATGTCATATATAAGAAAAAATTAAAATCATAAAATATTCACATTATCATAAAGATTATGAAATTAAATAAAGATACTAATTATTTAATAGTTATATTTTTTTCCATTATATTTATTTTTCTAGATGCATATGAACTATTTTCTATACCAGTTTCATGGATAGGGATGAGTTTATTACTAGCCTTGTCTTTAATTGAATATAGAAATCTTTTTAGTAAAAATACAAAAGATATTTTATTGATTTCATTTACTATTGTTTTGATTCCCCAAATATTTTATATAGTATTTTTTGAATCAAGTAGTTCTGACTTAGTTTATATTTTTTTAAGAATTTTTAATTTGGTTTCATTTTTTTCTGTTCTTTTCTTTACTCTTTATTTTTTGCAAAGTAAGAAATTAGATTTATTTCTAAAATATACAAAATACTTAATATATTTTTTTTCAATAGCAACTATATACATATTCATAGCTCAAATATTTGATCTATACGAACCTCTAAGAAATAGGTCCAATACAAATATATATGGTGAATCTATGCAGTCTATATTTTGGTTAACTGAACCACATAGAGCAATGGGCACCTTTAGAGAGCCCGTTTTTTTAGTTACCTTCTTCTTTCCAATTGTTCTTTTATATTTACAAAACATAGATAAAAAAACTTTCCTTATTCCAGTTCTTTCCGGTATAGCACTAGGTCTTACAAGAAGTAATTATATGAAATTATTTTGTATTATCTTTCTAGTCTTTTTATTAATTCAATATTTTCTAAAAAAGAAAATTAAATTTGATTTTATTATTTTCTTTGGTTTGATTATTGTTTTCTCAACTTTTGGTGTATTTGAATGTAATTTGAACCCTGAAAGTATTCAGTGTCTGGAATATCAAGATGATGTTGAGAATATGAATAGTTCTGGAGAAATAAAAATTGATTCAAATATTAACGAACCAGTTGTTGAACTAGGAAATGATCGAATAAACGTCATTAAATATTTTTTAACATCAATTAAATTTATTAATCCTGAAAGCTTTAGTAATGTTAATTCAGATTTCCAGTCATATTCGTCTCTAAAAGTTAATGAGGAGATGTATTTCTCTAACAGAACTTTACCTAAGTATTTACTTCAGAGATATAGTACAGAAAATTTTGGAACGGGGAATTATTCTCTAATCAAATACAAGATAAATGTACAAAACTTGTTTGTTTTCTACACTCAAGCCTTAGGAGTTATATTCCCATTATTCTTATTTTTATTTACCTCGCATTTTCTCTTTACAAAAAAAATGAATCTAAAGAGCTTATTCCTACTTCTTATCATATTATTTTTCTTTGTGAGCCCTATTGAGGAAGTTAATTCATATTATGGTTTAATTATTGGTATTGCATATAATTTTCTTTATAAAGATAGAATTAAATATGAACAAATATAATTTTTCAGCTGGTCCAGCTAAACTTCACCCATCCGTTATAGAAAAAGCTAAAGATTCAATAATTAATTTTGAAGAATCGGGTATGTCAATACTAGAGATATCTCATAGAAGCAAAGAATATAAAGAGATAATGGAAAAATTAAAAGCAAATTTAACGGACTTATTAAATATTCCTGATAATTATTTTATTTTACTTCTTCAAGGTGGAGCGACGTATCAAAATAGTTTCCTACCCTATAACTATGGTATTAAAAATAATATTGGTTGTCTTGTAACAGGAGAGTGGAGTAAAAAAACATATGAAGATTTTAGATTAGTAAAAGAAACTGAAATGATAAATATAGATGATACAAAAATTGAAGAATTTTTGTCACAAGATAACAGTAAAGACTTTAATAATATAGATTATCTTCATGTAACTTCGAACGAAACAATAAATGGTATCCAAATAAGAGATTTTAAAAATATAAATCACCCATCACTTATTGTTGACATGTCTTCAGATATAGGATCTTATAAATTTGATTGGGATAATTTAACATATATTTATGGCGGAGCTCAAAAAAATATGGGCATACCAGGAGTTACTATCTGCATAGGAGATGAGAACCATTTACCTAGTACAGAAAATCCTTCATACTTAAATTTAAGAAAGTTATCAGAAAATGACTCGGTTTTGAACACGCCATCAACATTTTCTGTTTACATATTGCATCTTGTTTGTGAGTGGATGATCAGGTCTGGTGGTTTAGATTATTTTGAAACACAATCAAAAAAACATTCAAGCCTTCTTTATGATCAACTTGAAACTTATTCTGACAAAATATTATTGCCGGTTTCTAAATTTGCTAGAAGTCGTTCCAACATTGTATTTAACTTTATAGATAGTTCTTTAGAGGAAGAATTTTTAACTGAATCTGAAAAAAATAATATTATCGGGATTAAGGGACACAGAAGCGTTGGAGGTATAAGAATAAGCCTATACAATGCTGTAGATACTGAAATGGTGAATTATATATCAGAATTTATTTCTAAATTTTTTGAAAAAAAATGAAAATTACTCAATTTTCTAAGCATGAATTTAAAGAATATAATCTAACAGGAATAAAAGCAGAAATAAATTTTTCAAAAAATAATAATTTAAAAATTATTTTACATGAAGAATTAGCAACCCCAATTGAAGATCAGGACACTAAATTAATTAATGAATTCGAACCTTTGTTGTTTTCTGTTGATATGGAAACATTACAATTGCTTGAGAGTAAAGAATTAGATATTGATTTACTAACTCTACTTGATGGTCATCATAGGTTTGATTTCATTTCTCGGAACAATATAGACTCACCAATCAAAGTTATAATTGTTTCTTCTGAAGATGTAAATGTTGATTCTTACCTTTCTGAAGTAAATATTGAATTAGAAAAATTTAAAAATTTATTAGTAAGTAAAAACTTTACTACTAATTCAGATTCAGATTTTTATTTAAAAATAGATAATGATATTTATTCTTCAAATGAAATATCAAGTATTTACGGTTTATATGACTTTAAGAGGGAATGCTTTAAACATGGTTTCATTAGTCCCTTCGCAAATGATAATGAAATAAAAAATGAAAATATAGTAAGTTTTACCCCTATTAAGCTAAATGAATTCTACAAAGAAAATTATCTCTTTCCTCCTAAATCAACCTGGATAACACCTAGAATTTAAGATTAATATGTTAATTTGTCATGTAATTAATACGCTTAATAGAGGTGGAGCTGAGACCCATCTATTAGATTTAATTAAAGAACAATCAAAAAATAACTATGATTTAAAAATAGTTGTTATAGGTCCAGATAATAAAAATATAATATCAATTGAGACCGAGATAAAAAATTTAGGAATAGAAATAAAGAGGTTAAATGGTCCAAGAATGTTCAATATATTTTCATATTTCTCACTTGCTGTTTACTTAAGAAAACAAAATTTTGAATTAATACACTCACATCAACCAAGAAGTGATTTTATGATATTTCTTTTAAAAAAAATCTCAAATAGAATTTCCAATATTAGATGGATAGTAAGTGTTCATGGGAAGCATGATACATATTTAGAAAAAAATAAATTTAGTAATATTTTTCGAAAAATATTTATGAAAAGATTATCTAAATTTTGGAAAAATGCATCTTCAATAATAGCTATTTCTGATGAAGTAAAGGAATGGATTATCAATTTAAATTCCTCTCTAAATGTTGTCGTTATTCCATATTGGGTAAATAAAAATACACCTAAAGAAATAGATAGAAAAAACTTAACAGTGGGTTTCCTTGGAAGGTTAAATAAAAATAAGGGAATAGAAGATTTTGTAGAAGCTCTTAATAGTTTTAATTTAAATGAAAATAATATAGAGGTAAATATTGGAGGGTATGGAAATTCTGACTATGTAAATAAGTTAGTTGAAAGTATTGATGATAGAAATAGGACTAGTGTTAATTTTCTTGGTTATGTTGAAGATAGGGAGGAATTTTTTAACGAAGTAGACATTTTTGTTTTTCCATCATACTCAGAAGGTTTGGGATTAGTTCTGCTTGAGGCAATGAGTTATTCAAAAGTATGTTTAACAAGAGATATCAAACCGATGAATACTTATATAGATAGTGATACAGGATATTTATTTAATAATGTAGGTTCTTTAATTGAGAAATTAAATTTAGCCATAAATGATTTAAAAAATGATTATTCTGTTATTGAAAATAAATTGTCTAATATTGATAAGAAATTAGAAAAATCAAGGGTGGAAGCAATATTTCCAAAGCTTCAGGAAGTTTATAGATATGAATAATTTTGATTTTAAAAAAATTGAAAAGAAATGGCAGGATTACTGGTCTAGTAGTGACATTATTCAATGTGACTTTGATTCAGAAAAACCTAAATTCTATAACTTATGTATGTATCCATATCCTTCTGGAGATCTTCATATGGGACATGTTAGAAATTACACAATTGGAGATGTTATAACTAGGTATAAATTATTAAAAGGTTTTAATGTTTTATCTCCAATGGGTTGGGATTCATTTGGTTTACCAGCTGAGAATGCCGCTATAAAAACAGGTATTCATCCAAGGGAATTTACCGAGGAAAGAATTACAAATATGAAAGATCAGATAATTAGATTGGGTTCACTTTATGACTGGGATAGAGAACTAGCCGCTCATTCTGAAGAGTACTACAAATGGACACAATATCTTTTTATTAAATTGTTCGAATCTGATCTAGCTTACAAAAAAGATGCCCCAGTAAATTGGTGTAACTCATGTAATACTGTACTGGCAAATGAACAGGTTGTAGATGGAAATTGTGATAGATGTGAAACAGAAGTCAGTCAGAAAAATCTAAACCAGTGGTTTCTAAAAATTTCAAATTATTCTGAAGAGTTATTAACTGGATTAGAAAAAATTGGAAATTGGCCTGAAAATGTTAAAACTATGCAAAAAAATTGGATAGGAAAGTCAGAAGGTGCACAATTTAAATTAAAAGTTAATGATTCGGATATTTCATTTGAGGTTTTTACTACAAGACCAGATACTCTTTTTGGCATGACATTTGCAGTCATTTCTCCTGAACATGAACTTATGGGAAATATATTAGAAATTTCTGATAACAAAAAACAGATTAAAGAATACATTGAGAAAGCTAAATCCAAGTCTGAATTTGAAAGAATGTCAATATCAAAGGAGAAGACAGGTGTTGATACACATTTAAAAGTTATAAATCCTATGACCAATGAAGAGGTTCCATTGTGGATTGCTGATTATGTATTAATTAATTATGGAACAGGTGCAATAATGGCGGTACCGGCACATGATCAAAGAGATTATGACTTTGCAAAAAAATACAATATAGAAATTCGACAAGTAATAATGAATAAAGAATCGCAAAAAGACGTAGATATGGAAGCCTATGTTGAAGAAGGAGTATTAATTAACTCTGGAGAATTTAATGAACTAAATTCTCATACTGAGGCAAGTCTGAAAGTTATTCAGCATTTAGAAAAGAACAAAATAGGTGAAAAGAAAACTACATTTAGACTTAGAGATTGGTTAATAAGTAGACAAAGGTATTGGGGTTGTCCAATCCCATTAATTAATTGTGAAGACTGTGGCTTAGTAGCTGAAGATATAAAAAATCTTCCAGTTCTTCTTCCAGAAATAGAAAATTATTTAAATACAGATGGCTCACCACTTTCCAAGAGTGAAGAATTTGTTAATGTTGAATGTCCAAAATGTAAAAAACCAGGATTAAGAGAAACAGATACTATGGATACTTTTGTTGATTCTTCCTGGTATTTTTTGCGTTTTTTGGATTCTAAAAATTCAGAAGAGCCTTTTAATTCTAAATTTATAAATGAGTGGCTTCCAGTTGATCAATATATAGGTGGGGTAGAGCATGCTATCTTACATTTACTGTATTCAAGATTTTTTGTTAAAGCATTAAGAGATTTAAAAATGATTGACGTTGACGAACCTTTCAACAATTTATTTTCTCAAGGAATGATAAATTATGAAGGTGCAAAAATGTCAAAATCAAAGGGAAATATAGTTGATCCAGAAGGTTATTTTAAATCACATGGAGCAGATGCTCTAAGGTTGCATACTTTATTTATGGCTCCACCAAGTGACGGCGTTGATTGGAACGATGGTGGCATTGAAGGGACTAAAAGATTTTTGAATAAATTATGGGAAAATCTAGCTCAAATAATTGATATGAAGATTGATCAAGATAACACTAATGAATCTGGCACAGAAATTGAGAGGCAACTTAACCAAGCAATAGAGTCTATAACTAATCATCTAGAGAAGTTTGAATTTAATACTGCAGTATCAGATTTAATGATTTTAAATAATAATCTTTCTAATTATTTGAATAATACTAAATTGATAAGTTCTGAACTTAAAGATCAAATAATTAAAAATGTATCTTTATTGATATATCCTTTAGCACCTCATTTTGGCTCGGAAATATATAATAATTATTTCAATGAAGAAATCAGCAAAGAAGAATGGCCAAAGTCTAACAAAGAAAAATTAACTAATCCTACATATGAATTGGTTATTCAAATTAATGGTAAAAAGAAAAATGCTATTGAGGTTGATAGGGGAACTACTCAGGAGCAAGCTGAAGAAATATGTAAAACTCAATTTAAAATAGATATGAATAATGCAAAAAAAGTAATATTCTTACAAGACAAATTAATAAATATAGTAATTTAAGTGGCTAATTTAATAGTAACTCCGAGCTTGATAAATGACATTTCTTTGTTATCTGAAGAATTAAAAATAAAATCTGACATAGAGAAAATAACTTTTGAAGAATTTAAATCAGAAAATAATATAACTTTATTTGAAAATGACAACCCTAAATTTATTTACGATAAATATGTTTCGTATGCTGAATTAAATAAAATGAATTTTAATTTTAATGAGAATTATATCTTTCAAATAAAAAAACAGAATTTAAACAAATTCTCCAATGAAAGTGAAGACATTAGCGTTCATTATTTAGAACCACAAAAAGAAAAAGAAATTTTCCCTTGGGATTTTACTAAAATATTATTTTCTTCAAAAATACAATTACAATCAGAAATTGTTGACCATTTCTGCATTAATGAAAATACATTTAAGCAATTTCTTTCATATTTCCATAAAGAATTAGTTAGATTAAAACTTACATTTCAATATGATGATGAGGAAATCTCAAATATACTTGGTGAAAAAATTGATTATAAGTATCAACTAGCTAGAGAGAGAAAGTCAAAATACAATTTAGATGATATTGATAAATGCTTAGAAAATATTTATAAAATCGAAAAACTTATTTTAGAAAGTGGTTTTAATTCTGAAAATGCTAAAAGATTTATAGTATCTTCTAAAAGCTTACTGCAATTTTGAAATTCTTGATTTATTTCTGTCTCTGAAGTTTTTAGTAATTATTCCATCAGAGTACGCTTTATCTAGATTTCTTATAACTTCTGATTTATTTTCTAGAACCAGATTATTTTCTTCATCATAAAGAGAATTAAGTGAAGACTTAAGAGATGTTTTAGCAGCCTTATTTCTTATATTTCTTGTGTTATTTTGTCGTATTCTCTTTTTTTGTGATTCATTATTCGCCATCTAAAACCTCTTAGTATATAAGATAATAACTTATTAAAGATGTTAAATAATAAAAATATAAGAAATATTTCGATAATTGCACATGTTGATCATGGAAAATCTACATTAGCAGATAGGTTGATTGAATACTCTGGTTTAGTTAAACCTGGAGACCATGAAGATCAAATTCTTGACACTATGGACTTAGAGAGAGAAAGAGGTATAACCATTAAATCACAACCTATTAGGTTGAAATTTGAAGATACAATAATTAATTTAATTGACACACCTGGACATGTTGATTTCTCTTATGAAGTATCGAGAGCTTTAATAGCATGTGATGGAGCAATATTACTTGTAGATGGAACCCAAGGTGTTCAGGCACAAACTTTTGCACATTCTTATGCAGCTATAGAAGCTGGGCTAGACATAATACCTGTCATAAATAAAATCGACTCTGTTGATGTTGAAATTGAGAATGTATCTAAACAGATATATAACCTAATAGGCTCTGAAGATGATGAAATATTTAAAATATCATCTAAAGAAGGAACAGGTATTGAAGATTTGATTCAACAGTTGCCAGCCCTCATAAGTTCACCACAAAAAGAAACAGATAAAACAAATGCGTTAATATTCGATTCTTATTTTGACTCTTACAGAGGAGTAGTTGCTTCTATAAGAATGTTTGGTGGAGAAATTAATACAAATTCAAGGTTAAAGTTAGTAAATTCAGATTATGAATTTGAAGCCTCAGAAATTGGATATTTTGATTTAAATTTAAGTGAATCAAAACAATTATCATTTGGAGAAGTAGGTTATGTTGTTACAGGTGCTAAAGATTTATCACAAATTAGGGTAGGAGACACTTTAGTAGATGCAAAAGACGATAAACCTATAGTTTTATCAGGCTATAAAGAACCTCAGCCGACAGTATTTTCTAGTGTTTATCCCTCAGACTCCGATGATTATACAAAGCTAAGAGATTCATTAGATAAATATGTTTTAAATGATGCAAGTTTTATATATGAACCTGAAACTTCTTCAGCATTTGGCTTCGGTTTTAGATGTGGATTTCTTGGCTTACTTCACTTAGAAATTGTGATTGAGAGATTAGAAAGAGAATTTGGTTTATCACTGATAGTAACGCCTCCCTCTGTTGAATTTAAGATAGTGAGAAATAACAATGAAGAAATAGTTGTAAGAAATCCTTCTAAGATAGATGAATTTACAGATATAAAAAATATAGAAGAAAGAATTTGTGAATTAGATCTTTTATTTCCTAAACAATACTTGGGTTCGATAATGAAGTTATTAAACGAGAAAAGAGGAGTGCAATTAGATCTAGTATATTTAAGCACTTCAATGGTAAAAGCCAAATATACAATTCCACTGTTAGAACTTGTCTCAGGATTTTATGATTCACTTAAATCAATATCTCAAGGATTTGCTTCATTGGATTATAAGATATTAGATTTTGAAGTTGGTAATTTAGTGAAACTCGATATCTTAGTTAATGGATTAGCAATTGATTCATTTAGTTCTATATTATCTAAAGAAAATGCAGAATTTGTTGGAAGAAGCAGAGTAAAAAAACTATCTAAATTAATTCCAAGACAACAGTTTGATATCCCGATTCAAGCAGCAATTGGATCTAGGATTGTGGCTAGAGAAACTATTAAAGCTTTAAGAAAAGATGTTACAGCAAAGCTC
>Ga0208749_1000130_pt1 | contig 18205 bp, 16 predicted proteins | sample Knorr_S15_td_DCM_FD_185601 | JGI IMG/M metagenome (GOLD analysis project Ga0208749, IMG submission 185601) | Marine microbial communities from Southern Atlantic Ocean transect - Knorr_S15_td_DCM_ad_63m_LV_B (SPAdes) (version 2) | ecosystem: Environmental > Aquatic > Marine > Oceanic | place... | reverse complement strand
CAGGAGAGTATTCGCAATTATCAAGAGTGATTCCACCAGAAGATATTTTGTCTAACTTTGGTGTAGAACCAATAACTATAAGTGCACCTGCTTTTTTATCAGCAATTAAATCAACACCAATTCTTAAAGATTGACCTGGTAGAAGCTGATTAGCACTTGTATTTTTGCTTATGTCCATTTTCCTCTCTATTATTTGAACAATATTGTTATTTGAATGTTACTGTATTATTTTATAAATAGGGACTATAGATTAATTATATGGAAAAAATAGAATGTAAAGCTTGTTCAGCAACTGTTGATAAATCAATAGAATTTTGTTCAAGTTGTGGAGAATGGCTAGGTTTAAGTATCAAAGATATTGAGGGGTCTGATAAGCAGTCTTCACCTGAAGTCAAAAGAAGGACTAGACCTCCTGAAGAATTATTGTCACAACCACTCTCAAATTACGGAGCTACTTCCTTGCCAACAAGAACTGAAGTTCCAGGAATAAGAGCAGTTTTTTTCTTAGCAATTATTATTCCACTTATTGCAGCTGCAAGTTACTATTACAATCAAAATATCGCTGAAGAAGTTGTCGAGGAAATTCAAGCTATAGAACAAGCAACAACAACTAGTACATCTACAACTGTGCAGACTTTGCTACAACTGCAGTATCCATTTAGCTGTTCAGCTTCAAGTAGTCTTGGTGAAGGTTGGTCATGCGAAAAAATATATGACGATGAACCTTCTTCATGGCAAGATAATGGATCAGAGTGCGCAGATGCAACTCTTGAATTTACTTTTTCAAAAGATATATATTTTCAATTTTTGACATATGAAAATATAGAAGACACAAAGTCATTTACAAGAAACCATAAACCTCGAGATATATTAATTACATCTGAAGAAGATGGTTTCTCAATAGAGTACGAACTAGAAAACCAAAATAACAGTTCTCAGTGGATAGATCTGAATACTACATCCTCTGTAATTACAATTGAAATTTTAAGTGCTTATCCAGGTGAGGAAGTAAATGGTGCTGAACCATTCCCCGAATGCGCAATACAAGAAATAACATTCTATGGACGTGGATAACTTGAATACACTCAAGTCTGATTTTTCAAAATATAAAAAAGAATTGTTGGAACTTAATAAATATATGTATAAAAATCCTGAATTAGGATATCAAGAAGTTAAGTCTGTTGACAAAATTACTAAACTTATCCAAAAATTTGTTACAGATGCAAAATTTAAAAAATTTAATGAAATACCAACTGCTTTTTCGGCTTCATTCAATAAAAGAACGAGTAAAAAAGATATCGCTATATGTATTGAGTATGATGCTTTACCAAATATTGGACATGCTTGTGGGCATAACCTAATTTCATCAATTGGATTAGGTGCATTTTTTATCCTTTCGAATTATAAAAAAGAACTTGATTACGAAATAAAATTAGTAGGGTGTCCTGCTGAAGAGATTATTCCATTGACCTATGAAAATGGTGGTGGAGGAGGGAAGATAAAACTTATAGATCAAGGAGTCTTTGACAATACTGCATACTCTGTAATGATCCATCCTGCCACTAGAAATGAAGTTGATCCTTTAATGATTGCAGTAAAACAAATCGATATTGAGTATTTTGGAAAAGCTGCACACGCATCTGGTTCAGCATATGTTGGAAAAAATGCATTAGATGCTCAAATACTTGCCTACAACAACATAAGTGCTTTAAGACAACAGTTACAACCTGTAGAGAAAGTACATGGGATAATAACACACGGCGGAGAGTCTCCTAATATTATTCCAGATTACACAAGATCAAGCTGGATGATTCGTGCTCAAAAAACAAAAGACTTAAATAGATTAGAAAAGAAAATTATCAATTGTTTCAAGGGAGCTGCTGAGTCTACAGGATGTAAGTTGAATATTGTAGAAGGTAATGGCACTTACGAAAATCTTGTGACAGACAAAAAATTAAAGTCAATTTTTATGGAAAATTCAAAAAAGCTTTCTTTGGATATGAAAACTAATGAAAGTTACGATCAAAGTAAAAACGGGTCAACTGATTTTGGAAATATTTCAAAATTAGTTCCTTCATTACATGCATTTCTTCAAATCGTTGATGATGATGGAAAAATTGTAAACCATCAACCTGAATTTGCACATGCAACAATTACTAAAAGAGCTACTGATATGATTGAAACTGGCAGTGTACTTTTGGCTTCTACTATTTTAGATTTGTAAATCTTGCACTAATTGAATTCTTTAAAAGTTTATTGTATTGATTTTTGTTTAATTCCAAATAATTTTCTGCTTTTTTAAATTCCTCAGAAATCTTGGTATTTGCCATTAGTCGATTATCTGAATTTAAAGTTACATTAAACCCAGATTTCAATAGCTTTATAGCTGGATGATTTTCAATAGTTACAGAACTTGCTCCCGATTTAACATTTGAAGAAATACATATTTCTAAAGGAATTTGATGATCTAATATGTGTTGAGCAATTTTAGTATTTGGTAAATATTGACCATTTTTAAATTCACAACCCTCAATAATTTGCCAACCATGCCCTATTCTCTGCGCATTACAATTAAAGACAGCATCTTCAATATACGATAAGTCAGCTGCTTCTCCTGCATGTATAGTCAACCCTACTTCAGATTCTGAAATTAAATTACAAGCTTCTTTATGTAATGAAGGTGGAAAATTGTACTCTGGGCCTGCAAGATCAAAGCCAATAACTTTATTATTTAAGTTATGAATTGCAAGTTCTGCAACTTCTGAAGAGTTGCTATGTTGTCTCATTGCACACAAAATAGTATGAAATTCTCCACCAAAGTCTTTTTCACCGTCTCTAACTCCTTGAGACACAGCATCTACAACTTGTTGAGATGTAAGTTCTTCTTTAAGATGCTGTAAAGGCGCGTATCTCAATTCTCCATACAAAACTTCATCAAGAACTAAATCTTCAACTGCTTCATAAGCAATTCTATGAATTGAGTCCATGTCCTGCATGACTGAAATTGTCATCTCAAATTTTTTAAATACTTGTTTTTTTTCGGTTGAAATATTTTCATAAAACCAATTTTCTAATTCTTTTTCATCTTTTGAGGGAGTAGGTATATTTTTAGACTCTGCTATGTCAATAATAGTCTTCGCTCTAAGCCCACCATCAAGATGTTCATGAAGAGCAGAATACTCCACTAAGAAAAATCTCCATCTAATATTTTTTTATCAAAGCCAGTTTTAGTAAATAGAGTACTTATAGCATTCATTCCCTCTTCTAAAATAACTTCTTCATCAATTTTTTGAAACTTTGAACCTTTAACTATGCATTCTCCTTCTACATAAACATCTTTTACTTCTCTAGACGAAGCACACATTACAATATTGTTTATTACATCATGTAGTGGTTGCATTTTAGGTGTATTTATTGATATTGTTATAAAATCAGCTTTTTGATTCTTTGATAATGTTCCTGAAAAAACTCCTCCGGAGATTCTAGTAATATTTACTTCACTTGCTTTTCTAAATATATCTTTTGGTTTAATAAAGTCATCTTGAGCAACTGAATTATTCAAAACTAAGGCAGTTCTCATTTCTTCTAACATATCATAGTCATCATTACCACCAGAACAATCCGTCCCTATTCCCCAATCAACATTTAACTTTGATAGATAATTTGTATTCATTGGCTTTCCACCAATCCCATGAGTAGTTGGACAAAATATTGGAAAAGCACCTGACTCTGCTAGTAACTCTAAGTCTCCATCCTCAACAACATTACAATGCGCAGCAATTACTTGCTCATTTAATATTTCAAGATTGTATGCATGCTTTATCGGAGAAGTATTGTAGTTAGTTCTTATGAAATCCATTTCTTTTTGTGTTTGGGCAAGGTGTATATGAGTTGGTAAATTATTTTCACGTGCATAGCTATTTAATTCTTTTAGAACTTTAGGGCTCACTGTGGAAGTTTCGTGTGGAGCAACAACTGGATGAACCGTTTTAGAGTTTAACCAATTTTGATTAAATGATTTTGCTAAAGTTATTTGTTCTTCCCCAGTCCAGGGTCCATATTCAGTCATAATAGTGTGGCCAATAAATCCTCTTATTCCAATTGTTTCACAAGCCCTTGCAACGGATTCTGCAAAGAAATAGTGGTCATTAATAGTTGTGGTTCCAGATGAAATAGCATCCATCATTCCTAATAAAGATAGCTTGTAAACTATTTCTTCATCTAGTGCAGGCTCAATTCCCCACATAACGTCGTAAAGTGCGCTTGCATTCCCATACCCAAGTCCTTTTACTGAGTTTAAAGCTACATGTGAATGAGCATTTGTAAAACCAGGAGATATAATGACATCACCTAGTTCATTGAAATTTTCTGATTTTTTTTCATTGATTGTTTCAAGAGAAATAATATCAATTACTAAATCATCATTAGTAACTAAGACTGAATCCGTATGTATTTTTTTTGAGTTTTCTACAATATATTTAGCTGAAAAATACTGTATGTTGTTCAAATTAACTTTCTGAAATAGGGACAGGTCTAACTCTAAGCCTTTGTCTAATACCAATGAGAATCAAAACAACTACAGTTAATGCATATGGAATCATCAAAATTAATCTCGAATCTAATTCATATACTCCTTGAAGCCTTATGCCAATTGCATCACCTAAGCCAAAAAATAAACTCGCTCCAAAAGTTCCAAAAGGTGTATTGTTGCCAAAAGAGGACGCAACAAGTCCAATATAACCTTTACCTGCAGACATGCCCTCAGTAAACATAGTTAGATTTTCTAAAGAAAGAAAAAGGCCAGAGATACCTGCTAGCACCCCAGAGAAAACAGTAACTAACCATTTAATTCTCGTAGTATTTATTCCAGCATCTTCTGCTGCCTCTGGGTTTTCTCCAGTAGCTCTAATTGCTGTTCCAAGTCGTGTTCTGTAATAAACAGTATGGAGTACAAATGCCAATAAAAACATCAAGTAAACCGAGTATGTAAAATCAGATAAAAATGGTTCTAAAAAAGTTCCTTGTAAAAAACTTATGCTTATTGGTTCAAAACCAACAATTCTTGGGTCAGAGAAAAATCCAGCCTGCCCAAAAATTGTCCGCATTAAGTAAGTTGTTCCGGCAAGAGCAAATATATTAATAGCTAAACCTGCCAGAACCTCATCTGCTCCTAAAGTAAAAGACAATAACCCGAATAATGCAGCTGTTAATAGACCTGCAATTATTCCTGCTGTAAATCCAGCCCACACACTTTCAAAAGTGTAACTAGCATAAACTCCAGCAAAAGCTGCATTTAGCATCTTACCTTCAAGTCCTATATTCAATACGCCTGCAGCTGAACAAAGCGCAGCAGCCATACCGACAATAGCTATTGGGGCAGTTGATCTTAGAAGGCTTCTAAAAATCGATATATCGAATATTTCAATCCACTCCATTACATCTTCTTCCTAGAAAAGAAATTATCCATTTTTTTGATAAACGGATATTTTTCTAATCCTTTTACTATTTTCTGGGCACTCACAAAGAAAATTAATATTGAGATTAAAACTATTATTATTTCTCGAGAAACATCGGTCTTGTAGTCCACATAGAATCCACCATTTTTAATTGCTCCGTAAAACAAAGAAGCGATTATAGAACCAATAGGCTCAAGTTTTCCTAGTATCCCAATTAAAATACCATCAAAGCCTTGGTTGAATTCAAGTTCTTGAAAAAAGTATCTAACAGCACCTAAGACTTCTATTGCGCCAGCTAATCCTCCTAATGCTCCTGAAATTAGCATTCCAATGATCGCTGATCTATCAGATGGGATTCCAAGATAGGAACTAAATCTAGATGGATACATACCAACTAAACCATCTCCACCAGAGCGAAGCTCGTACCCAAAAGTAGTTTTGTTTAAAATAAAATGGGCAAGAATTGCTACGAATACTGCTATAAAAAAACCTGTATTGAATTGAGAGTTAGGAAATATTTGTTTGAGTTCAGCAGTTTCTAGTATTCTCGGTGTTGCAGGTGCAATTGGATCAGCTCTAAATGGACCATTCGCCATATAAGAAACAAACAAAACAGCAACAAAGTTTAAAATTATTGTTGAAATAATTTCGCTTACTCCAGCATAGACTCTCAGTAAAGCTGGAAGTAACATCCAAGCTGCGCCGACCAGCATCCCAATTAATATGCACACTGTAACGTGTGTGAAATGTCCAAGTGTAGTAAATTTATACCCTGCCCACCCAGCATATAAAGCACCAACATACATTGAACCATTAATGCCAATGTTAAACATTCCAACCCTGAATGAAATAAGTGTTGCGACTGCAGTTAAAATTAACGGAGTTGCTTGATAAAGTGAGTTAGCTATATTTCTTGTTCCTTTAAAGCCTCCTTCGTATAAATATAAAGCTACTTCAGAAGGATTATTTCCTGTTGCAGTTATTAACACCCAAGCAATAAAAGAGGTTATAAGTAAGCCAGCAAAAGTTACTAAAACATCCTTAAATGAAAACTTATCCATTAGTCTTTAACACCTGCCATATAAAGGCCCATCTGTGCTTGATCTACTTCTTTAGGGTTAACCCACTTAACAATTTGTCCTTCGTACATTACAGCTACTCTGTCAGCTACTGCCATAACTTCATCTAATTCGGCTGAAACCAAAAGCACAGCGCCACCTTCATCTCTCATCTGTACAAGTTGTTCATGTATAGCCTCAATATTACCTATATCAACGCCCCTTGTAGGCTGTGAAGCAATTGTTAGAATAGGGTCTTCTGATAGCTCTCTGGCAACAACAACTTTTTGTTGATTTCCTCCTGAAAGCGACTTCACCTTCAAAGAAATATTTGGTGCTCTAATGTCAAAATCATCTTTAAGTTTGTTCGAATGTTGAGCGATTTTCTTAAGATTGAAAATACCATTTGTTGATAATGGTTTTCTAAAGTACGAATTACCAATTAAGTTTTCCCAAATGCTAAGTTGTGTATTTAGTCCTGTGTTTGTTCTGTCTTCAGGTATATGAGCTATTTTTTTTCTACGAATATTTTTAGGAGTACTTGAAGCTATGTTTTCACCTAAATAATTTATAGTTCCTTGGCTGGTTTTTCTTAGTCCAGTTAAAGCTTCTACTAATTCTGATTGACCATTTCCTTCAACACCAGCAATGCCTACAATTTCTCCTTTTCTGATATTTAAACTTACACCTTTAACAGCTAAAAGTCCTCTTGCGTCGTGTACCCATAAATCTTCAACATTTAATATCTCTTCTTCAGGTTTGGCTTCATCTTTTTTTACTTGCAGGAAAACTTCTCTTCCAACCATCTGGGAAGCTAGTTCGGCTATGGAGGTATTTTTAGTTTCTGAAACACCTTGTACTTCTCCTGCTCTCATTACAGTAACTCTGTCAGCAATTTCCATTACTTCTCTGAGTTTATGAGTTATAAATATTACAGTTTTTCCCTCGTCTACTAGAGTCCTTATAACTGTAAATAGCTCATCTGTTTCCTGAGGTGTTAGTACTGCGGTAGGTTCATCCAGTATCAAAATATTGGCATTTCGATATAAGGTTTTTAATATTTCTGTTCGCTGTTGAACTCCTACAGATGCATCTATCATTTTTAGTCCTGGATCAACCTTAAATCCATATTTCTCAGCGATATCTACTACTAGTTTATTTAGCCCTTTCCAATCTATAAGTCCTTGACTGTTTTTTGGCTCTTGGCCTAATCCTATGTTTTCTGGAGCAGTAAAACTAGGAACCAGTGTAAATTCCTGGTGCACCATTCCAATTCCAAGATTTATAGCAGTCTCAACTTTGTTTATTACCTTTACTTCACCGTTGATTAATATTTCGCCTTCGTCAGGTTGCTCAATTCCATAAAGTATTTTCATTAGTGTTGACTTACCAGCACCATTTTCACCAACTAAAGCGTGGATTTCACCTTTATTAACTTGGAAGTCGACATTTTTATTTGCAACAACACCTGGATACTCTTTTGTGATATTTTTTAAATGTATTGCTGTGTCTTTACTCATTTTTAAAATTTTTAATTATATATTATCTTAATAATTTAGCCCGACCTAGGTCGGGCTAAATTAAATATTTATCTAGTAAATTGGGCTATTAGCCACCAGCTGTTACATCAGTAACAACAATTTCACCAGAAATTATTTTTGCTCTAACTTCAGCTACTTCTTCGATTAAGGCTGCGACTTGAGAAGCCATGTCAGCAGGTCCTTCATCAGCAAAGAGTGTTGAGCCGTCAACTAACCATGTTGGTCCTACACCATTTTCTGCAGATCCATATGAGTCAATTGTGCTTAATACTGAACCAGCAGCAATTCTATCAGCGATGGCTGTATAGACTGCGTAGTCTACATTCTTCATCATTGATGTAATCATTGTTCCAGGTTGCACATAGTCTTGATTTGAGTCAACACCAATTGCAAAGTTACCTGTCTCAGCTGCAGCTTCATAAGCTCCATTACCTGTTGATCCACCTGCTGCAAATATAATATCTGCACCACCTTCAAAACAAGCTAAACCAATTTCTTTACCTTTAGCAGGATCGCCCCAACTACCAGCATATCCATCACAGAATTCGATATCAGGATTGGCGTATCTAGCGCCTTCTTCCCAACCAGTTTGGAATTTCCTAATAATAGGAACGTCCATACCACCCATGAATGCAACTTTGCCAGTTTTTGATAGTTTTCCAGCTATATATCCAACCTCAAATGATCCTTCATGCTCTTTGAAGATAAGGTTTTGGACATTAGGAAGCAGGTCTCCATTGTCTGCTGTAACAACCATGTCTACAATTGCGAATTGTACACCTGGGTTAGCTACTGCAGCTTCTTTTGTAATTTCTGCTTCTGAGAAACCGATTGTAATAATCATTTCTTTTCCATCAGCTAGAAAGTTTTGGATTGCTGCTGCTCTTTCGCTAGGTTCTGTTTCTACATAGTCTCCATCAATACCAAGTTCAGCTACTGCTTTATCGTAGCCTCTCTTAGCTGAGTCCATAAATGAAAGGTCTCCCAACGGTCCGAGTACTATACCAACTTTTAACGCTTCGACTTCTGGCTCTGCTGCAGCTGCTGCAGTTGTAGCTGGAGACTCTAAGGTCTCTTCTTCCGCTACAGGTTCTGCAACCTCTTCAGTAGTTGTTTCTGAGCTGCCACCACAGGCAGACAAAATCAACATCAATGACAGAAGTACAAATACGGATTTCTTTTTAGTAATCATTAATTTTTACTCCTTCATTATTTAAATAATGACTTCAATAATTCTATCTGAATTTACTAAAAGTGTCGTATTGAATGAAGGTAAATCTTTTAAATTATGGCAGAAGAGATGCAGTTTTTGTTATTATGTTAAACAACTTTTCATCATCAACTTTGTTCATCCAGTGAACATTTTTATTTCTACCGGAAATTTGGTTTGTATCTACTACTGTTTGTCCAAGAGTTAGTTCAGAATCTACCTCTACTTCAACATTTGTTAATTCTCCGGTCGTGAGTGTATTATCTACTAAATACGCTGTTACAAATGCATCATGAACCGGAGTTCCATCAGGAAACTTTTCTTTTACAATCTCTAAATCTGCTAATGAACCCATCAATGCAACAAAATGTTCACCTGTTAATGTTCCTGAATCAAGAATTTTACTCAACCTCTCTTTAGTAGAAATCGCCTGATGAGTTACATCTAGCCCCATCATGACTAATTTAACTCCTGAATTTAAAACAATTTTTGCAGCTTCAGGATCAACAAGTATATTGAACTCAGCAACAGGTGTGTGATTTCCAAATCCTGCTCCACCTCCCATGAAAATAATCTGTTCAATATTTTTTGCTAATTCTGGATTGGAATCTAAAACTTTTCCAATATTAGTCATTGGACCTAAAACGCATATAGTAATTTTTTCTTCACTTTTTTGTAATAATTGTGTGATGTAATCTACTGCTCCTAGTGACTCTTCAGTTTTTGAAGGTTCTGGAAAACCTACACCATTTAACCCATCAGTTCCATGAACCCACTCAGCTGTAAGTAGTTCTCTATTTAGTGGGACAGCTTCTCCTTTGTAAACAGGTATATTGTTTCTTTTTGAATGCTCTAAAATTCTTAAAGCATTCCTTGTTCCAACATCAACAGTTACATTCCCAGCGACAGTGGTCAAGGCAAGAAGCTCCTCGTCATTAAAATGGGCTAAAGCTATAAGAATTGCGACAGCGTCGTCAGTACCTGGATCAGTATCAATTATAAATTTCATTTGTTTATTTTAGTGGTTTTAAGATTCAGAATCCACAAAATCAACTGATGGTTCGTCTGGAGCCTCGACTGACTCAAACTCAAGAGTGCCTTCATCTTTGTTAAGAGAAATAATAATTGTAGATCCGGCCTTGTACTTTCCTTGTAAAAGCTCCTCGGACAAAGGATCTTCCAGCAACCTTTGTATTGACCTTCTTAATGGTCTTGCTCCAAATTCTTTATCGTAACCTTCTGTAGCTAAATGTTCTTTTGCTTCATCAGAAAGAACTATCTCCAAGTCAGAATTCTTTAATTGGGAGTGAACCCTATCAAGCATTAAGTCTACAATTTCTTTAACTTCCTCAAGCATGAGTTCGTGAAAGACAATCGTTTCATCAATACGGTTTAAAAATTCAGGTCTAAAGTATCTTTTTAGCTCTTCATTAACTTTAGATTTCATTTTTTCATAATTATCTAGCTCATTTAAACTACTAAAACCTACATTCTTTGCTATATCTTTAGTTCCAAGATTAGATGTCATGATAATTATGGTATTTTTGAAATCAACAGTTCTTCCTTGAGCATCTGTTAGCCTTCCGTCTTCTAGAATTTGAAGTAAGGTATTGAAAACATCTGGATGGGCTTTTTCAACTTCGTCTAAAAGCACAATACTGAAAGGTTTTCTTCTCACAGCTTCTGTAAGTTGACCACCTTCATCGTAACCAACATAGCCAGGAGGCGAACCAATTAGTCTACTTACTGTATGTTTCTCCATATACTCCGACATGTCTATTTGAATTAATGAATCTTCATCTCCAAACAAAAACTCCGCTAAGGCTTTAGCTGTTTCTGTTTTACCAACTCCAGAAGGTCCTAAAAATATAAAAGATCCTGATGGTCTTTTTGGATCTTTAAGACCAGATCGTGTCCTTCTGATTGCCTTTGATACAGCAGAAATTGCTTCATTTTGCCCAATAATTCTTTTATGTAGCTCAACTTCCATTTCAAGTAATCGAGCTGTTTCTTCTTGCGTAAGCCTATGTACTGGAATGCCAGTCCATTGAGCTAAAACTTCAGCAATTTCCTCTTCGTCAATAACCATTTCAATTTCAGTTGCTGCAGAGGAGTCTGTTGAATTTACTTCATCTAACAAAAGTTTTTCTTGATCTCTAATTTGTGCAGCTTTTTCAAAAAGTTGTGATTGAACAGCATCAATTTTTTGCTCTCTTAAATTTTTAAGCTTATCTGCAATTTCTTGCTTGTCCTGCTCAAGCGGTTTTTTATATACCCTCATGCGACTTCCTGCTTCATCAATTAAATCAATAGCTTTATCTGGTAAAAACCTGTCAGAAATATATCTATCGGCCATATTTACGGCTGAAGCAATAGCTTGGTCAGTAAATCTTACTCCATGATGAACCTCGTATCGGTCTTTTAAGCCGTCTAAAATTTCTATGGCGTCAGATAGTTTAGGCTCGTCAACTTGAACTGATTGAAATCTTCTTTCTAGAGCAGCATCTTTTTCAAAATGCTTTCTAAATTCCTCAAGAGTTGTCGCTCCTATAGTTTGCAACTCACCCCTTGCTAACATCGGCTTCAAGATTGATGCTGCATCAATTGCACCCTCTGCAGCTCCAGCGCCTACTAATGTGTGTATTTCATCAATAAATAAAACAATGTCACCTCTTGTTTTTATTTCTTTAAGAACTTTTTTAAGACGTTCTTCAAAATCTCCTCTGTATCTTGAACCAGCAACAAGAGCTGATAAATCTAGTGTGTAAATTTGCTTTCCTTCGAGAGTAACTGGTACATCTCCAGAAACAATTTTTTGAGCCAAACCTTCTACTATTGCAGTTTTTCCAACTCCAGGTTCACCTATTAGGACTGGATTATTTTTAGTTCTTCTTGAGAGGATTTGCATTACTCTTTCTATTTCAGTTGTTCGACCAATGACAGGATCAAGTTTTCCCTCTTTAGCCATTCTTGTTAAATTTCTGCCAAACTGATCTAAAATTGCAGAGCCTGTACCTGAACCAGGTCTTTCTCTTCCACCTGTAGATGCAGCTTGCTGTTTTTTGCTTTCACCAGCAGATGAAATTAATTTGATGACTGTCTGGCGAACTTGGGATAATTCTGCACCAAGTTTTTTCAAAACCTGTGCTGCGACCCCTTCGCCTTCTCTAATAAGGCCTAATAAAATATGTTCAGTTCCTATGTAGTTGTGTCCTAGTTGTAATGCTTCTCTAAGTGATAATTCAAGAACTTTTTTGGCCCTTGGTGTAAAAGGTATGTGGCCACTAGGAGATTGCTGTCCCTCTCCAATTATTTCAACAACTTCTGATCGAACACTATCAATATTAATATTTAACTCTTCCAATGCTTTTGCTGCATGTCCCTCTCCCTCTTGAATCAAACCTAGGAGAATGTGTTCAGTACCTATATAATTATGATTGAGCCTTCTAGCTTCCTCTTGCGCTAAAACAACTACTCTTCTTGCTCTATCTGTAAATCTTTCAAACATATTGTTATATTACCAAGGGTCTGTTTATACACTTAAATGAAAATTACAACTATTTATACATTTAATTTATTCTTTATATATGGAAAGCAATGAAATTAAAAAAATAATTCCTTTTAATGATATTTGGGAAAACTTAGAAGTACTAGAAAATAGACTTCTAGAAGTTTCTAGCTCTTCTAATGAATATCTTACTTCTATTTCTCAATACCTTATAAAAGCTGGTGGAAAAAGATTTCGTCCTATTGTTACATCTCTTGCTGGAAAATTTGGTGAAGAAGAGAAAAATATTGAAAAAATTATTGATGCAGGTGTATGTGTTGAACTAATTCATATCGGAAGCCTTTACCACGATGATGTTATGGATAATGCAACAACAAGAAGAGGCGTAGAAAGCTCAAACTCAAAATGGAACTCTACACTTTCTATACTGGCTGGCGACTATTTGCTTGCTAGATCTTCTGAACTTGCTGCAGAAAACCTTGGACTAGAATCAGTCAAACTACTTGCCTCAACATATGCGGAACTAGTTGAAGGGCAGACAAAGGAACTTAATTTAGCATTTAATTTAGAACAAAAAATTGATGATTATTTGAATGTTATTGAAGGAAAAACAGCCAGCCTAATTAGAACAAGTGCAAGATTAGGTTCGCTTGCTGGTTCTGCAGACAGTGATGTAATTGAAGCCTTAAGTTCATGGGGATGGAATTGTGGAATTATATTTCAAATATCCGATGACATATTAGATTTAACTTCAGATTCAGAAACTCTTGGGAAACCTGCTGGCAATGATATCTTGGAGGGAACCTATACATTGCCTGTCTTAATTGCGTTAAGTAAAGACCAGGGCAAATATCAGGAAATCCTAACTGAAATAAAAGAAAAGAAAATTAATATTGAAAATGTTTTAAGTGAATTTACTACTAAAGAAATTATTGACGATTCTAAAGAAGTAATCAATAAATACTTTAATCAAAGTATCGAATCAATATATTCTCTTAAAGGTCATGAACTTTTCCCTGTACTTGAAAATATAAATAATTATTTAATAAATCGAACAAATTAATTTTCAGGTTTAAGGTGTGGAAAGGCAATCACCTCTCTAATAGAATCATTATTTGTTAACATCATGACAAATCGATCTACTCCAAAACCTAAACCACCTGTGGGAGGAAGTCCGAACTCAAGTGCTTCTATGTAATCTTTATCTTCTACATGGGCCTCTTCGTCACCCTGTATTTTCTTTTTTGCCTGTACTTTAAGTCTTTCTTCCTGGTCGAAAGGATCTATCAATTCTGAAAATCCGTTTGCTAATTCACTACCGAATGCAAAGAGTTCGAACCTTTCAGTGACTCCTTTTTCTTTTTTGCTTTCTCTAGCAAATGGTGAAACCTCTTTTGGATAATCTGTCACAAATGTTGGATGAACAATATTGTTTTCAATATAATTTTCAAATAAATCATAAACGAGAGTACCAATGCTTGGTGCATCAACCTGAATGTTGTGTTTTTTAGTAAGCTTACTTTGAATATCTTTTAATTCTGAATCATATTTTATTTCAATTTCAAAATGGCTACTAACTAAATCAAACATACTTATTCTTTTCCACGGAAAACTAAAATTTGCTTCTTTGCCTGCATATTCAACATTGAGACTGTGATTTAACTGTGTAAAAATGTGTTCGCACATTCTCTCAACCATGTCCATAACGCCGTTTACATCTGTATATGCTTCATAACTCTCCATCATCGTAAATTCAGGAGAGTGCGTCTGATCAACACCTTCGTTTCTGAATACTTTTCCTACTTCAAAAACTTTTTCATATCCACCTATTATCAATCTTTTTAAATAAAGCTCAGGAGCAATGCGAAGAAACATGTCTATATCCATTGCGTTGTGATGTGTTGTAAATGGTCTAGCTATCGCTCCTCCAGCTTTAGGCTGAAGAGTAGGAGTTTCAACCTCTATAAATCCATCAGTAACCATAAACTCTCTGAGTAACTGCAGTACTTTAAATCTTGTATCGATTGTGTTTTTTGCATCACTATTTACGATAAAGTCAAGATACCTTTGCCTAAACCTTGTCTCTTTGTCTTTTAGTCCATGCCACTTTTCAGGAAGTGCTCTGAAAGATTTACTAAGTAATATTAGTTCAGAAATCTTCAAGGAGAGTTCTCCTTTTTTTGTTTTCATAACATTTCCCTTAGTTCCGATCATGTCACCTACATCTAGAAGTTCAATGTATTGTTGAAGATTTTCATGTAAACCATCTTTAGCGACTAACAACTGAATTTTGCCAGTCGTATCTTTTATATCGATGAATGTCAGCTTTCCAAAAGATCTAATACTTAGAATCCTTCCCCTAACAAGAACACTTATATCAGTTTGATCTCCATCCTCTAAGCTTTGGTGTTTAGTTTTAATATCTTCGATAAAAGTAGAATTTTTAAAATTAGTTGGGAAAGAGTCTATATCAATATCTTTTAATTTTTCAACCTTCTCTTTTCTAAGGTTATATATTTCTTTTTCTGATTTTGATAATTCGGTCACATTTATATCCTAATTATTTAAGTTAAATATTTCTTCTAACCCAATTAATGTTAAATCTTGTTCATATGATGCATTCAAATTTAGTGCAGGTTGAATAGTTTTACTCAAACCACCAGTTAAAATAATTTTTGGCTTAGTTCCTAATTCTTGTAGAAGTTTTTCAATCATTGAATCAATCATTGAAGCGTGACCATAAATTAGTCCACTCTGAATAGCTTCATATGTATTTTTTCCAATAACTTTTTTTGGTAAGTCTAATTCAACTGATTTCAAAGAAGCAGTTTTAGATGTTAGAGCATCTAAGCTAATTTTAATACCTGGTGCAATAGAGCCTCCGAGATATTCCTTTTTTGAATTTACGACATCAAATGTAGTAGCTGTTCCTAAATCAACAATTATGACATCTGATTTAGCAATTTTATATCCAGCAACAGAATTGGCTATTCTGTCTGGCCCCAGCTCTTTCGGGTTATCGATATTTACTTTTAATCCTGTTTTTACTCCAGGCCCTACAACTATGGGTGAAGATTCTAAATATTTTTCTATAGCTTTGACCATGTTATTAGTAACCTGGGGAACAACTGAACATATAATTGAGCCAGATATTTGATTTTTTGTTTCAATATCTAATTCAAAAGTTGAGTTGAAAAGAACTAATAATTCATCAGAGGTATTTGCATCTCGGGTTGTAAATCTATAGGAATTCCAACCGTCTTTATTGCCTATACCGACAGTGGTTTCTGTATTTCCTATATCAATAGCAATCATTTTTTTCATAGTTTTATATCCAGGTTGTCAATAAGTCTTACATTTTCAATATAAGCCGCAGTTAATAACTTTAATTTCTTTGAATATTTATTTGGAGATTTAAAATTTTCTACGTCTACCAATTCAAGGTAATCCAAAACAATATCATTTTTTATAAAATAGTTTGCTCCCTCTTTTAAAGCTTCTTCGTAATCATTATTTAAAGCAATTGTATCTGCAGTCTTAAGCAATAATTTATATATATTTGCTGCCTTTAATTTTGCATTGGAAGACAAATGGTTGTTACGACTACTTAAGGCCAAGCCATTTTTGTCTCTAATAATATCGCCTTCAATTATATGAATATTTAGATTAAATTCTTTAATCATATTTTTGATTAAAAATAATTGTTGAGCATCTTTTTGTCCAAATACTGAGTAGTTGGGCTGTACTAGATCAAATAGTCTTTTCACAACTGTCAAAACTCCTTCGAAGTGACCAGGTCTTGAAGAGCCTTCTAATATACCTCCAATTTCATTCGGCACAATTGTTTCTATACTCTTATTTGGATAGACATACTTTTCTTCTGGAACAAATATATAATCAACCTTCCTACTTTCTAATAATTGGATATCCGTATCCAATTGCGTTGGGTAATTATCAAAATCTTTAATGTCGTTAAATTGTCTTTTATTTAAAAATATTGATACCAAAATTTTTAATTTTGTTTTTTTACCTAAATCAACAAGAGAAAGGTGGCCCTCGTGGAGAGAACCCATTGTAGGAATAAAACAAATGTCTTCATTTAGAATATCGTTATTGATAGTCGTTATAATTTTTGTCATTATCGTGCCCTAAATTTGGTGCCCGTACTTAGAATTTAATTGTACCAATCTTTGTTATTTTTTGTTCATGAATTTCATAACTAGATTGATCTAATTCTCTGCCTAATAATTCATATAACGGTTGTAATACAAAAAGACGATTGTGCCAATCATAGTGAGGGATAGTTAGATCCTTTTGTCTTATCTCATCTCCTTTAAAAAAGATAATATCGATATCAATTATTCTTGGACCATATCTAATAATTTTTTTTCGTCCCATTTGTGTTTCAATATTTTTAATTATATGTAAAAGAGATTGTGCCGTTTCTTGATATTCAAATTCAATAACTATATTTAAAAAATCATCTTGATCCTCATAAAGAACTGGTTCGGTTTTATAAACCGATGAGATAGCTAATATCTTTCCAAACTCGGATAGGAAGTTAATTGCATCCGACAAATTCTTATTTTTATCACCGACATTTGTTCCGAGAGAGAGAAAAATGCTATCTAAGTTTTTCAAAATATGAAACCGATATGTTTTGTGTTTTACTTTTTAAAATTGTATCTGGTTTATGAACAGTTGCTTTAATTTCATTAATTCTTAAATTTTCTTTTTGGTATTGATTAACAATTTTTTTAACAATATTTTTTGATAATGATTCGATTAAATCAAAACTTTCTCGCGCAACAATTTTTATAACTAAATCAACAACTTCTTCATAGTTAATAGTCTTACTAATATCGTCTTCTTCAAAGTCGTTAATATTGATATATATATCTACAAAAAATTTTTGCTCATTGTTTTTTTCATTATCGTAAATGCCATGTTTTCCGAAGCATTCTATTTTAGATAAATGTATGTCAAAAGACATTATTTAGACAGTGGGAATAAGAGCAATTGCTTTTGGCGACAATGGCTTTTCAAGTATTTTTTCAAGTATTGTTCTTGCCAGAATTGGATCGTCTAATAGTTTTGAGTAAATTAAATAACCAGCAAGTATTCCTGGAACTTGCTCATCTAATAATTCACGATGTATTAATAGCTTTCTATCTTTATCAGCTAAAGCTTCTTTTATCGCGTCAAAAATAACATTAAGCGATTCTTTTGGAATATCATCATTAAGAGGATAGTGGTAAGTTCTAAAACCAACTTCTTGATAGTTTTTCAGATTAAAATCTGAATCTAATAAAGAAAAAATTGCATTGATACCCTGTCCTTTTAGCCATTGAATTTCTTCTTCTCTTCTGATTTTTCGAGGTGTGAGACCACCTCCGCCAATACATTCTGAAACAGCTAGTTTTCCTTCAATA
>Ga0208749_1000126_pt1 | contig 18445 bp, 24 predicted proteins | sample Knorr_S15_td_DCM_FD_185601 | JGI IMG/M metagenome (GOLD analysis project Ga0208749, IMG submission 185601) | Marine microbial communities from Southern Atlantic Ocean transect - Knorr_S15_td_DCM_ad_63m_LV_B (SPAdes) (version 2) | ecosystem: Environmental > Aquatic > Marine > Oceanic | place... | reverse complement strand
TTTTTCTCGCCCACTCACGCTGATACTTACGATTTTCTTCTTTATTTTTGTAAGGCATATCAAAAATATTTCTCTAAAGCATATGTAGATGTAATGTAACTGCTCTTTTATAGTAACCATATTAAAAAAGGGGTCTTGCGACCCCTTGAATTATTATTTGATGATCTGTTTTGGATCTTCTTCACCAATGATTTGAGGAACAAATCCTTCTAGTGAAAACATCTTGAAATTTTCACCTTGCTTCAAACGTTTTTGGAACGCTTCTTCAAAAGCTTTGTTAGCAGCATCAATTTTTTCCTGTGCTTTTCCACGGAAGTAACCAACCTCCTCAGCTTCAATACCTTGAGTATAACCAAGGAAGGATAGATCTCCTCCTACGTATAGTGACTTTATTAGAGCACGATCAAAGTAAGTTCCTTTAACACCACCACCTTTTGCAGCAGAAACATTAAGAGGAATTGTGTTTAGAGGATCGTCACAGTGTTTTGCTGCAAAGCTATTTGTTTTTGCAGAGTCAAAAGCAACGACGCTTGCAGTGCAGCGATGTGACTTGAGGCATACATCAACCATGTCAATGACCTGCTTCTGAACAAATGAATGGGGAATGTTATTTACCCAATCAATGCAGTTACCAGTAGTAGGAAGAACATTGTTGTGAGACTTGTAAGAAGAAATGTATCCGTTTAGACGCTTCTTGAAGTCGTTGACTGTAGCACTCTTAGAAGGTGGGTGATTGTTGGCACCTAGACCAATCTCATCACGCATGTCCTGTTCAGTGAAACCTTCTTTCAACTCAAGGTCATTGAAGATTCCTTCTAACCATCCAAGGTCAATCATAGAACCAAAACGAGTAAACCCATCAAAGAGGTCATCATTGAAAAGGTATCCAGGTTGTACGCTAACCAAGAGACCATTTACTGCCATGTTGTTCTTGATTAGTTCTTGGTTAACATTGTCTGTTCCAACTGAACGAGCAATGTTAGATTCTTGTCCTGTTGTGTTAGTAGTGTTAACTGAGTCTAGAGAACGAACGACTCTTCCTTTAACCCGATAAGTTCTACCCTCAGGTAGTTCAAGTTCATCATACCAAGAAAGATCGGGTGATTGTCCTGGTATTATTTTTTTGTATATTAGCATTTTTGTATATGCAGTGTGCAATTTCGGTTTTTAACGCTTTACGCCAACTCTTCCGATTGAGTTGTAGGGTGGGAGGTTGGATTCCTGTATTACCAACAAAGAACGGGCATTACTACAGTAGTAAATTTTACGTCCTTGCCTGAGACCCGTCTGGTAAGACGATTCTGCTTTCGCAGCAGCACCACCTGTGTCTCGTCACCTTAACCAGCTATATGCCAGAAAGTTTATTCAGTCACTCCCGATGGAGATGATCAATCTCCAATGCCATCAGCAAGATTTGAACTCGCGACCTTGGCTTTACAAAAGCCCTGCACTACCGCTGTGCTATGATGGCGTGGCATTACTGCCTTACAAACTTAAACGCTCCATAATCAGAACCCCAAACCTTGTTGTGATTCTCTTTATGCAATCCCTTGTCAGTTACATGGTATTCGTCTGCAGTGAGTGTTACCTCATTTTGGACGTATGTATCAATACCATTCCAATTGACATAGCATTCACAGGTAGATGTTCCACCGAAGTAGGAATCCTTGCCTGTCTGTCTCATTATAATATCGCACCCTTCACGGTATGTCAACATGTCATCAGTAATTGTTTCCAAACGTTGACATTGTGCAAACTGTAAAGGATTTTTGATCTCATAATTCCTGAGATGATACTCTTCTCCAACTTGAACCACATCAATAACAAACTGACGATATGGTCTATTGAGTAGGTAGTTGTATGCTTGCTCTCCGTAAATACGATTTTCTCCAATCAAACGGTGAGAAACACGAATATGTGCATAACGTGTAGGATGGGATTGTGCTTGACGTTTGTTAGCAAATGTCCCAACCAATAATTCAATAAAACTCATACTAATAACTCATTAATTTCCTCAGCTTCTTGACCAAAGTAGCACGACGTGCTCGTGCCTGCCGAAGTGCCTGAGGTTTCAGGTGACGTTTTTTCTCTTTATTAGAGTGATGTTGCCAGTTTGGGGTCGTCATCTTCATACCTCAGTACCCTTCTATTATAGCATACTATGTAGGAAGTGTGGGTCTAGCAGACAGTTCTGTACCTGTCTGTTTTGCAATGAATGCTTTTAGTTCTGGAGTCTCTTCCCATTCCCAAACTGTTTTACGACCTTTCTTATCAACTGTTTCAAAACTTTTTTTAGTCATTGTCATTCCTCATTGGGTAAATTAAAAATAATCAACCAAGTAATTGATAAAACGATTATAAAAAATACTCTTATACTACTTGGTGAAGTGTCAATCATTTTTTGTCAAGCATCTTCATCTTATTCAAATATTGTAGCGTTTCTTTGAAGCTACCAATATGTTTGTTACCTACTGTAACCTGAGGGTAGGATGCATCACCACCAAACTCCATTTCAAATTGAGTTTTAGTGAAATGATCTCCTAACTCATACTGATGAAATTCAGTTGAGATTGATTTAAGAAGTTGAGCAATACGCTCACATTCTTGGCTACCATTACTGTAAATAACTGCTCTTGTCATTGATCATCTCGTTCTTTGATCTTCTCATCCATATAATCTCTCATATTTTCTATGAGATCTTGAGCATCAATAAGATTATCAACATCTGCCAAGAAATTAGCAATATGTTTTGCTACGTATGGTTTCTCACCACGTGCTGCAAATGCTAGAGCATCTCTTAGATGTTCTTGTGCTGCTCTTAATGAATCTTCTACTTGTCTTGTTAGCATTATGTATCTCCATATTCAATTACAATTTTTTTAGTTTCTAGACCTGCACTAGTGTAACAAGTTCTATACTCTGCGGTTCCACCTAGTAGAATTGCCAATTCTCCTATACGGTCCACAATTCTTTGATTACTTTCCTCTTTATGAGTTAGTTTAGTCACGTTGCCTCCAATCATCAGATCGTTCATGGTGGAACCAGTCTACCACATCTTGTGGATCACCGAAACCCCTACGGTGATTGTTTGAATCGGGGTCTCCTATATTCAAACTATTCAGAAAAGAATCAGTAGGATCCGTACTCATTCTTCTTGCGGTATTCAACATACCTCTAGCAGCAGTATTTGCTTTTGCTAGTTTCTCTGCCCAGATCATATCTGGTAAAGTAACATCTGTTCCTGAAGCAATGTCTTTACAGATTGCTTCTAACCGTAAACGGTATTGAGTAGATAGCATATTCTAATTCAATTCCCAAATATTTAGAATAAAAAAGGGAGTCCGAAGACTCCCTGTTATTATATCACATTAGACAGATTTGACAACTTAGAAGCTGTACTTAACTCCTGCCTTAGCACCGTATCCACGGTCAACGTTCTCGTCACCTGATCCAACGAAAGAAACTTCGCCGTATGCACCAAGAGCTTCAGTCAAAGAAGCAGAAAGACCCAACTTACCAGAAGGAACTGTGTCTCCGTCTGTACCGTCAGGAGCAGTTACTGTAGCACCGCCTTGTACATAGAATGAAGCAGATTCGCCAAGAGAACCATCATAACCTACGTGAAGGTCTGTGTTAGTTCCAGTATAATCTGTTCCAGTCCAACCAGAGTTAGCTTCAACGTTCACGTAAGGACCAGCAAAAGCTGCACCAGCGAGAAGGAATGGAGATGCTGCTATAGCAGCGATTGTTGATTTAATAGACATGTTTGTTTTTTGAGTGTCTCGCAAGGATACTATAAGACCCTGCGGATGATAGTTTACCCCGACATGGGAAACTTTGTAACATCTGACGCAGGGTTACGATTCTTTCGAGTCCTTCGTTTTTGCTATCTGTATAATTTATCACCTTCAACCCCAAAAAGTCAACCCCCTTGTGCCAGTTTACCAATCAGTATAACTTACCATTCTCATAAGTTTTACTTATCAGTCATCCTCTAAATCATTGTCTTCGCTTCTGAATACTAGCAATTCCTCTCCATACTGGACTCCTTCCATTTCTGGATGAGGTGCGGGTAATACGGTCTTTTTTCTGACCCTAGGTTTATCAAAATCTCTCAGTGTTGACATCATCATAGTATACATGAATGCAAATGTAGCTCCCATGAGACTAACAAAGCATATCAAGTATATAAGAATAGTTATCTGCGAATCCATCTTGGTAAGTAGAATATTAGAAACGATAATGTCCAGAATGTTAATAATGCCATTATGTGTAGTATTCTACTAGAGTTTACTATCAACCCAAGTGTTACAAGTCCCATCCAAACATAATCTAATGTACCATGGAACCTATACCAAATATTTTCACCAAACTTTTTAATAAATTTGTCCCTCTGTCTTGCGAACAACGGTGATACGTGTCGCATCATAACAAATCCTTCATTGAAGAACATAACGAAGAATCCAATCCAAAATATCATAGTTTTTAATTAAGGTAAATTAATGCACCAGTTAAACGAACGTTTGCACCAGTAATAGAAACATCTCCTACACCAGTGATGGCAACTGCAGCTCCTGCAGAAACAAGTGCAGCACCGCCAGCAGTAACTGTAGCACCAGCACCAGCACTAACTGTAGCAGCACCTCCAGCAGTCATAGTGGCAGCACCTCCAGCAGTCACATTTGCAGCACCTCCAGCAATCATACTTGCTGCACCTGTAGCAGTTGCGGTAAAAGCACCACCTGCAGCAATAGTAGTAGCAACACCAGAAGTAGAAATATATGCACCAGCAACAGTAGTGAAATTAGTGTTGCCTAATACAGTTTTCACACTATATGAAGAAGATCTATCCTTCACTAAAGGAAGTCCAGCAAATGCACCAGCAACAGTGAGATTAGACACACCACCAATAAATTGTTTATAGTCTCCAGCAATAACACGACTGATATGACCTGGTGATACAATCGATTGATTAGCTCTTGGATCAAACTGTACTGACGTTTCCTCTCCAGCACCAAAGCTCATACTCTGACCTATTACAATATCTTTCTTATTGATTTGTACAGTGTTGATAGCAGTACCTGCCATTTCAATATCAGAATCTGATTGAATTTTGACAGATCCACCCTTTAAAACTAATTCACTAGTAGCTTCAATTAGAATTTTCTCTGCTTTTATAAACCTTTCTCCCCCTTTAGTCTCTTCTACATAATCACCCGAACAATAAATGTTTAATGCTTGTCCATCTGCAGTAGGTTTAGTTTCATCTCCCTCACTAAAAGTCATATTAACTCTACCAAGATGTCTATGAAGACCACCAAATGTAGAAATGTTCAATCTTCCACTAGAAGCACCTAAGTTTGGATCTCTTTGTCCAGTCATGACAGTAATTCTACCATCATTATGGAAAGTCATTGCATTATCAGCACCCACAGGACCATCAAAACATAATGCTGTTGTGAGTTTATCTGGGAGCATCCTTTCGTAAATAGATGATCTCGACTGATACCCTTTCCATGCATAACACAACCTAATACCACTGGTATCTTGTGTTTCATCAGGAGTGTTACCATTTGCTAGACCCTCTAGCTTAATCTTATTATAGGTTTCTTGTGTTGCAGCTGCCATTATCTACACCTCTTACGGACAATCAACATAACGACCTGTACCAATTTTAGTAGAACCAATCTTGGAAAGTCCATCTGTATCTAGACATATTAATGAAGGCAACAGTTTTGCTCCATATCCACCACCACCAACAATCTTGATTTCTGGGAATCCTTCAAAAGTTTTTGTTCTGTTGAGCATTCTAGCACCAATTAAGAATCCATCATCATTAATGATAGCTTCTGCTAATCCTGGTTCATCATTGATATAAATCTCTGGTTTGACTTTATATCCCTTTCCAAATTGAGTAACTGTAAATGAATCAATAATACATCTCTTATCATTATCACTAGAACGATTCTTCTTATAACCAAATCCTGGTGAAAGAACACGAATTTCAGTTAGGAATCCATTTTGATCTAGTAGTCCTGTTGCAGTTGCACCAACTCCTTCACCACCAATCCAAACATAAGGAGGTTCTGCCCATGCGTCACCAGGTTTATCAACAGGAATCTCGATAATACCACCATTATCATCAGTAATTACATCAGGAATATTAATTGTAGGTGGTTCAAATTCATCAAATACAGTTTCTGGAGAATCACCAACACCTTCATCAAAATCAGGAAGTTCAAGATCTTCCTTAGATATAATTAAAACATCTGCACTAGCTCCTTTACCTGTAATAGCAAAGGTTAATTTTTCTTGTTCTTCTACTACACCATCTTCTGCAATACCAACAGTTACATTTGCCTTTCCATTACTAATAACAAACTGCCCAGTTAAAGATCCACCAATAATATCATCTGATGTAATACCTTCACCAAATAAAGTGTAATATAAAATAGTTCCATTTTCTACATTACTAGTAGTAATTGAATAAACAATAAACTCATCTTCTGGACAAACTGATCTATTAGCTACGACTTCATAAGATGGAGATGGATCTGGTGGAGTAATCAATTCAGTTGTAGGATTTCCTTCAGGATCATCAGGGAAAGTTGGTGGATCCTCAGGAAGTACAATTTGTTCTGGATCTTCTTGTGCTGGAATATTTGGTTGATTCTCTTCTTTTATTGGTATTGGTGTGATAGTACACTTTGCAATATTAGTTGTAAATTTTGACAGAATTCCACTACTATCAATAGGACTATTTTTCTTAATACGTACAAAAAACTCTTCTTTTGCTCTATTAGCTAATGGATCTCCAAGTGTTCTAATCTCAACAGTTTTTGAAGTTTCTTCTGGTTGAAAACCAACAATAGTATTTGTTACAAAGTAATCTTCACCAGCAGTTGCTGAACCTTGTGTATCTAGAGTTTTAAATGAAACAGAAGAAGCTTGTTCTAGATATCCAGCACGAGTTATTGTAAATACTGCGGTATCTCCTCTAGTTACTGTAATATCATTAATATTATATGTGATTTTTTTCCTCTTTGTAGATGTGTCGTTAGGATTTTTTGGATTATATGGAAGAGGAACACCTCCTGTAAATCCAACAGTAGTAAATGCTAATGGTTTTCCAGTATATGCTTCTTCACAAGTATATTGTGTGTAATCACCAGGAGTATCACCAAATAAGTTATCAATACTACTCAATAGACCATCTAAGAAATCTTCATCATCTTTCTTGCCTTCTGTTTCTCCACTAACACATACTTTCTTGTACTTATTACATGTTTGATCAGGACCACTACAAGAAATACCTAGAAGTTTAAGTACATAATTAATAGCTTTACCAATAACATTAAGTGGTTCCGCAATTGCTCCTAAAATATCTTGAAGAGGACCTAAGACGTTACCAAGAATTTCATTAATTAACTGATTAATTTTAGAGATGATTCCATTTACAAACTCATCTATATGACAAACAGCATTACGATATACTTGACTAACATAACTCATCATTACATTTGTCAACCATGCAATCAAACGATCACCTAAGTCTGCCATTTGACAACCAAGATTTTTCAATGCATTGTTAAAGTATTCAGTTACAGGAGTTAATCTATTACCAGTTTCATCTGGTGCTAAAAGTGCCTTTACTAATGAATTTACAGCATCTGATAGTAATTTTTTAACATAACCTTTAATTTTTGCTAATAATTCTCTAATAACACGAATAGCTTTGTTAACATATGTTCTACCAGTGGAAATTGCACTGTTTATTCTTCCACTAATCTTATTAGTATAATAATCTCCTATGTTTCCACCATTGTTCTGTATATCAGCTAACATCTGACCAATGATGTTATTCATCTGTGTTTTTAAATCTTGATCCTTACATTTCTCTGCTACTTCTTGACACCACTCTTCTCTCTTCAACCTTTCTGTTGTTGATGGTGGTACAGGAATATCTTGCTTTCCATCTACTTCTCTTCCTGTAGGAAGACCCCCACCTGTTCTAGCACCATCCTCAGCAAGACCACTCTCGCCATCAGTAACTTCAGTAACATCTTCTGTTCCATCTTTATATTCATCAACTTGATAATTAGCATTAGCTCCTGGAATAAATGAGTTTCTATCTGGTCCTGGTGTATAAACAATCTTTGTAGCACCTGGAGTTTGTCCAATAGAACCTAATATAATGGGTTTTTGTTTATCTTCATCAATATAAAATCCAATTACATAACATCCCTCAATTAACTGAGCACATGCACCAGCAATATTACCTGGCATAAAAGGTACATTAACTGGCATCATCACGGTTGCCCATGGCAAAGCAGCAGTAGGAAGAAGATCCTTACTACCAGGATGATCTCCTACAATTCTCACTTTATAACGATATCCACCTTTATTGTTTTTATCGTCATCTACAGTGCCTTCTACTTGACCAATCCACCAAGGAAATCCATCATTTCCTATACGATGAATGGGCATTAACCGTGATAATGCTTCATCCATAATTAATCGTCATACACTAAACATTCTGGTTCGTCTGGGTGCATCTCACAAAATAGTTCAATAGCATTAGGATCATGATGATCTCCTGCTTCTATCTCGTCATGATGATGCTCTTCATACACTTCTAGTTCGTGTAGCTCTTCTTTAATGTGTCTACGTGCAGCAGGACTGATAGTAGGATCATCAAGGATCTCTTTATCTTTTTTGATGTGTGCTTCTATAGATTCCATAAGTCTAAGTATAGCTCCGTTAAGTTATTTATTGGTTATGTTTGGACACTTTATCCTTTTGTCCATAAGAATCTCTCATCAAGCGTAGTGTTGTTAAGAACACTCCATTAGATCCAGTTGTAGTATCATATGTATGGGTTACTTCTTGAATCAAGTATTGGCCACTACTTTCTAGATCCCAAGGTTCATCCTTGGCCTCTTCATCTGGTAGCTTACTGACTAGTCTAACAGTAATTTTGTCTCCTGCACATATTTGAGCATTCCCTGGTATTACTATACTGCATTTCTGGTTTGAAAGCAATTTATACCTTGCTATAGACTGTGCCATGTAGTATTTTTGCCAATCAGCAAATTTAGTAGGTTTATCAGAACCATCCTTTGTTTCTGGGGAAGCAGGTTCCCAGTCATTAGACCAAGTTTCATGATCTAAGTATATCGACATCATTCTACTAGGATAGTCAGACAATTCTACATCCTTTACAGGAATTAAAGAAAGAGAATTCTGTCCTCCAAGATGTGCCATGTTATCATAACTATCTTTAATTTTATAGACATACTCTTCATATTGTCCTGTTGAATGATTAAAGAATGCTATAAGAGAGGAATATTTTCCCAGTCTTAAAGATGAAAGCATATCAACCTCAGATTCAAATACAGATTTTTTAATTGTAAATCTATCATCTGCACCATCTCCAATATTTCCTAGTCTTTCTGTATATTCCTTATTTTTTCCTGAACCCCATGCCTCTACTTTTAATCTATCAGATTTTAAAGGACTTTTTTCGTCAGCACATAAAGAATCAACTGCAAAGAAATTATATCCTCTACGTGTTTCCCAGAATAAAAATCCACCACTACCTCTAATTTCCTGAGCAGTTGTACTTGTACTATCTGAATCAGTGCTTTCAAATTTAGCTTTAGGAGAAACACTCTTAACTGCTAGTTGTGCAGCGATATCAAATGGTCTTGTTTTGGTAGGAATTAATTTGGTTTCTAATAAAGAAGGTTCAGAGAAGAATTCCTTTCCACTACCAATATACTCTTTCTCACTTATTAGTTTTTTAATAATTGCCTCAGGATTACCTTCCATCACCGTATTAACTCTTGTAATTTCATTTTGTAATGCTTCAGGAGATATCAAACCAATAGTATACGTTTGTGTCTTTTGTTGAGCAAAACGATTAGCAACTTTCCAAAGAATCATATCATATTCAATTGGTTCTCCTGTTGCATTAGTCATTGTTGTAACAACTACTCTCTCACCACCTTTAATAGGAAGAGATCCAATCAAACCAGCACTATCAACTATTGTTGCAGATCCTATTACGAATGGATTTACAATAGACTCCGCATATTCAAAATCTACAACTAATTTCTTAATGTCTAAACATTCCTTTGCGCCTGGTCTAAAAATTAGAAATTTTTTAAGAGTAAAGTCTGTTGCTGATGAAAATTCTTCTGACATTTTTTATGCCCTCAATGCCAATGTAGCGAATAAGGCATTCGCTCCTAGTTCTGCAGAACTTGTTCCTAAAGCAACATCACTACCCTCAGAAGAACCGCCATTAGTCATATTATTATTTGTAATATTATTAATGATTGTAGTTCCATTACCAGTCGTAGCTACATCTTCAGACATTGAATTTAAAACATCTGAGGATGTATCCTCAACTGCGTCCACTTCAGAACCATCATTATTTGCCTCAATTACTTCATTATTAGTGGTTGAAGAATTTACAGTATCATTACTTACATTCAAAAACTCATCAGGATCTTGAGTTCCCTTAAAACCAAACTTAGCTTCATATTGTGCTGGATCTGCATTTCCACCATCTCTAATCTCATAATGAATCATACCTGCATCATTACCTTTAGCAACAGGATCTCCTGCTGCAACTACTGATCCAACTTCAATTCCTGAAACTACCCCTGAAATATCAGCAATTCTCTCAGTTACACCCTTTTCTTCATTAACAATATCAACATATTGACCAAGATCTTTATGCTCACCAATTTTAGTAACTACACCACCAATCTGCGAAGTAAATACTCCATCTCCATTAACTGCTACATCTTGACCACTTTGTCTAGCACCAAGTCCTAAGAATCCACCCCTTTCTCCATAATCTAGACTATTAGTATTAGTATCTCCGTTTCCATCTCCATTATTATTTCCAAAGTCAAAAAGTTTATCTCCCCATGGGAGTTTGATAGCACCAAGAATTTCTACTAATCTTTTACCAAATCCATCAAAAATATTAGTATTTAAAGTCAATGTTGCACCAAAAGCTGCACCCATTCTTCCCCATCCATCTTGTTTATCATAATATTCTTTCATTCCTTCTGCTTGTAATTTACCAAATAAACCTTTTCTCTGTCTTTGTGCATCAAGCATTCCTTCACCAAACATTTTAAAGGTTTTCTTACCTCTAGTTCCTTCCAATGGGAAGACACCTTCTTTACCTTGTTCACCAATTAATGCATTAACAGGTCCATCAGTAATACCACCATCTGCCATGGCTGTCATATCTTTTGCCATTAAAGCAGCATCAATACCAACCGAAGCAGCAGTACCAATACCAGGAACAGTAGATGCAGCACCAGAAGCTAATTCCAAACCAGCACCAAGAAAATCACCTTGCATTGCTCTCTGAGCAGCAAAAACAGCACCAAGTCCCAATCCTACAAGTGGAATTTTCTTACCTAAACTCTTTGCAAGACCTTTACCTGCTATCTTACCAATTGCCTTTCCACCCAATCTTCTTCCTAAACTTTTTCCAAGACCTCTACTTAACTTACCACCTAAAGCAATACCCATTCTTCTTCCAGCTCTACCAGCACCTCTTCTGCCTATTGCATTGGCCATCATTCTTCTTGCACCAACTTTACCACCTAATCCCATACCCATACCAAAACCACCACCAAGACCACCACGCATCAATCCCCGACCACCTTCTGCGAGTTGCTCATAAGCAACGTTACTAGAGAAATCATCATTAGTGAAGCTAGAAGCTTCAGCAGCAGCAAGAGATTTACTTGCCATCTTATCTGCTTGCTCTTGCTGTGCTTGAGCAATCTGTCTTTGAGCTGCTGTTTGCTGCTGAATAGCAGCACCTATACCCATAGTGGTATTTTCAAGTCTACTAATTGCCTGTACTATTGCAGCAACACCATCTCCTCCACCACCATGAAATTCTGCAGATTTAGCAAATACATCATCATCATCTACTACTCTTTGTGCTGTAGTATCCCAAGTTATATCAGAAGCATCAGGTTCTGGTGCTAAAGCTTTGGATAGATTAACAATATTTTTATGTTTAACAGGATCTCCCATCGATACTGCATCAGGATTTATCGCATCTGATCCCATAGGCAATGCTTTCTGTAAAGCACTGCCACCAAGCATCTTTTGTAAACCCTCACCTTTAGACATCGAATATGGTTTTGGAGTTCGTTCTGGAGTATTTTGAAATCTACCAGAAAACGCACTTGCAAGTCCTTTCTTAACAGCATCCTTAACAGCTCCTCGAAGCTTCTTCGTTTGCTCGTCGAATTTCTCCTCCAGTTTTTTCTCAAACCAGGATTGACCTATATTCTTGTCATATGATAGAAAACCGTGTGCCATTATTTCTGTTTAGCTGCTTCTTGTTGTTTTTTAACATTGTCTAAATGTTGCATTAGAAGACTAGTATAAACTTGTCTCTCCCATGGCATCATATTTTCAATCTCAGTCAAAGAGTATTTATGATGATGCATCAAAGCAAAGTTAGTTTTGTAGTACCCCTCTAGCGTGTTATGGAAGAGGGCTATCCGAAAAAATTCGTTAAACCATTAATTGTAAATTCAGAATCAACTCCAGTATTCGGATTTTTCACCGTAAATTTATGCTCCAATTTAGGAATATTCTCAAAAAACTCTTGAATCTTCTCAAATTGTGTATTAGTCAATCCTTCTATAAATTGAATAAATTCTTTTTTAGTGGTAGTAGAGCTATCATATACATCCTCTTTATCAAAGATTTGATCAATACATCCAGCTACAATCTCAACTATACCATCTGCAGTTGGAGTTTTACCCATAACAGATCCACCGACAAATTCATTCCAAGCAGGATATTTCATAACAACACCCATCTCATCAGTTAACATAATTTTAGGTTCTGATCCTTCTGGTTTAGTGACTTCAACTTCACTAAGGTTCAAAGTATACTTAACTTGGGTTTTATTGTCATCCTTACAAGTAACGTTCATTTGAACAATTTCACCAACAGAGACAGCACGAATTTGAAGGAAAATGTACTCCAAATCAAACATTGTCAAATCTTCTAGTTTCACTCTTGATTGAATACAACCCTTTAAGAGGTCTCTTACAGATCTTTCAATTTCTTTTTCCTCTTGTGTCTCTAAAGCTAGTAAAAGTACCTTTTCCTCTTTTACTACAAAAGGACGATATTTAATTTTTTTCCCGCTAGACGGAATTATCAGTTCATAAGTAGGTAATACTACCTTTGGTAATACCATAATATTTACTCCAAGGTCATATTTATATTTAGCGACTTTTTCAGACAAAAATTTGCCGAGTAATTTTTTCGGGTTTTATGGAATTGAAAAGTCGAATTTGCTGTGTTATAACACAACTTTCTTCAATTTTAGTAGCTCCTCACCTCTAGTAAGTTGAGGGGCATTTTTAATATCCTGAGTCATAGTATAATGTCTTTCGTATTTAAAATTAGCAGTTACCTTTGTAATTTGAGAAGATCCAAATTGTAGAGGAATAGCATCAATCTGATATGGCCATGATTTTTCCATAACATAAGTGATGGGTTGTCTCTCAGTAGCTGAGTTTTTTCCAGATTCTGCCTTTGTAATGTGTATATCTCCTTGATATTGATTCTTATATCTAACCCTCATTACTCTATCTGGAGATAACTGATTAGATCCCACACTAGCTGTATTATTACTTTTACCACCAATAACATCATAATACCAGTTGTTTAAAGACTTTAATATACTCAAATTCGCATCTAACATGAATGTTAGAGCAAACTCTGTAAAAACTCTTGTATGTGGATAATCTACAGAACCAAGACCAGTAATTAATCCATTCTGTGTCCCAGTAGCAGTATTTGAATTAGGTAGCTGAGCTTCTTCACAAAAAATTTCTAGCAAATCTGCATCGAAATAATTTTTAGGAGTATTTTTAACTTCCACAAGAAAGTTATTACTAAACGACATACCGCCGTTTCTGCTCACTTCAGTTAGAAATGCAGTAATTCCTGCTGCCACGCTAAATACCTATGTTGGACTACTTATATTTATGGCGTACTCTGGGTATTTTAAACCTAAGAACCCAAAGAAGTACCGTGGCAACCCGACAAATATTGTTTATAGGTCGCTATGGGAACGAAAGTTCATGGTGTTCTGTGACAATAACCCTTCAATATTACAGTGGGGTAGTGAAGAAGTTATCATACCATACAGAGCTCCTGATGGTAAGGTAAGAAGATACTATCCAGACTTCTATATTAAAGTTCGTGAAAAGTCGAATAAGATCACGAAATATATCATTGAAGTCAAACCCAAAAAACAAACACAACCACCGAATGAAAAGAATAAACGAACTGCCTCATATCGTAATGCTGCATTAACATACGCAAAGAACCAAACTAAATGGTCTGCTGCTCGTGAATATTGTGAAGACAGGCAGATGAACTTCTTAATATTAACCGAGGATCATTTAGGAGTATGAAACAATGGCAACAGGATTCGCCGCTGTACAGCGCAACACAGTCAATCAAAACCCAGGATATAAAACATTATTTGAACGAGTATCAGCAAGAACTGGTGGAGAGAAGAAATCACTCTCTTGGTACAGATCTGCTGTAAAAGCAGAAGCTAGTGCATATAAGAAAAATTTTAATAAGTACATATTAAATGAGAAGAGTGATAGAGTAGGTGCTGCTGAAGAACAAGATGAAAATGAACTACGTAGATATACAGTAGCAGGACACCTTTATATGTTTGAGTATAAAGCAAAAATGAAATGGTTACCTTACTATGATAGGTTTCCACTAGTATATGCAATCAAAGCACCAAATAAAAATGAATTTTGGGGTGCTAACCTACATTACATGTCACCAAAGAAAAGAATTGCAGCTACTAAAAAATTAATGCAAGGAAGAATTGACATTCCTAAGAGATGCTTTCATAAATACCTAAGCCCACATGTAGAAGGGTTATACCTAGATCTAGCTGTAAGTGAATGGGATACTGCTATCCTATTACCCACTGAAGATTTTGTTAGAAATGTGAACGGTATGGTATTTCCTATAGATAAATCTGAAGTATGGGAAGATACTGATGAGAATTTCTACGATAAAATACGAGGTCAGAGAATCGTGAAAGGGTATGGAACCAAACAATCTAGGGAGATGGCTACGTAATGGCAGATCCAAAATATGCTCAACCTTCTAGTGATGGACTTGAAGTAGGAGATTACTATTCTGTAAAAACTGTTAAACCTGGTAATCAACGTTCAACAGTAACATATGTTTGGAGTGGATCCGCATGGGAAATTGGAAAACCTGTCAGGGGAGAAGGAAGAGAACTTAAAAAGAGTGGATTTACCAGAGAGGATAATGAATTTGTAGATGTTCCTGAAGGGTATGATGGTGCATTCTATTTTACACTTGCAGGTACTGATGGCACTGGTGTTAGTAGAAATGAAGAATTTATAGTAGCAAGAGACCTCATGCTGAGTCAGCAACAGCATAATAATCTGATGACGAGGATTCAAAGACCAGCAGATGCTGGAGCAAACTATACAAATGCTGTATTAAAATATCCTGATGGTGCAACGATTGGTAAGGATAGTGACTACGTATTGTTTGAATTTAAAAGATATCAACCACCTTTTAAAGATGTTGATATGTTTGCGTTTAAACAAGATGGTGATACTGTTAGATTAAATTTAAAAGGAGATAATGGAGATAAGATTAATGCCACGATTGATGATTTATCTGCATGGAATAAAGGATCATATGATTACAACCAATCTAACAGCTACAAAGATGCTGGAGAACAATTTCCATCTATCATAATGTATATGCCAGAAGATATTTCTACTGGTTTTAGAGGTAATTGGGGTGGTAAATCATTCAGTACAGTTGGTGCAGGTATTTTAGGAGCTGCTGGTCAAGCAGGATTACTTCAAAAAATGGGTGCTGGTTTTGGTGTAATTGGTAAAGGATTAGAAAGATCTCTTGGTCTAACTGCTGCTAAAATCTTACAAAAAAGTGTTAAAGCAGCTGGTGGTGATCAACTTAGTAATAATGACATCTTTGGATCTGTCTCTGGAGCTATCATGAATCCCAACACTGAATTATTATTCCAAGCTATTGACATGAGAAACTTTATGTTGAAATTCAAGTTGGTTCCTAGGGAACAAGGTGAATCAGCAGTTATCAATAGAATTGTAAAAGTATTTAAAGCATGTACTCTACCACTTCGTAATCCAGGACAAGTGATGGGATTAAATGATCCAGAAAAATCTGATAATAATGGAGTAATAGATGCATTTATTGGTGTACCAAACCTTTGTAAGGTTTCTTTTATGAGAGGACCTAGTGAACATATGGTTCTTCCAAGATATAAGATGCTAGCTGTCACACAAGTAGATGTAAACTACACACCTGATGGAGCATATGCTACATATGATGATGCTCAACCAGTAGCTATAGAATTATCAATTAATTTCCAAGAGACAAAGATCAACTTTGCCGAAGAAGTTCTCTCAGATCATATACGATAATGTATTTCTCAATCATTCCCAATCTCGCTTACGGCGAGAAACCAATCAAATATCCATTTTCAAAATCGGATTATGTAACTGCAAAGAATTTCTTTCGTAGATATAAAGTCAATGAAAATGTATTCTCCAATGCTGTTTACTTTAATAAGTATGCTATTAGAGATGGGGAACGTGCAGATACTTTAGCTAACCGATTTTATGGAAATCAATTCTATGATTGGGTAATTCTTATCACAAATAATATGGTCAACGCACAGTATGATTGGCCAATGCAAAACTATGAATTGTATAAAGTATTAGAACAAGAATTTGATGACCCATACAGTCAGATCAATCACTATGAGATCAAAGAAGCTATGGGACACTATGCTGCTGGTTTACATGTAGATAAAGCTTTCTATGATGGTACACATAAGTTAAACATTGATGGTGTAGTGACATTAAAAAACGGCAACGAGATTGCAAGTCCCGTTACCGTTGCCGAACATTATCATGTAGAGAATGAGAAGAAGAGAGAAATATTTCTTCTCAAACAGAATTATGTACAATCTTTTGTGGATGATTTTAGAAAACAAAATATGTACAAAAAAGACGCCAACTATATTAGTCAGCGTCTTAAGAAAACTGGTTGACTTTTTCGGGCAAAAATTTGCCCGAATTTTTTTTCCAGTTTTATAGAATTCAATAATCAGAATCGGAATCACAAGCATCAGGATTTTTCCTGAGATATTGTTGTGCCCATCCATGCACATCCATATCTTTATATAAATGTGCTGAGGTATGAAGACCTTCAATCAAAGCTAAGATTCCTATTAGCATGACTGGAAGCATCCATAATGGATGACCAATAACTTCACCTGCTTTTTCTTTTTTCACCTACTCTTCAGCAAGACGAGCAAAGTATGATAGTGCATCGTCATCATCTACAACTGCTTCCTGCTTAACAGGAGAAGGAGTAGAGACAGCAACTGGTTCGTACTCTTCGTCATCAACAGAAGGACGAGTAACAGGACGTTGACCAACACCAAGTACAAGATTCAAACGACGCTCAAGATCTTCATAAGACTTGAACTGATCCTTAGAAGTAAATGCTTCTAACGAGTGTTCTTTTTTCCAGATTGCTTCCAGTTCATCATCATCTGAACTAAGAGCACTAACAGAATCAAACTCACTGCTGTCATAGTTCCAGAACCCTGCTACTTTCTTAATCTTCAACTTGAAGTTAGCACCTTCCCAAAGATCAAACACATTTACTGGTGTCTCATCTTGGAACTCAGGTTGCATAGCAGCGAGGATCTTATCATGGATCTTCTTACCATACTTGTACAAGAATGTCTTACCTTCGTTCTCAGGGTGCTTAGGATCCTTCACAACTAAGATGTTACTGTAGTAAGATAGCTTACGCTTCTGCTTACGTGCAGTTTCTTTGTCCTCATCAGCACCGCTGTTCCAGAGACGGCGGTTTACTTCACCAACGGGATCCTTGTCGCCAAGAGTGGTGAGAGAATTTTCAATGTACCAACCACCAACACCTTGGAAGGCATGGGAGTACACTTTTGCCCACGGAATAGTTTCTCCTTCTGGGGCAGGAAGGAATCTGATAACAGCATAACCGTTACCTGATGCGTCAACCTCTGGTTTCCAGAACCTCTCATCAACGTTCTTACCGCTGGATGATTTTTCTAATTCCTTCTGTAGGAACTGAAAATTGTTCTGAGATTTACGCTTAAGATCTGCAAATGGCATTAGATTACCTCGGATTTAATTGGATTTGGTTTGTATCTGGGGTGCATCAGTGGCAGTTTTACCCAACGTCATGTCCATGCTTCTAAGTCATGGTAGTCAGAACCCAGTGCCCTTTCACTTGATCATAATAACAGGGATGAGGACGGGCG
>Ga0208749_1000123_pt1 | contig 18520 bp, 24 predicted proteins | sample Knorr_S15_td_DCM_FD_185601 | JGI IMG/M metagenome (GOLD analysis project Ga0208749, IMG submission 185601) | Marine microbial communities from Southern Atlantic Ocean transect - Knorr_S15_td_DCM_ad_63m_LV_B (SPAdes) (version 2) | ecosystem: Environmental > Aquatic > Marine > Oceanic | place... | reverse complement strand
TTTTTATAAATGGGTTAAAGTCCAACAATCTATACGATAAAATTTGGCAAGCATATGCAGCTTTATTACCAGTAAAAACAGTTGGTGTTATGGGAGATAATAGAACTTATGAATATTTGTGTTTACTTAGAGCGATAACATCAGAAGACGGCATGACAGCTGATTTTTATGAATTTAAAAAATCTTTTATGCAAGATATTTCAAATAAAATTGTGAATAATATAAGAGGTATAAATAGAGTGGTTTATGATATTACATCAAAACCACCAAGCACTATTGAATTAGAATAACAAGAAAAATATAAATGGATAGAATTAAAAAATTTAATCTAAAAAAAAATAAATCTAAAATTATTTGTTTAACAGCATATTCAAGAAATATTGCACAAGAAATTGATAAATATTGTGATCTAATTCTAGTAGGAGATTCGTTGGGATCTGTTTTGTATAATTATAATTCTACAAGAAAAGTTACTCTAAATATGATGATAGAACATTCTAAAAGTGTAAGACAAGGTGTATCAAAAAGTTTAATGATTGTTGATATGCCATATAATACTTACAAAACTAAAGCAGAGGCATTAAAAAATTGCAAAAAAGTTGTAAAAAAAACAAAGTGTGATGGTGTTAAACTTGAAGGTGGAAATAAGATTAAAGATATAGTTCAACATTTAGTCAGAAACAAAATCCCTGTTCTAGGTCACCTTGGAATTACGCCTCAAACCGTAAGAGGAAAGTTTAAGTCAAAAGGGAAAACTATCAATGAAAGAAAAAAAATTATTAAAGATTCAAAATTATTAGAAAAAGCTGGTGCATTTGGGATTGTTCTTGAATGTGTAGAAAGAAGTCTAGCTAAAGAAATTTCTAATAAAATTTCAATTCCAACAATAGGCATAGGCTCTTCAACAAATTGTGATGGGCAAATTCTTGTAACAGATGATATTTTAGGATTAACAAAATCAAAAATTAAATTTGTTAAGAAATATATTGATTTAAGGAGTTATATCAGGAAAGCTGTTAAGAAATTTAAATCTGAAGTAATTTCTAAAAAATACCCAACTAAAAAATATTCCTATTAGAAATATTTTTTAAATTGTTCATTGATATTTATTATTTCTAAATCAACCATACCACCTATAATTAATTGTATGGCAACTAATAAGATAAAGCATAAACCTACATAGGCAATCCACAAATGTTTTTGAATATAATTTGCCAAATAGGTAGCCAAAGCACCTGTTAACACAACAGATAAAACTAGACCAAAAATCATAAAACCAAAATTTCCTTTGGAAGCACCAACAACACCAATTACATTATCAAAACTAATGGTGATATCTGCAAAAAGAACTTTGTATATACTTTTGATAAAAGAAGGTTCCATTGACTTTTTTTTTGGGGATTTAATATTTTGGATTTCAAATAAATCTTTTCTTAAGTCATTAACTATCCAAATTAATAAAAGACCTCCAAGAATTTTAATAAAATAATATTTAAAGAGATAAGTAGCAAATATTGCAAAGGTTATTTTAAAAATTAATGCCCCAACAACTCCCCAAAAAATTATTTTTTTTCTATTTTTGGGTACAAAATTTGCAGCTATCAATCCAATAATAATTGCATTGTCGGCAGCTAAAATTATATCAATAAAAATTATTTGAAGGAGTATTAAGGATTGTTCAATCAAGATACAATTATAATAGTAATTTTTTTAAATTTTTCAATATTAAGAGGCAAAATTTTTTATTGATTTAACTCTCAATACATAATCAGATAGCTATTATAAAAAATGGAGGAAAAATGAAATTTATAAAATATTTTATTACATCAATTGTTTCTTTACTTTTTTTAACAAACATTTCTTTAGCAGAAAAATGGGATATGGCTCTTGCTTATGGAGCTGGAAATTTTCATTCAGCAAATGCCGCTGAGTTTGCAAAAAATGTAAGTGAAAAAAGTGGAGGAAAACTAACAATAGTTACGCATCCTGGGGGATCGCTATTTAAAGGTGGAGAAATCTTTAGAGCAGTAAGAACAGGCCAAGCTCAAATTGGAGAAAGATTTATGTCAGCTCTAGGAAAAGAAGATCCTTTGCTTGAAATAGATTCACAGCCATTTTTGGCAACTTCTTATGCTGATGCTATGAAACTTTACAAGGCTTCAAAACCAGAAATTATAAAAGGTCTTGAGGCAAAAGGATTAGTATTTTTATACGCTGTTCCATGGCCTGCACAAGGACTTTACAGTAAAAAAGAAATAAATAGTATTGCTGATCTTAAAGGTTTGAAGTTTAGAGCATACAATTCTGCAACAATAAGAATAGCGGAATTAACTGGTATGGCGCCGACAAAAATTGAGGCAGCGGAAATAAGCCAAGCATTTTCAACAGGCGCAGTAGAGAGCATGATTACATCACCAACAACTGGAAAAAATAAAAAAATATGGGAAAATGGAGTAAAATATTTTTATGATATAGCTGCATGGTTTCCAAAGAATATGATTATTGTTCATAGAGGAGCATGGAATAAACTAGACTCTGCTACTCAAGAATTAATAATGAAAGAAGCAGCGGTAGCTGAGAGAAAAGGTTGGGATTTATCAAAAAAAGGAAATGTTGCAGATAAAAAAGCTTTAGCAGCTGCAGGAATGCAAGTTGGAAAAGTAAATTCTGAATTACAAAAACATTTTCAAGAGGTTGGAGCAACTATGGCAGAAGAATGGAAGAAAAAAGCTGGCAGTAGAGGTGCTAGTGTACTTGCCGCATACAACTAAAATCAATATAATTAAAAAGGCCGTTTAAATAACGGCCTTTTTTATATGTTCTACAAAATAGATAACTTTCTAAAAAATATATATAGATTTTCAGGTTATATAGCCGCTATATTTTTAATATTGGTAGCTGTTTTTATTTTAATAGGAATAGCTTCAAGAATATTTGGTTTTTATATAAGAGGCTTGGCTGAGTATTCAGGTTATTGTATGGCAGCTTCATCCTTTTTTGCATTGTCGTATACTTTTGTAGAAGGTGGACATATTCGAATTACACTTTTTTTAGAAAAAGTTTCAGGAATAAAAAAAAAATTACTAGAAATTTGGTGTTTAATTATTGCAAGTTTTTATTCAGGATATTTGGCTTTTTATTTTATCAAAATGCTAAAGATATCCTATGAATTTCAAGAAAGAAGTGAGGGTGCCGACGAAATTTTAATTTGGATACCACAAACAAGTGTTGCTTTGGGTTCTTTGATATTTTTTGTTTGTGTTTTTCATCAATTTATTTTGACAATATATAATAAATCAAATGACTGAGATATTTTTAACTATTTTTTTTATAAGTGTTCTTTTATTCTTTTTAGGAACTGGAATTTGGGTTGCGTTAAGCATGATAGGTGTTTCATCAATTGGGATGATATTATTTACATCTAGACCCGTAGGAGATGCAATGGCAACTACAATTTGGGGGGCCTCATCATCATGGACTTTAACAGCATTACCACTTTTTGTTTGGATGGGAGAAATTTTATTTCGGACAAAGCTTTCAGAAAATTTATTCAAGGGTTTGGCTCCTTGGATGCAAAGACTTCCAGGAGGACTTATTCATGTAAATGTTGTTGGATGTGCATTATTTGCTGCAATTTCAGGCTCTTCAGCTGCGACTGTTGCTACGGTAGGAAAAATGTCGATACCCGAGCTTAGAAAAAGAAAATACCCAGAAAAAATATTGTTAGGAAGTTTAGCGGGCTCTGGAACACTTGGTTTATTAATACCACCTTCAATTATTTTAATTATTTATGGTGTAACAGTACAAGAGTCTATAGCTAAGCTATTTATAGCTGGGATAATTCCTGGGATCATGATCGCTTTGATATTTATGTCTTATGTAGTTGTCTGGTCATTAATCAATAAGAAAAGCATGCCTAAGTCGTACGAAAATTCTTCTTTCCTAGAAAAAGTTAAGAAATCGAAACAGCTTATGCCTGTTATATTATTAATTTTAGCTGTAATTGGATCGATTTATACTGGTGTGGCAACCGCTACAGAGGCAGCATCTTTAGGAGTGGTTGGTGCATTAATTTTATCTTATTTTCAAAAAAGCTTAAGCATGGAAACATTTAAATCATCTCTTCTGGGCGCAACAAAAACTTCTTGTATGATTGCATTTATTTTAGCTGGAGCAACTTTTTTATCATTAGCTATGGGATTTACCGGATTGCCAAGAAATTTAGCGATTTGGATACAAAGTATGGAGCTTTCACCATACGTATTAATTTTTGTTTTAATGATTTTTTATATTATTTTAGGAATGTTTCTTGATGGTATCTCCGCTGTTGTTTTAACAATGGCAATAATCGAGCCAATGATAAGACAGGCTGGATTTGATATGATTTGGTTTGGAATTTTCTTAGTTATTGTTGTTGAAATGGCACAAATAACTCCACCAGTTGGTTTTAATTTGTTTGTGCTTCAAGGAATGGCAAACAAAGACATGGCTTTTATTGCCAGAAGTGCTTTTCCATTATTCTTATTAATGATAATGGCACTGGTACTAATTGTTATATTTCCCGAGATAGCATTGTGGATGCCGCAGCAAATGATTCAAAATATTAATTAGTTTTTTTTTATATTTTAAATAATAATTTTAATTATTATTTATATAAATTTTTTCATTTTATTTAATGGTTTTAAATTTAGTCCATGTTTTATTAAGTTATTTTTTATAGCTTCGGCTGTTTGTAAAGAACTTAAATTATCTCCGTGTATGCAAACAGAATCTATCTCACAAGGTATTTGTTTACCACTATGACAATTTAAAGCTTGATTTTTTACCATGCTTAAAACATGTTTTTTTGCCTCTTCTGGATCTGTTATTAAAGCATGAGATTTTTTTCTTGAAACGAGATTTCCATCATCTTCATAGTTACGATCTGCGAATATTTCACAGGCTATTTTCATATTTAATTTTTTTGCAGCCTCTTCCATTTTTGATCCAGTAGGAACTAAGTAAATTAAATCTTTGCTTATTTCATTTATTACTCGCGCTAGTGTAGTGGCTAAATCGATATCTTCACAAGCCATATTATTTAATGCTCCATGAGGCTTAATATGAGTTACATTTTCACCATATTTTGAAACTATCTCTTGTAAAATTCCATATTGATCTATTATTAGCTTTCTAATTTCTGAAGACGATAAGTTCATTCTTTTTCTTCCAAAGTTTTCTGGATCATTAAATGAAGGATGTGCACCAACGCTAACTCCATTTTTTATTGATATTTCCACAACCTGATTCATTGATTCATCATCTCCAGCATGATATCCGCAGGCAACATTTGCCGAATTTACTATTTCTAGTAGATCAGGATCATGCTTGTTAGAATGATGCTTCGATTTTTCACCCAAATCACAATTGATATTAATTTCCATAACTTTATTACTTAAAGTATAACATGACATGCTAAAAAATATATTAAATCTTGGTGACGCAGCATTATATTGTGATTTTGGAAAAGAAGTTAATAAAGAAACAAACTCCAAGGTAATAAAATATTTTAAAAATATTAAAGAAAAGAAGATTGAAGGAATTACAAATATTACTCCTTCTTACAACAAATTAATTATTTCATTTGATTTAAATTTTATCAATTTTAATGAAATAAAAAAAAAAATTGAAAATTTAGAAATAAAAGAATTTGCAAAAGCCGAAGGTAAATCAATTAACATTCCTATCTGTTGTGATGATAAATTTGCCCTAGATATAAAAAGATTAGAAAAAAAACTTAATATTAGAAAAGATCAAATTTACAAAAAATTTTTTTCAAAAGAGTATTACTGCTATATGACAGGCTTTATAGCAGGACATCCTTTTTTAGGAGATACCGATGTAGCCTTGAGAGCTAAAAGACTAGAAACGCCAAGAGTCAAAATACCAAGAGGATCAGTGGGTATCACAGAACAATTCTGTAACATTTACAGTTTCGAAAGTCCTGGAGGGTGGAATATTATTGGTAATACACCTTTAAATATCTTTGACAAATCAAATGAATTATCACCAAATTTAATTAACCCGGGAGATACAGTAAAATTTAATCAAATTACAATTGAGGATTATAAAAAACAAAATGACAATGTCTCATTTTAAAGTAATTAGACCTGGAATTAATACTACTTTTCAAGATTTAGGTAGAAAAAATTTACATCATTTTGGCATACCATTTAGTGGAGCAATGGATAATAGAAATTATTTATTATCTAATGCTATTGCAGGAAATAAAGAAAACACTCCTGTTATTGAATTTGCATTTCAAGGTCCACTATTAAAATTTAAAGGAGATAAAATTAATTTTAATATAACTGGAAATGTAAATTTTAATATCATAAAAAAAAAAAATAAAATTGAAGGAAATTGCTACCAAAGTTATACTTTAGAGTATGGAGATGAGTTAGATATTCTTTCCACAAATAGTTCAGTTTATGGATATCTGGCAATAAGCGGAAATTTTGATATTCAATTTCAGTGGGATAGTTGTTCCACCAATACTAAAGCGTCAATAGGAGCTAATGACGGAAAAAAATTAGAAAAGGATCAGCAGGTTAATATATTAAAATCTCATTCTTTAAATTCATCAAGAAAATTAGAATATTTAAATTCAAAAATTGAAAAAATACGGGTTATAAAAGGAACAAATTTTGATTATTTTTCCGAAAAATGTAAAAAAATATTTTTTAAAAATGATTTTACTGTTTCTAAACTAAGTGATCGAATGGGAATGAGATTAGAAGGTGATAAAATTGAAAATATTGTGAATACTAATATTAAATCAGAAGGAATAATAAAAGGTGTCATCCAAGTGCCCTCTGATGGAAATCCAATAATTATGCTATCTGATCATGGAACAATCGGAGGTTATCCAAAGATTTGTGTAGTTATAAGCGCAGATTATGACAAATTAGTACAGTTACCACCAGGTTCTAAAATTAAATTTAAAGAAATAGAATTATCTGAAGCAGAGATGTTGTTTAAGCTTTATCAGATAGAAACACAAAATTTGATATTAAAAATTCAATGAATTTAATTTTAAAATTACCAGGCCCTTTGTTAGTTTTTCTTGGAGCATTTTGTTTAAGTTTTGGAGGATTAATAGTTAAATCTTTTGAAGGAGCAACTTTATGGCAAATACTTTTTTGGAGACAGCTATTTTTTGTTTTATTAGTTATTATTTTTTTATTATTTACTTATAAAAAAAAAGTATTTGTTGCAATGTATCAATCAGGAATACCTGGTTTTCTTGGAGGCATAATACTTGGATTGGGTTTTAGTGCTTATGTTTTTGCCATGTATAATACAACTGTTGCAAATGCTAATTTTATAATTCAAACACAAGCTATTTTTTTAGCAATTTTTGGATATTTTTTTTTAAAAGAAAAAATTTCTAAATTAACTTTGGCTTCAATAATTCTTGCAATATCTGGTATATTATTAATGGTGGGCAGCTCTTTATCGCCAGGACAGTTGTCTGGAAATCTAGTCGCATTTATTATGCCAAGCTCATTTGCGGTATTAATAGTTATAGTGAGAAAATATCCACATGTTGATATGATACCATTGCAACTTGTTGCTGGAATAGTTGCAATGTTAATAGGCTATTTTGTTTCGACAAAAATAAACATATCTATGAATGATTTGTTTTTAGCTTTTATTGCAGGTTTTTTTCAAGTTGGTCTTGGTTTTATTTTTATAACTATAGGTGCAAAGAAAACTTTGTCGGCAATCGTAGGAATTTTAATGATGACAGAAGCAGTATTTGGACCTTTTTGGGCATGGTTTTTTTTAGATGAGAGACCACAGTTTTATGCATTAATTGGAGGATCAATTATTTTATTTGCAGTATTCATTCAATTCTACTCTTTGTTAAACAAAGAAAAAGTATCTAGATGAAAATAGCAGTTGTTGGATCAGGAATATCAGGTCTAAGTGCAGCATACTATTTGTCAAAAAAACATTATGTGGATTTATTCGAAAAAGAGGATCATTTTGGAGGGCATTCACACACTTTAGATATTTTAATAAATGGAAAAAATATTTCGGTAGATATAGGATTTATAGTTTTTAACCGTAAAACTTATCCTAATTTAATTAATTTTTTTTTAGAAAATGATGTAGAAATTGAAAAAAGCGATATGTCTTTTTCAGTATCCGTTCAAGACACAAACTTTGAATACTCCGGGCAAGGTTTGAAGGGAATATTTGCAAATAAAACAAATGTATTTGATACAAATTTTCTTAAAATGTTTTTTGATATTATAAAATTTTATAATCATTGTGATAAAATACATAGTTTTGAAGATCAGATTACTCTTGGAGATTTTTTAAAAAAAAAAAAATTATCTAAATCTTTTATCAACTATCATTTAATACCAATGGTATCTGCCATATGGTCAATGCCACCTTATGAAGCAAGCGAAATGCCATTAAGATTTTTTTTAAAGTTTTTTCAAAATCACGGATTGTTTAAACTAAAGAATAGACCTCAATGGTTTACAGTTTCAAACAGAAGCAAAACTTATGTAAATAAAATATTATCTAAAATTAGCGGTGAGCATTATAAAAATTATAAAATCTATAATATAAAAAGACTATCTTCGGGAGTTCAGGTATATTACGGTGAAAAGAATGAATTTTTTGACTATGATAAAGTTGTAATAGCAACACACGCAAATGATGCATTATCAATAATAGATCATCCATTAGAAGAAGAAAAAGAAATTTTATCTAAATTTAATTATAAAAATAATATCGCGGTTGTTCATACCGATGAAAAAGTTATGCCAAAAAATAAAAATGTATGGTCGTCTTGGAATTCTCATGTAAAATCAAATAGTCCTGAAATAAATTCTTTAACTTATTGGTTAAATTTGTTGCAAAATTTAAAATGTAAAGAAAATATTTTTTTGACTTTAAATCCTATTTCAGAAATATCTGAAAATAAAATCATTAAAAAAGTTAATTTTACCCATCCTTATTTTGATCAAAAAGCATTAGATAATCAAAATAAATTAAATTTATTGCAAAATAAAAAAGATGTTTTGTTTTGTGGAAGTTATTTTGGTTATGGATTTCATGAAGATGGAATAAAGTCATCTATTGAAATGATTAAAGCTTTAGATGATTAAAAATTCAATAATATATAACGGTAAAGTAATTCATAGAAGATTTAAACCCAAAGAACATTATTTCAAATATAATGTTTTTTCACTATTAATAGACATAGATGAATTAGAAATAATTGTGAATAAAATAAAAATTTTTTCTTATAATAAATTCAATATTATAAGTTTTTTTGACAAAGATCATGGACCTAGAGATGGCACTTCTGTTAAAGAATGGGTAATTAAAAATTTAAAAGATATAGGAATTGAAAATCATAAAATTCAAATAAAATTATTATGTTATCCTAGAATTTTTGGTTATGTATTTAATCCTCTAAGTGTTTTTTTTATTTATGATGAAAGTTCAAGATTAATTGCAATTTTGTATGAAGTTAAAAATACATTTGGAGAACAACATACCTATGTATTTAAAACTGAAGATGAAAAAGTTATCATAAATGATTGTAGTAAAAAATTTCATGTATCACCTTTTATAGAAATGCAATGTCATTACTATTTTAGAGTATTAAAACCATCAGATAAAATGTCTGTTATTATTGATCAAAAAGATAAAGATGGAAAACTCCTATATGCCTCACAAGATGGAAAAGCTTCAGAATTAAACGAAAAAAATTTATTAACTTCTTATATTTCACACCCATTAATGACCTTTAAAATTATTGCCGCAATACATTATGAAGCATTAAAATTATGGTTGAAAGGTATTAAAATTATTAAAAGAAAATTTAAAATAAAAAATAATTTATCGATTGAAAAAAAATGAATTTTAACAAAATAGCAGATAAAATTGTCTTTAATTCTCTTAAGTTAATTAAATACGGAAGCATTGAATTAGTAAATTGTGATAATAAAAAATATAATTTTGGAAACCCAAATGAAGAACTAAAAGTTAAAATAAAGATTAATAAGCCTGGATTGACTTATCAAATTATAAAAAGCGGAAGTATAGGTTTAGCAGAATCTTATATGAGAGGTGATTTTGAAACAGATAATCTTACCAATCTAATTGAACTAACAGCAAAAAATATAAAATTAATCTATAAATTTTCTGGTTTGCTAGATTTTTCCATAATTAATAATATAAAAAGTTTTTTTATTAAAAATGATAAATCAAGAAGCAAGAAAAACATTTCAAAGCATTATGATTTGGGTAATGATTTTTTTTCACTATGGCTAGACCCTAGTTTGACATACTCTAGTGCTATATTTGAAAAACAGGAGTCAAATTTAGAGTTAGCTCAAATGAATAAATATAAAAAACTTTTGTCTCTTATAAATCCTAAAGCAGGAGATAAAATACTAGAAATAGGATGTGGATGGGGAGGGTTTGCCGAATATGTTGGCAAAAATCATGACATCAAAATTGATTGCATTACCATATCTCAAAAACAATTTGACTATGCTTCAAAGAGAATTTTTGAAAATGGCCTAAATGAAAAAGTTAAGATTAAATTACAAGATTATAGAGATGTTAAAGAAAAATATAATTCTATTGCTTCAATTGAAATGATAGAAGCTGTAGGAAAAAATTATTTATCAAACTTTTTTAACACAATAAAATCTAATTTATCTGAACAAGGAAAAGCAGCTATTCAAGCGATAACTATAAATGATGATTTATTCGAAAGATATAAAACTAAAGAAGATTTTATTCAAAAGTACATTTTTCCAGGAGGATTTTTACCCTCCAAAAAAAGCTTATATAATATTACTTCAAATAAAGGTTTATTAATTGATAGTTATAACTCATATGGATTTCATTATTCAAACACCTTAAAATTATGGAGTAATCAATTTTTTAATAAATGGGATCAAATATCTAAACAGGGTTTTGATATAAATTTTAAAAGAATGTGGCATTTTTATTTATCTTATTGTGAAGCCGGATTTAAATCAAAAAATATTGATCTAATACAATTTTCTTTACAAAAAAGATAATCAGTAAATGAAAATTAAAAAACTAATAAGTTCAATATTGTTGATAATTGTAATTGTATTCATTACAAATTCATTAATTAAAAAACCAATGAAACCAGAAGATTTTAAAGGAACAGAGCCATCTATAAGAATTGAAGAATATTTTAATGGTTCTGTAAAAGCTTGGGGATTGCTACAAAATAGAAATGGTAAAGTCACAAGGCAATTTAAAGCAGATATGTTTGGGAAATTTGAAAATGGTATTTTGATTTTAGAGGAAGATTTTTATTGGACAGATGGAGAAAAACAAAAAAGAACCTGGAAAATACAAAAAATAGATGAAAATAACTATAAAGGTTCTGCTCCAGATGTGGTCGGAAGTGCAAAAGGTTTTCAATATGGTTCAGCATTTAAATTTGAATATGATCTTTTGATACCTTTTAAGTCGAAAAATATAAAAGTTTCATTTGATGATTGGATTTTTAAGCAAGACGAGAAAGTTGCCATAAACAGAGCAACACTTACTAAATTTGGATTTAAGGTAGGGGAACTAACAGTTTTTTTTTTAAAAGACTAAAGTTTTTGTAGTTTTGTAAGTTTCTTTATTAAATATAAATATAATCGATTAGGCAAAATTTTTAACAACTTTAAAATTAAAGTTAGTTCTTTTGGAAAATCAATTTCAAAACTTGAGCCATTAATTAATCCATTATAGATTTTTTCAGCTGCAAATTCTGGAGTTTTTAAAAATGGCATCTTAAAATCATTCTTATCTGTCATTGGAGTTTTTATAAAACCTGGTGAAACCAACGAAACTCTTACACTGTGTTTTCCAAAATCAAAATAAAGACTTTCAGCTAAATTATTCAACGCTGCTTTGGATGCTCCATACCCAGTTGAATTTGGTAGACCTCTATAGCCGGCAACAGACGAAACAATTGAAATATGACCATTTTTTTTTTCTTTAAAGTGTTTTTCTACTGCTTTAATACAATTTAAAGTACCAAAGAAATTTGTTTTCATAACATTTTCCATTTGCTCTATGTCAATATCCTTTTCTTTTTTAGGATCCCAAGTTCCAGTTGAAAAAAAACAAATATCGATATTTTGATATTTATTTTTTATTTCTTCAAAGACACTTTTGCAATTTTCTTTATTTGTTACATCTAAAGGAAATGCAGAAATGTTTTCATTTGATTCTGATATTTCACTTAATAAATTTTCTCTTCTAGCGGATGCGGCGACCTGCCATCCTTCTTTAGCGAATTTTATCGCTAAAGCCTTTCCAATCCCACTACTTGCTCCTGTTATCCATATATTTTTCATAAATTTATTCTATCTACTTATAATAAAAATGTAATAATAAGGTATAATATAATATCGATTCATGGATGATGTAGTAATAGTTGGAGGAGGAATAATAGGAGCTGCAACGGCCTATTTTTTATCAAAAGAAGGAAGAAAAGTTAAGGTTATTGAAAGAGATCCTACTTATAAATCTGCTTCTTTCCCTTTGTCATTGGGTGGATTTAGAAGACAATTTTATCAAAAAGAGAACATTCTTCTTGGGAAATTTGCAAAAGATTTTATTTTTCAAATTCCAGATTTATTAAAAACAGAAAAAAATCCAAATCCTACCGCAAGCATGGTTCCAAATGGATATTTGTTAATGTTTGGTCCTGATGACGCTGAAGAGCAATATAGAGCTTTAGAAAATCACAAAGACTGTGATGCAGGAACAAAGAATATAAAAGGTACAGATTTAAGCAAAATATTTCCTTATATTAATAACGAAGGAATTGAAACAGCAACATACACAGATAACAAAAGCGAAGGATGGATTGATCCTTTCATGTTTCATAGCGCACTCAAAAGCAAAGCAATAGAACTTGGTGCTGAATTTATAAAAGGAGAAGTCAAAAACTTATCTGAGATAAAAGCTAAGACAATAGTATCAGCTGCCGGTTGTTGGACAAAAGAACTTTTAGAAGATATTCCGGTAGTTCCACAAAAACATACAGTTTTTAGAGTTAAATGCCCAAAACACTATCCTGAAATGCCATTAACTGGCGATTTAACAACAGGCGTATACTGGAGACCAGAAGGTAAAGAATATTTGGCCGGATCTCCCTTGTCAGTATTTGATGCCGAAGATCTTGAACCGGCTTGGAATGATTTTGAAGAATTGGTTTGGCCGGCTCTTGCAAAAAGAATACCTGCATTTGAAGAACTGAAATTGACCGGTGGATGGGCAGGCTACTACGATTGCAACAAACTTGATAATAACGCTGTAGTTGGAAAACATCCAAAATATGAAAATGTTTATATGGCATCAGGTTTTACCGGAAGAGGATTGATGCAAGCACCAGGGATAGGCAGAGCCCTTACCGAGTTAATAACTACTGGAAGTTATCAAACAATCGATGTTAGTGTTTTTGCTGTAGAAAGGGTATTAAACAGCAATGCAAGACCAGAACCGTACGTATTATAATTTTTAATATCCCCAAATTTTATTTAAGATTTTTTCTCTTCTACAGGCTTTTTTATATTTAAGGTAATTTTGAAAATATACTTCATAATAATCTTGATGTTTGTCCTCTGCTTTATAAAAAATTTCAAATTTTTTTACATAAGTAACAACTTTTTTTTTAAATTTTTTTTCTAATTTTTTAACGTCTCTTTCTATTAATTTCTTCTGGCTCTCGTTTTCATAAAATGCAACCGATCTATAGCTATATCCTTTGTCACAAAATTGACCATAAGCATCAAATGGATCAATATTAATCCAAAAATTTTTTAATAAATTTTCGTAAGAGATTTTTTCTTCATCATAAATTATTTCAACAACTTCAAAATGTCCCGTATCGCCATAAGTAACCTCTCTATATGTTGGGTTTGCAGTTATGCCACCTGAATAACCTGAAATAACTTCTTCCACACCTTTAAGTTTTTCAAACGACTCTTCCATGCACCAAAAACATCCACCAGCAAAATAAGCTTTAGATAAATTTTGGGCATTTAAAATTGTTGATAGGTTAAATAAAATTAAAATACTAAAAAAAATAAATTTCATCTAAAAATTAAAAATGTTAAATCCCATTCTTGCTGTAACAGTAATTACCAATATAGAGGTAATTAAAGCCAATGTTTTTGTTGAAAATAATTTTAAATTCAAAAAATTTCCTATTTGTCCACCAATAAATACTGCTAACAATAAGTAAAAATATTCTTTAACTTCTAATAAATTTTGATTTTTACTTAATTGACCAATTATTCCAAATATAGAATTTATTAAAATAAACAATGAAACAGCAGTAGTTATATGCTTAGGGTTGGCAGCTCTAAATAAATAAAGAATTGGTCCTAAAAAAATACCCCCACCTATACCGACAATTCCTGAAACAAATCCTAAAATTACACCTATTATAAATGAGAAATATATTGGCAAAGTTTTGTAATTAGATGAGTTATTTCCATAAGATTTAAAATTAATTAATAATAATATTCCAGCAATTCCTAAAACAAAGAACAATATTATCTCAAATAATTCTTTATCAATTTGAATTGAACCTCCAATAAAAGCAAAAGGCATAGATCCAAATAAGTAAGGTAAGAGAAGTTTTGAATTGAAATTTCCTGCCCGTATATAATTGAAAGAGTTACCAGAAACCACAATTATATTGCAAGCCAAAGCTATAATCGGAAAAATTGTATAAGGTATGCCCCATAAAAGTAATAATGCCAGGTAGGTAGATCCTCCTCCAAAACCAACGCTTGAGTAAATTAATGCAGTTACAAGAAAAAAAATAGATAATATAGTCATAAAAATAAATTATGAATGTAAATATAGCATTATTGACAGTTACTGACACAAGAACTTTAAAAACAGATAAATCAGGAAATTTGCTTTTAAAGAAAATCAAAAAAGCTAAACATAATTTGATTGATAGAAAAATTTGTAAAGACAGTAAGAAAGATATTAAAAAAATTCTAAAAATTTGGCTAAAAAAGAAAAAAATAGACGTTATTATAACAACAGGAGGAACAGGTTTGACTGGCAGAGACATTACCCCAGAGGCTATAGAAGAAATAGCAGATAAAAAAATACCGGGTTTTGGAGAAGTGTTTAGATATGTTAGTCTTAAAACTGTAGGAACTTCTTCTATACAATCTAGAGCATGTGCCGTATTAGCTAAAGGTAAATATATTTTTGCACTCCCTGGATCATCCGGCGGTGTTACAGATGCGTGGGATAAAATTTTAGTTCATCAATTAAATATAAAACATAAACCTTGTAATTTCGTAGAATTATTTCCAAGACTCAAAGAAAAATAAAATTATTTATTTTCTCTAGTTGCAATATACACGCCAAGTGATGCAATTAAAAATCCTACAATGTCATAGGAGCTTAGAGCTTCATTTAAAAATAACCAAGCCATAGCAGCCGATGTTGCCGGAATTAAGAAAAATATCGTTACAGTTTTGCTGGCAGAATTATTTTTAATTAAATACATTAGTATAGTAAATGCTCCAAATGATACCAATAAGATTTGGTGACTCATTGCAATTATAAAAGTTTTAGAAAAATTTATATATGGATCAACAAACAGTAAAATTATTATTAGGTGAAATAAACACCCTCCTATTGCTTGATACATGTTGCTAACCGACAATGGCAAATTATTACTTAATTTTTTTTGCCAAAGGGTAGAAGAAGTGATTGCAATCAACGCAACAAAAGCAGCTAAAATCCCAATTACAGGCAATGTACTTCCAACGTCAAACCCTAAAACCAAAGCTGCTCCAACAAATCCTAGAACAACCCCAATCCATTGTTTCCAGGTAACTTTTTCTTTTAATATTGGTCCGGCCAAAGCATTTGTTAATATAGGCTGAAGAGTAACAATTAATGCTGCTATTCCAGTAGGCAAACCTTTTGAAACTGAAAAAAAAACTCCACCTAGATAAAAACCATGAAATAGTACACCGCTAAATATAGATTGTATTATATAATTTTTTTTATCAATAATAATTTTTTTTGTGAAAACAGAAAAAATAAGAAAACCTAAAGCGACAAAAAAAAATCTGAAACATAACGCTGTAAATGGTTCGCTATTATCTACAATTGGTTTTGTTGTTATAAAAGCTGAAGACCAAAGTAAAATAAAAGCAAAAGGAAATAATCTTATCATTTAAGAGAAAAATATTTATTTTTGATATTTTTCTTTCCACTCAGAGTAAGGCATTCCATAAACATGTTCTCTAGCACTTGGATCTGAAAGCTCTATACCTTTTTTTTCTGCTTCTTCTCTGTACCATTTTGATAAACAGTTTCTACAAAATCCAGCAAGATTCATTAAGTCAATATTTTGAACATCTTTTCTATCTCTTAGATGATTTAACAATCTTTCAAAAGCTGCTGACTGCAATTCCTTTTTAGTATTTTCTTCCATATTTTTTTATGTTTATTATTTGAAATTTTAAGGATCTTATCAAATAAATTTGGAAAAACAAAAATAACCGTGTAATAAATTTATAATATGAAAAATGCTTTAGATGAAAAAATTTTAGAAAAGGCAAATTTGTGGATAAAAGCTAATCATAAAGTTGCTTTAGTCACCGTAATAAAAACCTGGGGATCATCTCCACGCCAAGTTGGTAGCAAAATGATTGTAAACGAAAAAAGTGAATTTGCCGGATCTATATCAGGAGGTTGTGTAGAGTCCTCAGTAATAGATGAATGTTTACAATTAATACAAGACAATAAACCATTCAAAAAGATTGAATTAAAAGTGACAAATGAAAATGCCTGGGATGTGGGACTTGCATGCGGTGGAGAAATTATAATTTATCTTGAACAAATAAATTAAATGAAAAAAAAATTATTAGAACACATTATAAGTAAAAAAAATAATAAAGAAGAATTTGCGATAATTACCAATATTTCAACAGGAGAAAGTTTTATTTTTGAAAAAAACAAAACTATAGATAAAAATTTTGAAAAATATTCAGATGAAATAAACAATTACTTAAACAATAAGCAAAATGGAATTATTGAAAATACAGATATTTTTATTGATACGTATTTAAGACCTATAAAAGTTATAATAGTAGGGGCGGTTCATATAACTCAATATTTACTTGATTATATAAAAAATTTAAATTTTGAAATATATATAATTGATCCTAGAGATTATTTTGCATCAGAAAAAAGATTTCCAAATATAAATATTATTAATAAATGGCCAATAGAAGCTTTTGAAGAAATAAAAACAGATTCAAGTACTGCTTTAATCGCTTTAACACATGATCCAAAGATAGATGATCCGGCATTAAAATATGCTTTAAAAAATAAATTTTTTTATATAGGGGCCCTTGGTAGTAAAAAAACTCACGAAAATAGATGTCAAAGATTAAAAGAAGCTGGATTTAAAGAAGAAGAAATTGGTTCTATATATGGCCCAATAGGTATTAAACTTGGAGGAAAATCTGCTCCAGAAATTGCTTTATCAATTACAGCACAATTAGTTTTAGAATTTCACAAATTATAATTGAATACTAACACCTTTTAACCATTCGCTTTCTTCATTAGTGTAATGTTCTTTTTTCCATATAGGTGTTCTTTTTTTTATCTCTTCTATAATAAATCTAGAAAGATTGTATGCTTCATCACGATGTTTGCATCCAACTCCAATGATAATACTTTTTTCTTCTACATCCACATAACCTTTAACATGTTCAATAAATACAGCTTTATCTTTTATTTTTAATTTAGTCTCAGATTCTTTATAGATTTCTTCAAAACTTTTAATAACCATCGTATCTTTTGTATCGTACGTAATACCTGTTACTTTTTTATTTTCATTTATATCTCTAACTGTTCCAACAAAATAAATTATTGCACCAAAACTTGAAGACGACAGAAATTTTTCTGCTTTTAAAATATCTATTTTTTCTTTTGAGGCATCTATAATTTTAGCATGTAACATTAACCGCCTCCAATAGGTGGGATAATTCCAATAACTTGGCTATCAATAATTTTGTAGTTTTCAGAAATAATTTCATCTTCTTCAGAACAAAAAGCAGAACTTTGAACTAATTTTTTTAAATTTTGATTACCTTTAAAATTTTTTTCAATAAATTCTAATATTTCAATTTTTATATCTTTTATAGAACTATTTTTTTTAACTTCTAATTCTAAAAAGTTATTTTTACTTAAATCTTTAGTAGCACCATAAAGTTCAACAGAAACTTTCATATTTAAAAAATGTCATTTAAAAAACCTGGCAATCCATCAGGGTTTTTCCAGAGACCAGTTTTACCACCTTCTTTAATAAGAAGTTTAACATTGTTTATTTCCAAATGTGGATTAACAATTTTGCACAAATCATAAATAGTAATTAAGGCCGCATTCACACCCATTATAGCTTCCATTT
>Ga0208749_1000120_pt1 | contig 18727 bp, 16 predicted proteins | sample Knorr_S15_td_DCM_FD_185601 | JGI IMG/M metagenome (GOLD analysis project Ga0208749, IMG submission 185601) | Marine microbial communities from Southern Atlantic Ocean transect - Knorr_S15_td_DCM_ad_63m_LV_B (SPAdes) (version 2) | ecosystem: Environmental > Aquatic > Marine > Oceanic | place... | reverse complement strand
CTCAAATTTTTTTTGATGATCATCATGTAGGTGGATATCAAGAACTAAGAGCCTTAGAGAAAGAAAATAAATTAAAAGATCTATTAAAATAATTTAAATCCTCATTGCAATAACAATCAAAACTTATATTAAGGTTAAGATTTTGTTAGAGCTTATTTTTTGGGCTTAAATATTAGACAAATTCCATTGTTACAGTATCTTTTTCCAGTTGGATCGGGACCATCATCAAATATATGTCCATGATGAACTCCACAGTTCTTACAATGATACTCTGTTCTTGCATAACCAATTAAATGATCTGTTTTTGTTTCAAAAGCATCTGCTAATGCTTCAAAAAAAGAAGGCCAACCTGAACCACTTTCATATTTAGTATTTGATTCAAAAAGTTTTACACTACAATTTGCACAATGATAGAAACCTTCTCTTTTTTCAAAATTTAAATCACTAGATCCTGGAATTTCAGTTCCTTCTTCAAACATTACTTTTCTTTGTTGGCTTGTAAGATTTGAATTAATTTCTTTTGGCATAATTTATTTTATAACACGAATAGGTTTGCCAGACACACAACTTTCTAAGTTTTCAAACATCTGAGTATAAAAAATAGAATAATTCTCTGCAGTAACATAACCTATATGGGGTAATAACAATGCATTGGGTATAAATCTCAATTTATGATCTGATGGCAAAGGTTCTTTTTCATAAACATCTATTCCCGCTCCAGCAATTACATTTGTTGAAAGCGCTATAATTAAATCATCTTCATTAACAATAGGACCTCTAGAGGTATTAATTAAAAAAGCAGTTTTTTTCATTTTATCAAACTCATCTAACTTAATACAATCTTTATATCTTTCTCCTCCTTGAACATGAATTGAAAGAAAGTCTGAATTTTGAATTAAATCTTCTTTACTGCATGGAAGTACTTCCAATTCTTTGCATCTATCAAGACTTAAATTTTCACTCCAGGCCATAACTTCCATGCCAAATACTTTTCCTATTTTGGCCACCTGTGATCCAACTTTGCCCAACCCAATTAGTCCAAGTATTTTTCCTTTTAACTCAACTCCTACAGTTGTTTGCCAATAACCTTGGTACATATTATCAATTTCATGCTTAATATTTCGAGCAAGACCAAGAATAAGTGCCCAAGTTAATTCGCAAGTTGGATTAACATTAATTTCTGTTCCCGTTACAATGATTTTTCTTTTTTTTGTAGCCTCAAGATCTATTGCTTTATTTCTCATACCGCTAGTTGCAATATATTTTAATTTTTTTAAATTATTGATTAAGTTGCTAGTTATTTTTGTTCTTTCTCTCATTATTAGCAAAGCTTCAAAATCTTTTAATTGTTCTATGGCATCATCTTCCTCTTCAAATGGCTCACTAAATATTTTTATTTCGTATTTTCCCGATAGTTTTTTTAAATCGACAAAATCTTGTGCAACATTTTGATAGTCATCTAAAATAGCAACTTTAAGCATTTTTTTTATTTCTATTCGAAAGGATTATGCCAACAATTATAAATATTGCTCCTAGGAAATGGTAAAGCATAAATTTTTCATTAAATATTATTATCGCCATAATGGCACCGAATATAGGCATCAAATGTAAAAATACACCCGCTCTATTTGCTCCAATAAATCCAATTCCTTTTATCCAAAACAAAAAAGCGATTATCCCAGGAAACAAAACAACATATGAAAGAGTTAAAATAAATGGTGTTTTTAAAACTACTTTATAACCTAAGCTCATTTCAATAAAATAAACTGGAATTAAGAATACAAAACCACAAATGATTATAACTTCTAGCAGGGCTATTTGAGAGATCTTATAAGTTTTTTTTCTTAATAGAGCTGAATAAATTGCCCATGAAAACATGGCAACTACCATTGATAAATCTCCTTTATTAAAATCTAGATTTCTAATTAATTCAAGATCTGCTTTCGTGATAATGAAAACAACTCCGGTTAAAGATAAAATTACCCCTATAATTTGAAAAATATTAGTTCTTTCTATCTTTAATAATGAAGCAATAAACATTATCCAAACAGGAATAGTTGAAATCATTAGTACGCCACTAATAACTTGCGTATAATAAAGTGAGTAGTAAACAATAGAATTGAAGATTGTAATACTGGTTATTCCTAAAATAATAAAAAAACCTAAATTTTCTAAAATATATTTTTTATTCTCAATAATTTCTTTATAGGTAAATGGAAATAATATTATAAAGGCAAAAAGCCATCTATAAAAGTTTAGTGAAAATGGTGGTATTTCGTAAATACTAGCAGCTTTGCCAACAATAAAATTTCCAGACCAAAATAGCGCTGTTAATGTTAATAAAATATAAGCCTTATAATTGTTGTTAGTAGAAATTATCTTGTTCATGATTGTTAAAAAATAAATTTAAAATAATAATAAATATTTTAGCTAATATTTATACTAGAAATTTTGTCTCCAGCTCGATCTATAATTTACTAGACCCGTATCTACTGCATTTAAAACCACAATATCTGTTTTATTTGTATTTATGGATGTTCCAGAAATATTGGCATATAATTTTGCACCAAAAGAAACTATTTTTGAAAGCACTCCTTCTCCTACATAATAACACGACACGCGACTTGTGTTAGATGATTGAGTTGATAGATTGCTTTGAACAGTACCTTTGTTTGCTTTAGCTAAATCGCTAGATAAATTTCTTCCACAGTCAGCATCATATGCACAAATATATGCATCTCCGGCACCGCATTTTGTTGGATCATTCTTTATAGGTTTGTAAATAGGATAGTACACAACGTTACTAGCTAAAGTAGGCTCAGCTGTTACTTTTTTTTCACTATCCAGCTCTACGTACCATCCTCTATCAGATATATCTGGGCAGTCTGTAGTGTTGCCAGTCATATTTTTACATTTAGATAAGTTATCTATATTTGTAACACCCCCAGATTTTTCAGATCCAAAGTAAGGAAAAAACTTATCTTTTATTCCAAACATCACATTTTTAACTTTTGATTTATCAACCATTGTGTCATTTAAATTCATATAATCTCCAGTTCCACCAAATAACCAAAGTTTCTTAGTTTTTACACCTATACCAGCATCTAATGAATGATACATGTATCTATTGTTTGTTAAAGTTGAAACATCTACATCAAAAAATGTGTAACTGTCATAAAGTGCAATACCAGGTCCAGTGATATTCGCGGCTCCTGTAGTAGCTGTACCAGTATTTTGACTGACCGCTCCAGTTGATTGATTTAGAGCATAAGATCCGCTCATATTTGTTAGATTAATTTTAGTAATTTTTCCTTCAATGTCGCTCACATATACCAGCGCACCACTATATGCTTCTTTAGCTGCATCTGCAGTTATAACTACTGGTGTTGCGGGAACAGAATTTACAATGTCATTTTGTGTAGAGGAATCGTATTCTTTATCAGTAATCCTAATTTCTTTTTTAACTTTTCCAGTTGTCCAATCTATAACGTAAACATTTGAACCAATTTGTGGATTAAAATTTCCAAAACCACCTGGCATTACAGCTACATATTCGTCATCTGTAACATTGTTATCTCCAGGACCATTGTTTGGCATTCTAAAGATACGTGGTGAGGCCCATGTTTCTCCTAAACGTCTATAATCATATTCTACACCAAAAGAAGATATTGGCCCAATTTCAACAATTCTAACAGCATCTACAATTCCGCCTAGATCTGGGTCTTGTGTACTGTGAGTTATATCATTTGCAAAAGTTAGAATTGTATCTCCTAACGTCTCTGTAATTGTTGTAGTAGATGTAACATCAACACCATTTAAAGAAATAGTTGTATTTGTCTTGTCTATTGATTGCGATTTTAAAGTTAATGTTTTGCCTTTATAGCAACCATTCGTTGTAGAACTATTGCAAGTATAATCTGTACTACTATTTGTTTTAATTGCTTGGATTTCCTCAAAATCTGATTCATTTAATCTTGTAGTTTTATAAGCATATTCATAAACTTGTCCGGTATGATCAACTCTAAGAATTTTTTGACCAATAGAGTCATTTAATATGGAATATAAATGAAGAGGTTTTGCTACATCACTTACGTCTAATAGTGAAAAACCTGCACCCGCTCTTCCATAAGGAACCATTAATAAAGTATACCAATTCGGTTCATTTGGATTCAAAATTGGATGTTTGAAATAAGTATCATGAGCCACTGGAGACCCATCTAATAAAAACTTAGGTGTACTTCCTCCGCTCGTAGATTGATTTAAACTCCCATTTATAATTGTTGGAAGCTTTGGTATTATTAGTGGTGGTACAAATCCCCAAAGCTCTTCTCCAGTAACACTATCAAATGCATGAAGAACACCATTGTTGGCAGCTCCATAAATTACTTCTTTTCTATTAATCATTCCTGATGCCCAGCCAGAATAATTATTGCTTGCTCTATAGTAAGCCTCGGACAAAGTACTTGTAGACTCTACTGCTGCTTTTGGATCTCCAACAATTAGTAATGTTGAGTTATAAACATCTGCCATCATGCTTATAATGCTCGTGCCATTTTTTTTATCTATTCGCATTTTGGGTTCAGTTAAATCGCAATCGTGATCATAATCAAAATAATCTTCTCCTCTTACAAAATTAATTAACCCTACATCTTCATCTAATATAACGCCGTCTTTGACACCGCTAGCATTCTTGCATCTATGCAAATTAGTAGCTGTCGTGTCTTCAGTTTTTCTGTGATACTCATTAATTACATTTCCTTGTAGAGTTAAAAGGTTTCTTATGTCGACTACATTATCTTTATGAAAATTATTTATGCCTGTGCTATTAGGTAATGCAGTCCATATTTTTCTTTTATCTGGAGTTTTACTTTGCATTACTTCAGCGGCATTCCACTCCTGATTAGCCGTATTTGCTGCTCCAGTACCTTGGGCAAGGCTAGTTTTTATTATAGTCCCAAACCACTCTTTATTGTTTCTATTTTGAAATTTAGCTTGAAATAATTCTCCACTACGTTTTATTTCACTTGAAATACTTGGTGCAGAAAAAACTACTTGTTTTGATATAATGCTCTGAACAATAGTGTCTGTTACTTTTTTCAGATCAGCGGGAGTTTCTGCAATATAAAAACCTTTTAATCCATTTGCTGGATCTTCTGTTCCTCCAGCTTTAGCAAATTCTCTAAAGATATTCTTTGCCGTATTGCTATTATAAACATCTTTTCCATATCCTACAGAAAAGGTTAAAATTGGATTTTTTTTATTATTTAGTGCTTGGATTTTACTTCTAGCATAGGTCCAATCTTTATGAATTTCTCCATCGCCAATTATAATTATTGCTGTAGTTTGGCAAGCTAAGTCTTCTCTATATGGATTGTATATTTTATTACTATGATTAAAATATTGCCAAATTATATTACTAAAACCTTTAGATTGTGTTTTATAACCTAAGTGAATATCGTCTCTTTCAAAAAGATCCAAAATTTGCTGGGAACCTTTTTTATTAATACCTACATTTAAACATGCATCTGAGTGACAATATGATGGTTTTGAATAATCTACATTGCCATTTGAATCTAAATTAAAAGCAGTAAATTTTCCTTTTGAAGCATGCCAAAATCCTAATCCAAAATTTGCTTGTTGAGTTGTGGCAGAATCGTTTAAAACAAAACTTATTGCCTCTCTTGCTCCTTGAAAGAGTGACACTCCAGTCTCTCCAAAATGATCTTTGTACGTTAGATCATCTTTATCTAGCATAGTAATTTCCATTCTGCCCCTGTTTACAACAAATAAAGTATTTCGATGGTCTGCACTGCCATTACCAAAGTCTATACCCATAGGATATTGCATAAAAACAAAAGAGTTACTTGTGCTATTTGCAGAGAATGCATCACTAATCCCTGCTTTTTTATCTAAACTTATAGAATTTCCTGAAATACTATATTTACAAACTGTATGTGAAAAATAACCTGTTGTATAAATTTTTTGATCTTTAACTACGATGCTAGCGCCTCCTTTATTGCTTGATCCACACTGGTCCTGATTTGCTGAATTGTTCCAGCTTGTATACTGGGGTCCACTACTTGTATCTATGCAACCGTTTGCATCAAGTTTTTGCTTTAATATTTGTCCAGCTCTTGAAGTATTATCTTTACTATACATGTACAAGACACCTCCTTCTGTAACAACATCAATGGACTCATTAAAGTATTTATAAGCATCAAGCTGATTGGTGCAATCAACACCAGTTCCCCATCCATACTTGGAATCACTTGCAACAACATCTACAACTCGCATGTCAGAGTAATTGTTTTTATCTTCAGCAGTTACTATCCAAAGTTTATCTCCATGCAAACTTATTGCTGTTTTACCCTGGAACACTCTTGCCTTTCCACCCACAGTATCTTTAGGACTTTTGCTACAAAGGTATGCTCCCTGCATCGGTAAATTATTTCCATGAGCGTTTGTACCAAAATATACCCAAGATCCTCGAGGGCCCACCTGCTTATTGTTCCCTACTGCCTTGGATGGGTCTATGGAGTAAAGCAAAAAACCACCTGCAGAACAACCACCTCCAAAACCTTTGTCTCTAGAATCGGCTAAACCATAAATCCTATTTGTTCCTTCGTGATATTCAATTTGTACAGGCGAACCCAAATTTCTTTTATTACTGCTATGAGCTCTATGTGTTTTTCCTCCAAATACTGATTTTGTTGTATTAATCCCATTCTGAGCTACATTCCAATAATAGAATCCACTTTCGTCTACGCCAGATACAAAATAATTTCCATTAGCATGACCAACAGCATCTGTTGGGGGTCTCATATTTTTTTTATTATTATTTCCACTTGCAGGATCATGCATACTCTGAGATTTATCGACTAAAAATAAAATATTTGCAGGAACAGCGTTTCCTGTTCCAGGAGGCATTGGTTTTGCATTTGCGAAGGAAGACGGAAATACCAAAAATAATATAAAATAAAAAATTTTAATAAACTTCATATCTACTTAAATAATAACTAATTTAATTTAAAAAAAAAGTATATTAGCTTCTTAACATAAATTAATGACATTATTTTATAAATTTTTAAGCAAAACGTGTTGATTTATAAGGCTCTAAATCTAAATTAGTTTTATTTTCTGCAATTATATTTGAAATAATTTTTCCTGAAATGGCTCCTAAAGTCCAACCTAAATGATGGTGACCAAAAGAATAAAAGACATTTTTATAGTTTTTTGAAGGGCCGATAATCGGTAAAAAATCTGGTAAGGAAGGTCTAAATCCCAACCATTCATCTTTATGCTCTGGCAGTCCATCCAGCATATCTTTGGCATTTAAAATTAAATTTTTTACTCTTGATTTAGATAAAGGATTTTTCAAGCCACCAAATTCTACAGTGCCAACAACTCTTAAACCTTGTTCCATAGGAGTCATTCCAAATCCTCTATTAGCATAAACTACCGGTCTTGAAATTAGGTGCTCACAATCTTTAAAATGAACATGATAACCTCTTTCAGTATCTAAAGGAATTTTTTCGTGAAGCTTATCAGTTAATTTTTTTGAAAAAGCACCACATGCAATAACCAATTTATCAAAAATAAATCTTTGAGCTTCTGATCTTAAAACAGGTTTCTCTTCATCAAAATCAATTATTTGAATATTTAATTTTAAAAATTTTCCACCCTTTTCAATAAAGTTTTCAAATAATTTAATTAATATTTTTTTAGGATTTTTTGCGTGTTTTGCATAATCATAAAAAACACCTCCATGATAGAAAGGTTTTATATTTGGTTCTAGATCGTGAATCTCTTTAGGATTTAAAAGTTGTTGTTTAATTCCCAATTCTTCTCTTATTTGATTTTCAAGTTCCCTGCTTTTAAGATTTTGATCTGTCCAAATATACATTACTCCTTTATTTTCAACTAACCCTTCTAAATCAATATCAACAAACAATTCATCAAAAGCTGGTAATGATTGATTTAAAATTTGATGCATATTCTTTGCAGTGTGCATCATTTTTTCTTTTCTACAATTAAGTAAAAATTTCCAAAACCACGGAATCATTTTTGGAACATGGTTCCATTTTAAAGCAAGTGGTCCTCTTGAACTTAAAAGCATTGCCGGGATATCAGTTACAACATCAGGTCTATTAAGTGGAACAGCTGCATAAGGAGAAAAATGACCTGCGTTACCATAAGAAGCTGCATTACCAGGTTCATCGCGGTCAAATAAAGTTACTTGATATCCTTTCTTTTGAAGAAATAAAGCTGCACAAACACCTTGTATTCCAGCGCCAATAATTCCAATTTTTAAATTATGTTTCACGTTCAAAATATAAATGTAGGTTCTATTAATTGTAGGTGCTATTACAGCGCGGCTAAAAATGAAAAATCAGTAACAAATATTAAAGAAAATAGATAAAATTAATACGAAATCAATCGTAGGTTTAATTTTATCAACAAAATAAAATTATATCTAAAATCAAAATTATTTAAGTACACAATCAAACTGATCTAAAGTTACAAAGAAAATTTGATTTATTTCTGCTGAGTGATCAATTTCACAATTTCTTAATTCGGCGTCTATTGTATTGTCTGCTACGTGTTGTAAGGTAGATTTTCCAGTTGAATTTTCAATGTATAAGTTTGTTCCAGTTGTTAATATAGTTTTGGATGAACTTACTCCTGAAACAATACTTGCTCCTGAACCTATAATTGAAGCTGTTGTGATCTGTCCTGCGCATCCGTGAAGGAATATTGAAGCTAATAAAACAAAAAATATTTTATACATAAGTAAAGTTTGCATAAAAAATTAAATTATTAAATAGAAAATGTGTTCAAACTGAGTGAAAAATTCTTAATTATTAATAAAAATAATTCTAATTGAAAAAAAAAGCTTATTTTCCAATTCCTACTATTGTTAGGTCGTCATCTAATATGCCTTGATCTTCTTTTACACCCTTCTCTTTATATTCTTTCTTTAAACTTTTTTGTCGGATTTCTTCTGTTGCTTTTTCTAATTCTATTTTTAGTTTTGAATTTTGATGTCTTAGCAATAATTCTTTGACACCTTCAATTCCTATTTCATTATTATTTTCATCTAAGCTTTCAGAAAATCCATCAGTAAAACAATATACTCTGCTAGAATTTAATTTAAATTTTTCTAATTTATAAGCATTTTCATTTTTTTGCTTAATCACTGCAAGAGGTGTTGAGCTTGATGGATATTCTATAAAACTATCGCCTGTTTTAACTAATGCGGGTTGATGTCCTGCATTTGCCAACTCAACTTCATCTGTTTTTAAATTATAACAACCAATAATTGATGTAATAAATGTTCCACTTGGATTACTTAGATTTAAATCATTATTCATTTCAAAAAGAATTTCGTTGGGCTTATATTTTTGTCTGGCAAATATTTTGAACAAAGTAATTGCTTTTGCCATTACCATTCCGGCATTAACTCCTTTTCCGGATACATCAGATAAATTAAAATATATTTGATCGTCATGTGGGTAAAAATCGTAAAAATCTCCTGATATTTCTCTTGCAGGAATATTTAAGCCATAAACTGGATAATTTTCCATATCTCTTTCTGGCATCAATTTTCTTTGAACTTCAATCGCTAATTTAATTTCATTAGAAACTCTATTTTTCCACATGTTTTTTTGTTTTTCAGATTGCTCGAGTCTGTTCATCATCCGATTATATTGAGTTCCTATAAGTCCAGTTTCTGTAAATGAATCTTGTGGTGCTCTTAAAGCATAATCTTGTGTTTCCGCTTGTTTGCCTAAAACATTTAATAATTCGTGTGTATCAGTAGATGCATTGTGTTCTGCAATATTTAATCCTAATTCTTCATTAATTTTACTCACTCTTAGAGGATAAAAATAATTAATAATTTTAAAAATTGCGTATGAAGAAAAGAAACAAAATGCACCAATGCTAACAATACCTATAAGTTGTATGTATAACTGTTGAGATCTTGGAATCTCAATGCCCATTTTTTCTATATCACCAAATATTGCAATGGCTAAGGTTCCCCATATTCCACAAATTAAATGAACAGGAATAGCATTAACCACATCGTCAATTTTTAATTTTTCTAAAATAACTAAAAAACTTCCTGATAATATTCCGGCAATAGATCCTATAATAATTGCATTTGAAGGAGAAACAAATGCACATGAAGCTGTAATAGAAACTAATCCTGCTATTGGTCCAGTAATCATAAACATTGGTTCAGGTTTTCTCATTACAATTATTCCCATGATGCTTGAAGATATTAATCCAGCAGAAGCTGCCATGAATGTATTAATTAATATAAGTGGAATTCTTATATCCATAGCTAAGTTGGCTCCTCCGTTAAAACCAAACCAACCAAACCATAAAATTAGCGCACCTAATGCAGCCATTGGTGTATTGCTTCCTTGAAAAGTTTTATTACCTTCTGCATCACCTTCTCTAAATCTTCCAGTTCTTGGACCAACAATAAGTAAAATTGATAATGCAACCCACCCTCCAACAGAGTGAACAACTGATGCACCTGCAAAATCAACAAATCCTAATTTACCTAACCAACCAAATTTTCTATCAGGATTTGAAAAGTCAAAAGCCCAAATCCAATGACCAACTAAAGGATATATAATTCCAGAAGTTATAAATGTAATTATGACATAACTGAAAAATTTTAATCTTTCAGCAACAGCTCCTGAAATAATTGTTGCTGCTGTTGCAACGAACATTGCTTGGAAAACAAAATAAGTTTGATAACCAGCAACATTAGTAAAAAAAAGAAAGTATTTGGTACCAACTAACCCTGAATAGCTAGCCCCATACATTAAACCAAAACCAAAGGCCCAAAAAGTAACTACAGCTATTCCAAAGTCAGCTAAATTTTTAAGAGCAACGTTAATGCTGCTTTTTCTCCTAGTTAAGCCAGATTCTAAACACATAAACCCAGCCTGCATTAAAAAAACTAATATTGAACACATTAGTAACCAGAATGTATCTAAATTTGCTTGGAGAATAGCCTCCATACGAAACTCTAAAGAAGTTAAAGCTCCTTTATTTGTAAGTCCTAATTGATCGATTTGTGCCTGAACTTTATCAATAGATGATTGAATTACAGTCCTAGCATTTGATTCTAATTGTGCGACCTGTGACTGAAGTCTATTAATAGCTAATTGAAGTTGAGCTTCTGTTGCCATAATTTAAAATAAATATTTTAATATAAAAGATTCCTTGTTGCAGGTAGTTAGTTCTTATTTTTATCTTAATTTGATAAAATGCTTACTGCCTCACTTGGATCTTCTATAATTTTTCCTACCTTTATAACTTTCACAACTTCAAAACCTGTTCCCGCTATAGCTTGTTTGTACTCTTCTTCATTTAAATTTGATTTGTCTGGAAATGAAGATACCGCAACGCCTTCGGGCCATGAAACTTTAACTGTTGCTTCAGGGCAAGCCTTTTGCAATGCTTTAGTAACCATTTTTTGGCATTTAATACACATCATACCATTTACCTGGCCAACCATAGTTTCTGCTGCATAAGCAATGTTGCTAGCAAAAATAAAAAATGCGAATAAAATTGAACTTATTATTTTTCTCATTTTTCCTCCTATTTTTATAAATAGTTTACTACTAATAAAAAATTATATTAACAGCTATCTTAACCAAATTGGGTTAAATTAATCTTTTTTTTTCCATATAAAATAAAAAACGTATGGAACTGTAGCGGGTATTATACCAAACCAAAACCACTCATCCCATTTAAAACTTTTGTCTAAAGCAAAGCTTTTTAGACCATTCCACCAGGTGAGATATCCTATAAATATAATCCAAGCTAAACTAAGGGTTGTAAAAATTTTCTGATTTCTTGAAGGATTTTCACCATAATATTTTAAGGCTAAGTTTTTAATTTTTTCTAACCACATCATATTTGATGATTTTTAACAGTTGCTTCTTGTAATGGCATTATTTACATCTACAGTTATAATGCATGGTGGTGTAGATTTATCTTGTGCCTTAATCAAATAACTTGACCCAGATTTATGAACGCAAATTTCAAATTCTAAATCTTCAGTAATTTTACCTCGTGTTGTGCCATTGCCTTCAAGCAACTCTTTTTCTACCGCTAATGAAGTTGCTGCTGAAGGTGTACACGATGTGCTAGGATGATAATAAATTCCAAAGTCAGAATAATGTTCTGTTTGAGCAAGTCCTATCTGCATCATTATATTTTCGGTAGATTTTTTTTTGGCTGAACTTACATAGCCACTATATGCCATAACACCAACGGCAGCTAAAATTCCTATTATTGCAACAACTACTAAAAGCTCAATTAATGTGAAGCCAGAACTTTTAGTAGTCATTACTAATTTTTAAGAATGTTATTCAATTTGGAAAGTGTTTGTTACCAAATCCGCTCCATTTTCGGGACAAGACGTAACCGTAACAATTGTTCCAGTATCAGTTATACTTGTTTGTCCTTCCGTTGAAGCATCACAAGCGGTCATCGCAACTTTAATCATTCCTGTTTGAACAGCACCATTCATTTGTCCTGTATTCCAAGGGTTTTTAAATTCCTTCGCCATAGCATCAAATGTTTTTGTCGTAACGTTTCCAGTAGTTTTTCTAACAGAGCAATCTAATGAATTAGCTGCCGTTGCTGCAGCCGAAAGATCCTGTTTCATAATAAAACTCTCTCCTAAATCACACTTTTTAAGTTCTGCAGATACATATTTAACTACAGCTGCTTGATTAGATTTAGTTGCCGATTTTTTTGCACCAGATGTATAACCAGAATATGCTACAACACCTACCGCCGCTAAGATACCTATGATTGCTACAACAACTAGCAATTCAATAAGTGTAAAACCTTTTTCACTTTTCTTCATTTTTTCGTCCTCTTTTTTATTAATTAATAATTTAATATGATGCATTTATTTTCATTTATATCAATTATGCAAGCGTTAAAAATGGGTTATTTTTCAGTTAATTTCTTGATTTTACTTAAAATATATTCAATATTTGCTATAAATACATCATGTCATATAAAATTACAGAAGAAGGCAATGTTGCTACAGTTCATCTAGATGGTGAAATAGACATGGATGTAACTGAAAAAGCTAAAGAGGTAATTATGCCTCTAATTGAATCTGGCAAAGAAGTTCACTTAAATCTTAAAGAAGTACAATACATGGATTCTTCTGGAATATCTGTTCTAATTGAAAGTCATCAAAAAGCAGCAGAACTTGGAACTAAAGTTATTCTAAAAGAAATAAGCAAATCAGTTCTTAAAGTTATAATGATGGCTAAGCTGGAGCAAATATTAATAATTGAATAATGACGATAGACGAACACAAAGAATTTGCCGTTCAGTCCTCAAGCTTAAAAGAAATTAGAAGTTTTGCCAGAGAAGTTTTAACTAAAGATCCAGTATTTCAAAATTCAATGGACGATGTTGTTTTAGCATTGGCTGAAGCTGCGCAAAATATTGTTAAGCATGCATATAGTGGTCAACCGACAGGTGATACAATGAAAGTTGATATAAAGTTCAATGGTAAACAATTGATTATAGAATTATTTGACAAAGGTAGTCCAGCTATACCTCAAAACATTAAACCAAGAAAACTTGACGATATTAAAGCTGGTGGTTTAGGAACATTTTTTATTGGTCAAATAATGGACGAAGTAATATTTAAAACTGCAGCTACTGATTGGGTAAACCACTTAATCTTAAAAAAAAATTATTAAAAAATTTTTTATTGTCCGATAATTGCGCCAACGTTGAAAATTGGCGAGTACATTGCAATCATTAATCCACCGATCATAACACCCATGAATACAATCATAATTGGTTCAATTAAACTAGACATGTTATCAACGGCTGTATCAAATTCTTCCTCATAATAACTTGCAACTGAAGTAAACATTTCATCCAAATTACCTGTTTGTTCTCCAACAGAAATTAACTGACTAAAAGTTGGTGGGAAAGTTGGTTCTTTTAAAAATAACTTAGTTAAAGTATCTCCTGAAAAAACTCCTTTTTTTACATTTTCCAAAGCTAAAGTTACAACATCATTATTACTTACTTGTTTTGCAATATCAATACTTTCTAAAAGGTTTACTCCAGCAGAACTTAGGTTACCCATAATTAATGAAACTCTTGCAATTAAAGATTTTAAAATCATATCTCCAAATACTGGTATTTTTAAAACTCTTTGATGCCACTTATATCTAATTGCTGGAATTTTCGCTGTTGTGTATTTAAATAAACCAAACGCAATTGCAATCACTATAAATGTTATCAGTCCTCCACTGCCTCTCATAAAATTACTTGCTGTCATTATTACCGCTGTAGGAGTTGGTAAAGGAATACCCATACCTTCATACATTTCAGCAAATATAGGAACGACTTTAATTAACATAAAAACCATGACCGTGATTGCGGTAACAAACATCACCGCAGGATACATTAAAGCACTTTTAATTTTCTTTTTAACTTTTTCTCTTTTTTCTAGTGAGTCTACTAATTTAAGCAAGAATACATCAAGTTTACCGCTGGCCTCACCTGCTTTAATCAAGTTGATATAAATATTATCAAATACTTTTGGATATTTTTCAAAACATTTGGATAAAGTTAATCCACCTTCTAGGCTTTTTCTAATATCTTCAATGATGATTTTTAATTCTGGATGTTCCAACTGATCTCTTAACATTCCTAAAACATTAAGAATTGGTAAGCCCGCCTTAACCATAGTAGCAAATTGCTTGGAAAATATAACAACATCTTCTGGTTTTATCTTTTTCTTGAATAAACTAATTCCGCCACCTTCCTTTTTTTTCTTTTCTGCGGCTTTTTTCTTAGTTCTAACTATCTTTGTTATAATTATTTTTTGTTCTTTTAGTTTAAAAGAAGCTTCTTCTTGGCTAAGCGCCTCAACAGTTCCTTCAACATATTTTCCTGCTGAAATACCTTTATATGTATATGTTTCAGAAGACATTAATGATTACTCCATTGATAATACACGGTCGAACTCTCTAAAGTTTAAATCTCCAGATAAAATCATTTCTCGACCCATATCACCCATGGTTCTAAAGCCTTCTTTTTGTGCAATTGCCTTAAGTTCAGGAGTGGTTGCTTTTGCTAAAATAGCTTCTTTAATTGGTTTTGTAACATTAAGCACTTCATAAATACCCATACGCCCTTTGTAACCGCTGTCTTTACATTTAGGGCAACCTTTTCCTCTTAAAACTTTTGCTCTAGATGCTTGTTCAGGTGTAAAACCAAAATCTTCTAAAACTTTTGGAGTTACATCCGGGTCTGGTTCTCTACACTCGCTACAAGTTTTTCTTGCTAACCTTTGCGCTAGTACTAATGTACATGCTGCTGAAATTAAATAATCTGGTGTACCCATATTTTGTAATCTAGTAATTGAACTTGGAGCATCATTTGTGTGTAGGGTGCTAAATACCAAGTGACCTGTAAGTGCAGCTTTTAATCCTATGTCTACTGTTTCTTTATCCCTCATCTCTCCTACTAGAATTATCTCTGGGTCTTGTCTTAGAAATGAACGTAGAGCCGCACCAAAAGATAAACCTATATCATCTTTAATTTGTACTTGCGCTACTCCATCTAATTCATACTCAACTGGATCCTCGGCTGTTAAAATATTTAAGTGTGGTTGAGAAACCTCTTTTAAAATACTATAGAGAGTAGTTGTTTTTCCAGAACCTGTTGGTCCAGTAACTAATATTAACCCTTGTGTTCCGTGGATTGCTTTTCTCAAATTTTTAAGATCATTTTCATCAAAATTCAATTGTTCTAAACTAATATCCCCTGCATCTTTATTTAGAACCCTCATTACTATTCTTTCATTATTTGCTGTAGGTAAAATTGAAAGACGAAGATCAACTACTTTGCCATCAATTTTAAATGGTATAGCTCCATCTTGTGGCAATCTCCTTTCTGCAATATCTAGTTTACCCATAATTTTAAATCTTGTAACAACAGCTCCATAGTTAGAGTGTAAAAATTTTGCAAAATGTTCTTGTTCTTGAAGCATCCCATCTAAACGATATCTTACTCTTGATGAAAATCTGTAAGGTTCAATGTGAATATCTGAAACTCCTGATTTAATTGCCTCTGCAACAACAGCTGTTGAAAATTTTATAACTTCTGACTCATTTTCTAATGCTTCTATATCTTCTTCTGGTTTTTCTTCTAAAACTTCAGCATTCTCATCAACATCATAATCAAAAGTTTGTACTTTTTCCTTATTCTTTTTTTGAATAGCTTCAATAGTTGTTTCACCTTCTTTTAAAAGTTTTTGAATAAAATCTGATATTTGTGATACTTTAGCCGCGTGTAATTCAATATCTTTCTTGGTAATAGTTTTTAAGTTTCTCATCAAACTTAATTTTGAACTATCAGAAATTGCTATATGCAATGTTTTACCTTCAATCTTAAAAGGTGCTATAAAATTCATTCTAACATAGTTAGATGGTAAAACTGATTTAATATCATCGGCAATTGCCATTTCAGTTAAATCTACTACTTGTAAAGATTGTTCTTTTACTAAAAGATCTAAAATTTTTTCTTCGTCTGTTAACTTTAATTCAAAAACTGCATCAAGTTGAGATTTGTTTCCTTCAGATGAAGTTTTTTTAATATCAATTAAATCTTTCCCTGAAATTATATCTTGGTCGATAAGTATATTTATCAGGTTTATTTCTGACTCTCTGCTTATATCTATCATTTTACAAAATTCTTGGTGCTATAAATACCAATAGTTCATCTAAGTTATCAGCTTTTGATGTTCCTTTAAAGAGATTGCCTATCACTGGCATATTTCCTAGACCTGGTGTCTGGCCTTTGCTGGTAGCAATAACATTTTTTTTAATTCCACCAATAACCACTATATCTCCATCAGCTACTAGTAATTTAGTTACTATTTCCATTTTATTAATTGGGGGCTCGTCTGACTCTGCCGCTCTATTTGGGGTATCATTATTTACTTTAATGCTTAAAAGTACATTTCCATCACCAATTATGCTTGGTGTAACTTCTAGTTTTAATGCCGCTTCTTTAAATGATGTTGTCGTTGTTCCTTCAGATGTAGTTTGATAAGGAATTTCTTCACCTTGAGTAACCGTTGCAGATTGATTGTCTAGAGTAAATACTTTTGGATTTGAAATTGTTTTACCTAGTCCCAAAGTTTCAAGAGCTGTTATTTCTGCTTTTAATACTCCGCTACCTGTTCTTTTTAAAATACCAATTCCACTAGTTGCTCCCGTTGCAGCAAAGTTTGAAAGACTATCTGTAGCAGATCCAAGTCCTGAAACAGTATTTAAATCTGTTCCAGCAGCAGCGCCTGAAGATCCACCAGTTATACCACCAACAACTTCTGCACCTCTTTGGTAGTATCCACCCAGTCTAGCACCTAAAGCTCTTTCGAAATCTGAATTTGCTTCAACTATAAAAGCTTCAATTAGAACTTGTTTAGTTCTAATATCAATTTCTTTCATTAATTTATCAACTACATCTAGATCTCTTTCTTTTCCTCTTACTATTATTGATCTGGTTGTTTTTTCTTCTGTTACTTGTATTGGTATATAAGAAGTGTCTCCAGATCTTTGGGTAAATAGTTCTTCAATAGTAACTTTAGCTTGCTCTGGTGTTATATAATATAATCTAAATATTTCTGAAATAATTGGCTCAACACTATCTTCTAATTCAACTTTTCGTTTAACTGCTTGAGCTCTATCTGATTTATAATTTTCTTGAGCTGTAAGGTTTTCAGGAGAGTGAACTCTAATTAAATTTGAGCTTACATCAATATCTGAAGCATAATTTTTCATGTCTAATAAAGCCTGAAAAGCTTTGTCCCATGGTACATCAACTAATTCAGCTGAAATCGCACCCGCAACTTCATCTCCAACTAAAATATTTATTTCACCAACTTTGCCCATTAAATTCATAGTTTCTTTAAAGTCTAAATTTTTAAATTTTAGAGTAACTCTTTGTTTTAGTTGAGGGAAACTATCAGGAATTAACAAATAATTTCTTTGAGCCTCTGAAGATATTTTTTTTCTTTTTCCATAAACTTTTTTTCCTGAAGCTGGTTTTGGCCCAAGTTCTAAAGTTTTTTGTATTTCGGCTTTTCCTTGTTTTCTAATATCTTCTTTAATAAGAGGTGTATTGTGTTTAAAGGGCTTGTTTGCACTCTTCATTGTTTGACATCCACTAAGGACAAAAGCAAAAAGCAATAAACCAAAATAATTAATTAATCTTTTAGTATTCATCTGCCTCTCTAATTACATTGTTAAAGTCCAAAATCACAAAAGACTTATCTTCTTTTTCAAAAATTGCCTCATTTAATCTTAAATCAACTAATTTTATTTTTCCCAAGAACTGACCTATGGTGACTGTCACAACTTCTCCTCCTGCGTTAACTAAAGAAATGTAACTATTATCTTTTCCTGAAATAAGGCCAGCAAGTTTAAAGTTATAAAGACTCATTTCATCTTCTTGTTCTTCCTCTGAAATGCTTGCGTCTAATGATCCTGAAGTGCCTTCATTGCCCGCAAAAGGATCGTTCAATGGAACATCTTCATCTTCTTGTAACTCATCAGCTATTTCTTTTACACCATCACTTACCTCAGTAGAATGATTATCGGCATAACTAATTGTTAAAAGAAATGAAAAAAATAATATTAATAAA
>Ga0208749_1000119_pt1 | contig 18813 bp, 20 predicted proteins | sample Knorr_S15_td_DCM_FD_185601 | JGI IMG/M metagenome (GOLD analysis project Ga0208749, IMG submission 185601) | Marine microbial communities from Southern Atlantic Ocean transect - Knorr_S15_td_DCM_ad_63m_LV_B (SPAdes) (version 2) | ecosystem: Environmental > Aquatic > Marine > Oceanic | place... | reverse complement strand
GTGTGCTAGCTATACCAACATTACCAGCAGAGTCTTGATAAACTCCACCAGTTCCGCTTCTATGTAACCAACCTTCAAATCTAATGTCTGACATTTTTATTACTTTTTAGTTATTTATGATGGTTCTGTGGGCCAAGTCACAGATGTCAAATCCAAATCATAATTGGAATCAAGACTTGGAGATGCAGATGCGGGTAAATCCCTAAGAGACTGTCTGTATGTTTTCCAAGCATCTGCGAGTGTTAAATCAGAACTTGCTCTCCAATCACAAGATGCAAGTCTTTGATCTCTTTCAATTCTTAATAATCTCATCGGTTCTGCATTATCTAATCTTGTAACCTCGGCATCAATCTCAGCTTCGGTTGGTGCTGAACCAGATCCTAACCAATTTAATCCAGAATATTCAAAACCCACCCAAGAAAATTGGTTTGGCTTTAAAGAATTTAATGCGTCATGTCTATTGTATTTCATTATCCTGCAATCTCCAATAAAGTCATAGTAGAGGGATTACTATCATCTTGGAATCTTACTCTTGAACTACTAGTAGCACTGGTAACTCTCCCTTGAAGTTTATATGTATTAGAACCTGTTGAAGCACCTGTATCTAAAAAACTAAAATGTAAAGGGAGAAACAATATTTTCTGATCCGTACCAGTACCTTCAAAACCTACATTTTTAGAATTGCCAGGTGCGTATATATCAGTCGAACCTCTTAAAAGTTTTATAGCACACCTACACGAAGTGTTACTACGTTGAATATCTAAGTGTTGAGTACACATAATTAAAACTTTACTATTTGCTGAAATAGTGATTGATGCAGTTAATCCTGTATCTGCAAAAGTTTCCGTTGTATTTGTAGTTGTAGATGTAGTTGTGGCAGAGACAGCTTGTAAAACGGTTCCAGCAGGTAATGCAGTCGTTGTTATACCAGTATATGTTGTGGCAGTGACTGATGTAGCAGTAACAATACCACTAACATTTAACCCATCCGTAAAATTAACGGTTGGAGTATCTGCTGATAAAATTGTATCTACTTTGAGTGTGCTCATTTTTATACTTTTTAGTTATTTAGTCTGCGGCTTCTGCCGTGTTTCCCTCGGCAACCCAAGCGAGGTACTCTTGGTAATCGGTGTTTGCAGGGTCTTGTGGAATGTTTTTTAACATATTTTCTCCACCATTTTTAAGGATATACTGTGTAGTAACTCCATCGAATGTTGAGTTATATAATTTGTAAATTGGGTTTGTTGGAAATGCCATAGTTTAAAGCTCCGCACTAACAGCGACTTTGGCTTTTAAACCACCGTCGGTAACAAAAATTCGTGTATGTCCAGAAGAGCCAGGGTTTCCTGATGATTCTAGCATCATTCCATCTCTATGCAATGAATTAGCAGACATAGTGCTTACATTTACACCACCACCAGTTCCATATGCTCTAAAAGCATTAGTAAAATTACTAATATCTAAAGTTGGTTGTGCTCTCTTTTTTACTTTAAAAGGTATAAGAGTAAAGAAATTACTACCATCACCCCAGAATAACCCTATAGGATTTTCGTTTGAGTTCGATCCTTCAAGTCTTTCCGTTATTAGTTCATAATATCTTAGGCAGAGTGAAAGTTCTTCACCGAAGCTGCGGTGTTCAAACGGGGTGGCCACTGAGCCGACTTCAATCTGAACTTTAGTAATAAACCAAGTAGCACTTGACGTTGATATTAATTGCACTGCTCCTGTTGCACCCTCTGCTCTAGCACCTGCCCATTGACCAGCAGTTCCTCTTTTACCAGAACCACTACCCATGTCAAAATTTAGTTCTAAACCTATACCATTGTTCACTACCCAACTTCCTGATGTTCTTGCTGGAACATTTACTACTTTATCTTCCCATGTATCTGCTGAATTGATTGTATATGTGAATGGAAAACTTTGATTTTGTGCAGAATTCATAAAAGAACCACTATGAGTTCCAGTCACACTTGATTTAACACTAAAAGAAAGGGTAAATGATTTTGCAGTTGCTCTTCCAAGTTCTAAATGAGCTACATTTTGACCCTCAATTCTTTGTGCTATTTTATAAACATCGCCAGAGCCAGGTGTTGCAGCGTTAGTTGTAACCGTAACTTTAGCTGCATAAGCAACTCCTTGAGCATTTGAAGTAATATCTTCTTGACTTAAGGTGAATACACCTAATGAACTTTCACCTCTCGCATACCATCTATCCATAGAATAAGTATTACTACCAGAATTGCAAGTAGCTGTCGTGCCACGTTGAGCTACTTGTATAGCTCCATTCATAATCAAATTACGATTCGTAAGTGGTGTTGCGTTTACTATATCTGTTGTTGTAATAATACCACAAGTTACATTACCATTAGCATGTATGGTCGCTGCAGTTCCTACACTAAATCCATCAGGAAAACCACCCCTAACAGTTCCAATACCCAAAGTATTAAAATTGCCTGTTGCTCCGTCAAAGGTAATTCCAGTTCCAACTCGTAAATTTGCCATTTATCGTAAAATTCCTTTTTTGTATTTATGCTATTAATAGGGTAGAACCTGATTCAATGGTAATTCCTATTCCCGTTGCAATCGTGACTGGGCCTATTAATAAGCCATTTTTCCCCTCTGGTAAAGTTAGGTGTTTATCTATTTGTTGGTCTGTCATCACAAATCCATCAAAAACTGAAACATTACCATGTGCTTGAACTGCTCCCTCTGACGTAGCAGCACCAGCAGCAGTTCCTTTGAGACCTGTGGTATTGATACCAGCAGTTTTAATTGTTGATACACCAACAGCAGTTTCTGTCCACACACCAGCTGCCACACCTGTAAGATCAGAACCATCTCCAGAGAATTTAGTCGCTGTAATAACTCCAACAGTTTCAACGTTACCATTAGATCTTACAGTATAAGCAGTTCCAACTTTAAAACCACCAGATGCAGTTACAATACCAGTTGTGTTTATAGAAAGACCTTCTACCGTAAGCGAACCATCAGCAGCATTTATTAGATCAGTATTTCCATCTATGCATACCCATTTTAACTCGCTATTACTTTATTAGGTATTTATAAAAAAGTAATAAGGCGAAAAAAATGGCGGGATTTTTTCCCGCCCTTTTTGGAAGCTAAAGCTAATTTTGGTGGCCGTTAAAAAGGATCAACGTATGATAACACCTCATCACCTGCTGTATCACGCACAAACAGTAACATATTCATAAACTGATCCACGGTTTCACAGTCTACTGTTTTTTCATCACCCTCACTAGAATACAGATAAATTTTACGCTTGAGTGGATCAACGACACAACGTGTCAAGTAAGCATCATTCATTAGTGATTGTTGCATATACAATGATGATAGCACAATCAATACGGTTTGTCAAACTGTATAAGTATTTCTTGGGAATTTATAATTTGGATCTGCGTAATTTCTCTCTTCTATTGGAATATCAGATTTTTCACTAAAGTTTGGGTCTGGATAATCATATCTACTATTACCCTCATATTCTGTGAGTAGAGGATTGACATCTTTTCTCTCTGCATAAACATGATAAAAACAATTGACAGGGCCTCCACCTTGACCTTGTAAATAAATGAATTCACTATCCCATCTCTTTACAATAATGTTTTGATGATGACCAATTGGTTGTAGTTGAACAGATATACTATCTTCGTGAACTAAATCTTTCCAATAGTCTGGTAATTTTATTATCTTTTGATTTTTGACTCTACCTCTACAATATACTCCAGATTCTGGGCCTTCTAACGAAACATAACGTAGTCTCCAACCCTCTCCCTTTGTGGGGTGTTGAATATCAAAAGGTTTTACTGGTTTTTTATCTGCCACACCAAATCTAGCAGCAAGACTAGTAGGGCCAATTGCATCGCATATTAAATCATCAGTGAAGTGAACTCTACCACCTGTCACCTCTAAGGAGAAAGTGGTTCCACCATCTCCCTCTATTTTTTGATTACCTTTCGTGTTTATTGCAAGACTTGTTCCTTTAGTTCCCTCTCTACCAACCATTAATGTTGCAGTGGCATCAGAAAAAGCATCTACCTTTCCTATCTGAGTATTACCTTCAATATATGCAGAGTGATCAATTTTTTCGTTTCCTATCCCTAATGCTTTAGGAACTCTTTTCTTCGCAGCAACTATAAGTTGCCCTGTATAACAAAATATTTCGTCTAGTGCAAATGCCATGTTACTCCTTGTTTATTTGTGCGGGTTCTGGTAGTTTATCTTTTGCCAATGCACGGGAAACTCCCTCTATCAATGGTGATAACATTTGCATTCCAAGACTCCCTCTAATTGTCATCAAACCAGATGTCATAATTTTGCAGGATTGCTTACCATCTATTGTAACATTTTTTGAGTCAAGTTTCAAGGTCTCATATGCATTTGCCCAAATAACACCTTGTGGAGCGTTACCATTGGCAATAAGTTCAATATCAAGTGCCTCTAATTTAATTTTTCCATTTGCTGCTTTAAGATGTATGTCACCATTCTCTGCAAGAATTACGACTGCCTCTTGCTGCTGCTTCAAGTCTTCACCACTATGAATAAAGGTTGAACCTGGCGAATTTAATAGAGTAAAACCAGTTCGTGGCCCATCTTCATCAAAGCACATGAAGTGTCTTCCATCTCGTGCTTGAACATGAACACTAGAAGTAACATCACCTTTTGGGCTCAATTTACCAAAAGTGATAGCACCATTCATGGCACTCCATACTTGGTTCCAATAATTCTTTTTCTCAGACATTAATATCCTCCGTATCCACCACCGCCACCACCGCTAGGTGTGCTAGGTGTAGATGGTGCTGGTGTTGATGGTGTTGATGGGGTTGATGGGGTTGAATATCCACCACCAGTTGCTGGTGTTGTGGTTGTTGATGGTGTTGCTGGAGTAGTTGATGGAGCACTTGTTGGTGTAGTAGAATAACTTCCTCTGGTTGGAGAACTTATAGCTTCTATAGTATCCTCTTGAGTTTCAGTCTCCTCTATTTGACTTGGAGCAATCGCACCCTCAATAGGTCTCTTCTGAACACTCGCAAGTTGAGTATCATAAACCACAATATTAGTTCCAGAATTAACAGATGTTCCTGCATATCTGATGCCATTCACATAGTATACATTTCCGTAGTATGGTTTACCATCAACGTAACCATTTATATTTAACCCAACCAAATCAAAGACTTGAACCACATCTGTTAATATTGGTTCCACTGGTTGTGGGTCACGAATAATACTAAAATCAGGAACAAAAGCTGCGTTGAATCCTGTTTCGGTATTCATTCTAATTTGTGGTAGTTCTGTGAATCTACCTCCTTTATCAACTGATACAGACCTTATTTTCCCGAAAGGATCACAACTGTATGAAAGAGTTGTTCCATTACTTGGTATTACCTCTATAGTATCGACTCCACAATTATGGTTGAAGCCTGGGTTTGTAATAGTCACACCAGTAAGTTCTATGATAGCAGGATATTGAGGAACTGTTTGAGGTGGTGGAAGATAACCTTGACCACTATCTCTGACAATAACTTGAACTACTACTCCATTCTCAATGATAGTTTGGAGAACAGCACCACTACCATTTTTACAAGGATCAAGAACTTGAACCTGTGGTGGTGAAGTATATCCAAAACCACCACTCACAAGATCAACCGCAATTAAATTTCCTTTAACATCTATCACTGGATTCGCACTTGCTCCAACACCACCACCTCCAAAGAACTTCAATTTTGGTGGGCCACAAGGTTGATCACCAGTTAAGCAGGGATCAGATCTCAGTAGATTTTTGGGAGTTAATGCGTTGACCTCATTAATTGTCAAAAATCTAACTTTCTCATCACCATCAATAAAAATAAATTCTGTCTCTGGATTTAATTGTGCATAAGAATTTGCATCAGCAATGGATACATTTTGAATGTAACCATCAGTTTCGCTGATGTATCCTACTTTAATATTATCAAATGACGTTGGTGTAATTGGCATTATTCTAGACTCTCTTGAACTGTGTCAAATATGACATCATGTGGTGATGTTGTGTGTGCAATACCGACCATTCTTACTTGTGATCCATCATCTCTCACATGAACATGGAATGGGCCATAGTATGGTTGACCTTTAACATAACCAACTAGATTAGTTAGATCTTTTGTTCTTGATTTTGGTTTAGTAAATACTTTCTTTATTGTAACACCTTCTTTGCTAGAACTCAACTTTTCTATGCCTGTTCCATAAGATCTTCTTGATTCTGTAGAATTTGCAGTGTTTTTAGCAGAATCTGCAATGGATGAAGTATTAGGTTTATCTGAAGATCCACCACCATCTTGCATTGTATGAGAATCATTTGGCGAACATTCTGGATCAGGATCACAATCAAATAATTTAGTGATTGAATTAACAAATTCTAACGCAGTCGTTATATCAAAATTCATACCACCAAGTGAACCTAAACCTAATCCACTTGGTGTTAAATCAGCAAGAGAGGCTCCTTTACCAGCAATAGCATTCAAAATTCTAGGATTAGTTGCTGCTAAACTACCAGCAGCAGAAATTAAATCTGGTATATTACCAGTTTTAATCGCTTCAAAAGCGTCTCCTATTCCAGTTAAAATATTTTCATCTACACCCAATATATTTGAGGTCAGAGTTAATCCTGCTGCTATGCCATCTGGATCTGATTTATCATCAATTAATAATAGAGCATTAGCAATCAACTGTTGATTATCTGGTGTGTTTTGACCAGCAGCATCGATGAATCCAAGTAATCCACGACCATAATTTCCCTCTGCCCAAAAACGATTTGCACCCCCAACATTATTAGGATCTATTCCTGCTTGATCTGCTAAAGTTTGAGAAAAACTTAAAACTAGATCACCAGATGATAAGGATGAAAGAACATTATTTTCATTTATAGCATTATCAATAGTTCCTTTATCTTCTGATCCAGTTTCTGTTGGTGATCCTCCAAGAGAGTTTGATATCTCATCAACTACAGGGCCAATCGCACCATCAAATCCTTGTAGAATAGTATTAATTGTTCCTCCCAATACTTCACCTATAATTTCCTCCGTTTCGCAGAGTGGTGTGGGTCTGTAAAATCCATCAGGAGAGGGAGGAGGAACATCACCAGAACCAGGCGTATCTAACGTAGGAATACTTGGTATTACTGATGATGTGCTTACACCAGCAACTCCTGCTTCAGATATAGCAGCATTAGCAGCAGCATCCTCTGCTTTCTTTTTCTTTCTATTAAAGGCCTTCTTTAGTGCAGAAGCGAGTAATCCTATAAGTGCAACACCTGCCATAGCATTGAACATACAGGCAATTTTTTCTAAGCCCTCATTCTTTTTCTTTAATACATCTAAGGTATGTGAAGGTGGAGTAAGATTTTCTATAGGTGCAAGTTTCTCATTAAATTCTTTAGTGGTGAACTGTTGAATTTTATTCATAGTTCCTTTCATATATTTCGACATCTCTTTAGATGCTTCTTCAATTGCCTTGTCTATATCTTTATCAATTTCAAGAACTGGTAATCCACCAGCTTTGTTAGCATCCAGAAGAGATTGTTGAAATTTTTCTATTTTGTCAGACAACTTTTGTATAACAGTCTGCATATTTTTTGTATCAGTTTGCGTCTCTGGATTAGGGCATGCTAATGCATGTGGTTTCTCCAACACATAACTTGTTCTTTCATCAGAAATTGTGAATAAATTATTTGCGTCTGATGCCTCTGCGGATACATTTGAATTTGATGGTGAATTATATGCTTCATTTCCTGCTTGGTCTGGTGCAAAATCAGCATCCTTAAGAATTCTATCTGTAAAATCACTTAGTTTTTGTTGAATAGAATGAAAACTTTGTGGCACGAAATTCTTACCACCACTACCTTCAGTTCCCATTTTTCTTTCAAGTTTAGTCTTAGCATTGTTACCAAGACAACCCATAATTATAGGAGTTTGTTCATCCTTTCCATCAAGGAAAAATCCAAAGACAAACATTCCCTGTTTAAGGGCTGGTGTCATGAAAGATCCACCAATACCATTACCAGAAGTCACGGGATACATCACTTGAGCCCAAGGTAATTCTTCTGCAGTTACCTCTGATTCTTCTTGATCATGATGACCTACAATTCTAACTTTATATCTGTATCCCCATGCTGGTATATCTTCTACTCTAGAAAACTTGGCAGGGTTTTGATTTTCTCTCCATGTTGAATCATCAGCAATCTGGCCTATAAACCAATGAAAACTTGATCCTAGAAAGCCAGGATTGAATAGTGATCCTCCCTCCATGTTTTAATCGTCGTATACTCTACATTCAAATGCGTCTGGATGATTGTCGCAATAAATTTCTAAATGTTTATCTTCATGTCTGGTGTGCCAATCATTAATCTTACCTTCATTTGGTATCACTTCATCTTCTTCATGATCATGAAATGCTTCATTGTGAAGTTTTAAATCTTCTTTAGTATATTCTAACATACCATGATTAACATGCTCTTTTCCATCTTTAGGATCAATGTTTGCATGGTTTAGATCTTGATTTGGAATTTTAGTTGTCATAGTTACCTCGTGCTGTGATTACCTTTTCTTCCGAAGGAGTCTCTTGCTAAATTTAACTTAGTATAAGTTCCTGCGGAGTCAACATAGTGGCATAAGTCGGCTATAATATATAGACCACCACTCTCCTTGTTTACTGTATCATCTTTTTCACCTTTGACAGAGAATATGTCAACAAATATTACATCTCCTGCATGTAAACTAAAGTCTCCAGCGATAGTAATCTCCATCATGCTAGAGAAAAGTTGATTGTATCTACGAATCGCTTGATTTAATGTTTGTGCTGCTTTAAAATTATCTTTTTGATTTTCTTTAATTTGATCTTCAGTAGCACCAGATGGTAAAGTTCCACTATCAATCATCATAAATGTTGTTCTTGTAAAATCTTTAGTTGGAGTTTTAAATTTTTCATTGAATACAGGTAATCCTTTTCCAGCGAGTTTTACTTTCTTTTTCTCTACAGCTTCATCAGCAGTTTTTTCATCAACAACATATTTACAATTATATGGATCAAACATAACCAACTTAGTTTTATATGCACCCATATTCATTTTAGATTGAATATTGATAGAACTATCTGATTGATGTTGTAATATTTTTCCATCATATCCAGCTGGAGTACCCTCTTTTGCATCAGTTGAGTTATTAAAAACATATGATTTCTTTTGTTTCTTATCAAATAATTTATCAATTGATTTAAATTGATATCCATCTGCAGTTTCAAAGAAAAGAAATCCAGCACTACCATCTTCACCACCTTCTGGTATTGATTGTTTAGAAAGAATATTTAATATGTAATATGGTTTGCGACCATTACCAAGAAAATTATAATCATTAGATGTTCTCTCTATGTCTAGTTTCTTTTTACTTTTCAATCTATCCTTAAATATCTTTTCAATATTATCAGATATATTTCCATTAAATCTAGCACGACATCTTGATTCACCCATTTCATTACGGAGAAATTCCTCTGACACTAGATTCAAATTAATTACGTTTTTACTACCATCTTCATATAGAGGAGTCATAGAATTAACTACCATGTTAACCTTAAGTTTTTCATCATTATTATCTTTCATTTCTAATTTAAAATCTTCTGTTCCAACGAGTGGAAGACCTTCTACCACAGATTTCCCATCAATAGCATTACCAGCATCACTAAAAACAAGAGATGCTTTGATACTATCCTGTAGTATACTTTCAAAATAAGTTAGACGAACTATTCCATTAGTCAAACTAGCAGTCTTTTCAGTATCTAAATTAGAAACCACATCTGCTTTTGATATAGTTGCTGGTTGTGACTTAAATGCTTCACTCATGTTTTATTTACCTCCATACATAGCGAGTTCACTATCATCTAAAACAACTGTTCTTGTTCTCACTCCACCACCTCTTCTTCTTTGATTTCCAGTTGAAACTGTTTTAGTTTTTTGAACTGGAACTGGGATGATCACAGCATCACCCTCACCACTTTCATAAGTTGTTTCTGTTGCTACTGCCTTTGCATCTTTCTCTGCTTTAGTTTCATATGTGCTACCACCTTTACCATCAAATGTTTCCTGATTAGCAGAGATAGTGCCAGTGATACTGCTGGAAGTCGTTTCACCTTCATCCCTTTTACCAAAGAAGGATTTGAATAATAAAGGATAGAACTTAAGTGGGTTAATTAAATTAAGAGGATTAAAGAACTTATCTACCTGACCATCTTTTCCTCCTGCAAATCCAAGACCTTCAAGGAAACCATACAATCCTAATTTCTTAGTTCCTCTAGTGAGTAGAGATCTAACTCCTCCACCCTCTGGCACTTTAATCGGATCTGTTGTAAGCACATTGCTTATAAAGGCTTTAATTCCACCACCTAACCAATTTGCTACTGCCTGACCACCTTTAAAGATAGTCATGAAAGTATCTTTTAGTTTTTGACCTGCAGCTTCTACACCACCACCCAATATTAATTCATATAACAAATCACCAACAAAAACACCAATAGTTTCACCAATCAATGTTCCAAGAAATGGTATGGGTATGAATGTTCCAAGTGCACCACCTAACGCAGCACCTCCAGCCTTGAATAGTGCTTGTCCTGCTGGTTCACCAGACATCAAAGAAACAAGAGCAATTATTATTGGCCCCATTATTGGTATACGACTAGCAAATCCTTTAACTGCAGGAGTTGCTGCTTTTAATGCAGGTGCAACAAACTTTGCTGCCTTACCAAATATCTTCGCAGCAAATCCACCAACCTTCGATGCACCTTTACCTGCTAATCCCTTTCCTGCTTGAAACAATCCTTTTATACCTTTTCTTGCACCAGGCCCTATAAATCTTTTCAACCCTACGATCATTCTTCTTGCAGCATTTTTAATAAGTTTAAAAGCATTCTTTATATTTTTAGCTAATGCCTCTCCAATTTTTCCTTTTATGATTTTAAATATCAAAAACGAATTTATTAATGTTTTCAGATTTTCCATGAAGGTTCTGAATTTTTCTGCACCTTCCTCACCAAAAATATTTTTAACTAACTTTTCTGCACCGTCAGAAATCTTATATCCAAAATCAATAAAACTAATTAAAGCATTTAATAGAGCACCAGCACCTTTAGATACTCCAAAGAAATTATCAAGAAACTTAATAACTTTACCAGCACCTTTAACAGCAGCGAATATACCTTTTACCAAAGGGCTATCAGCAAGTTCAATTAATTTCATTATCCCTATACCAAAAATAAATTTAGTAAGAAAACCAAATATACCACTAAGTATTCCAACACCAGGCACTTTAACCTTACCTATTCCACCACCTTCTTTCTTTGGTTCATCTGGTTTTTCTATATCAGATTCTTGTGCTGCACGTTTAGCTTTCTCTGCTGCTTTTCTTCTTTTGGCTTCCTGTTTATCTTTTAATATGAGACCACTCTTCATGCTTTCGGCAATAGCAGATACAGTTACACTAATGTCTTGAACTTGTTTTACAATTGCTGATCCTCCACCACCAGATCCAACATCACCACCAACAGTCTGTGCAGAAACATTAATGGTTTGTTTTGATGCTGGAATATCAACTCCCCCTTTATCTCCACCAATTTTCCTACCCATCATGTTTCCCATGATTTCTTTATTGACTTTATTTTTTACTATTGAACCACCCTTTCCCTTTTTCTTACCAGTAATAAAATTCTTTGCTTTAGTAGCAGCAACATCTTTTGCTTTCTTAGCAATAGCACCTTTTGCAGCTGATCCTATGGTCGCTAAAAATCCTGCCATATCTTATCTCCTTATCCCCAGTGTCAATTCTTTTGCTCTACCACCAGGTGCAACAACATCAAATGATGGTATTCTATCATCTGGGCCATCAGATGGTGTAACATTATCTATTGTTGGAGCTGGTGGAACTCCCCCAAGACCTTTGAGTGCTTTAAGTGCCTTTGATGCTGGTGGTGAAACTGCAGCTTTTTTAACTTGATTTGCTGCAAATCTTAGAAGACGAGCCTGTGGTGTTTTAGCAAGTACACCTCCTATCTTCTTAACTAAACCACCCATGAAGAAGTTTTGAGTGGGAACTTGCCCACCACCTGCGTATGATATATTGTTCGTCATGCCACCCATCTTCAACCCACCTAGATTCATCATGGTTCCAACAGTTGAAGTTTTCATTTTCTTCTTTTTCGCAGGTTTAGTTTTTCGTTTCTGTGAAGGTTTACCAACACCACCAGCAGCTGCATTCATTCCATACAATGTATCAGCACCAATTTGATTCACTGCCTCCTTAGTCAATACAAATTCACCAGGTGTTAACATCGCAGGAACGGTGTCTGTGTTCCCTTGGCCAGGAACCTCACCACCTTTATTCATCTTAGTTGTGTTACTTTTTTCTGGAACCACACCACCTTTATTCATCTTCTCTGGTTCTTCCTGTTGCTCTGGTGGTGGTGGGCCTGTTTCTTCCCTTTCTATGTTTACATCTTCTCCTGTGTCATCACCTGTATCACCTGTTAATTCTTTTTCATTACTTGCGATTTCTTTATCTACATCTTTACCAAGGCCAAGTATTGACTTGACAAGTTTGATTATTTTTGGAAGAAAACCCACTGCTAATGCAATTACACCAGCAAGAACGGGGAAACCTGGCACGAATGCCATAAGTGCAGTAACAATAGTAGGCCAATAATCTTTCAGGAACCTGAATATAGAATCCATTTTCTTTTGATTTTCACCGTCACCCATCCAGTCTAAGAGTTTCATCAATCCTGTTCCGAGTAAGAACATAGTCAGAAACTTGAATATAGTGTTAAAAATACCCTCTGCTGGTTTTAGAAGTTTTCCAACTGCACCTCCAACTTTTTTAATCGCACCTTTTGTTCCCTCTAAAAGGTTCTCTTTCATGCTTCTTTTTTTCTTTTCTCTTGCTTTTCTAGTATCGTCTGCTTGATCCTTACTAATATCTTTTTGAGCTTCAACAATACCTTTGATAATATTCACATCACCAGCAATTTTTGTCAATGCTGATGACATATCTCCACCACCACCATCACCCTCTGCTTTATCAACGGGAACAGGTGCAGAACCTGGTGATATGAAGTTCATCGCATCTTTTTTCTTCTGTGCCTTTCTATCTGCTATTGCTTTATCTTTTGCATCTATCTCTGCCTTTATCTGTTCTGCTGATTTAGCATCCGATCTTCTCTTTCTTGTTACTTTTAATTTACCAGTCTTATCTTTCTCTACTTCCTTTTGTGCTCTTAAATCTTTTATTGCTATTGCTAATTCTTTTAGTCTATCATCTTTAGGATTTTGTATCTGAAGTGAATTGAAAGTTTCTTTTAACGCACGAAGTTGACCCGTATAAGACTCTAGTTCAACGGGTTCGTATCCAAAATCATTAATAAGCAGTTGCTTAATTTCCTTATTTGGTTTAGGCATTACTTAGATTGCTGGCGTTTAAGTTCCTCTTCTTCGAGATGTTGTTTTAATAATCCAACATAAATGTCTCTTTCCCAAGGCATCATGTTTTCAATCTCAGTTAATGAGTATTTATGGTATTGCATCAACGAAAAGTTCAACTTGTAGTAACTAGCAAGATCCATATGGATCATTGCTATCCGAAAAAAGACGCTAAACCCTCAAGTACAACTTCACTTTCGACCTTTGTTTCTGGATTTTTTACCTTTATGGTATGTGATAATTTAGGCATTGATGTAAAGAACTCTTCAATCTTTTTAAATTGTGATGAATTCATCGACTCAAGAAATTCTGTTATCTCCTTTCTTGTGCAGTCTCCTGCTACCCATACCTCTTCGTCAGTATATATTTTATCAATACAAGATGCGATGAGTCTGAATGATTGTTCCATTGCATTTTCATCTTTGAAATCAAAATTGTTTTTAATAAACTCATCCAAAGAAGGATACTTAAGTTCCATCATCAAGTTATTATCCAATTCAATCTTATTTGAATGGTTATCATTTTTCTGAACTTTAATGTCATCTAAGTCAATTACAACCTTAACACTTGTCTTTTCATCATCAGGGCAAATTATATTAACATCTATTGATTCACCAACTGACTTTCCACGAATGTTTAAAAACAAATATTCAATATCAAAAGTTGGTAGTAACTCTACTTTAATTCCCTTTGTTTGAACACAACTCTTAAGAACTGCTTTGATAGCTTGAGTTATTTGTTTTGTGTCTTCACTTTCTAAAGCAAGAACTAAAAGTTTTTCTTCTTTCACCAGAAAAGGTCTATAGTTTATTTCCTTCTCTGTAGATGGTAACACCATACTATACGTTGGTGTCGCAATTTTTGGTAAAGGCATGATATCCTATTATGCAATTCAGTATATTATATAGCAGGGTTATTGAGAGAGTGATCTCTGAACAACTCCACCCACTACATCACCCAGTAAATCTATTCCAGTTAATTTATCTACAGCAATATTAGCAAACTGGCCAGCATAATATGCAACTGTTGAATCTAAAGAATTTGCTCTAGGTTTTGCACTATATCTTGTATAAGAAAATGAAACACTGCATTTTAATAGATCTGATGCATCATATGTAACAGGCATCGCTGAAATTGCTTTTGGAAAAGCATCTATAAATTTATATGTTAATGGTCTAGTTCTACCTCTAACTGGATCTTTCGAGTTTAAATTCTTCTCAAACTTTGTTATTTCTAAACCACCTTTATACTTAGCAGGAAACTTCATTCTATAATGAAATTCACCAGTATGTCTATCATTTGTATCGTTTGTCATATATGACATCCAAGCTTCAAAAAATCTAATTGGTATATATTCTTTTGCGTCACAATAGAATGTCAATGAAATCTCCTCATCAAATACTCTACGATGAGCATACTTCTCTGATATTCCTGTGAAATCATTATCTAAGTTTGATGTTGCTAAAGATGAACCTGGCAGTGTTGCCTCTGAACAGAATAATTGTAGTTTTTCTCTCCTTGTTTTATCAAGGTATTTAAAATTTAATAAATTTCCAAGACCTTGTTTACGAAGATAATTTCCAAAAGATTCTCCATTTTCATTTAATTGCTTTGGATCTTGAATTGATACTTGATAAAACGAAGTGGTTGCTGGCTCTAGCAAATCTTTTACAATTTTATCTACTGTTAATCTCTGTGGTGGGATGGAAGCCATTTATAAATACATTTGACCTTATATATTATGTATGCAAGATAATGGCAGAAAGTATAAAAAGTCGCTATAAACCATCGAATCCAGAGAAATATCAGGGCAATCCGAACAATATTATCTGTAGAAGTAGTTGGGAAAGACGTTTCTGTGTGTGGTGTGATAAGAATGAAAACATAATATCTTGGGCATCAGAAGAGTTTTCCATACCTTATATGTCTCCAATTGATAACCGTGTGCATCGTTATTTTCCTGACTATATCATTAAAGTAAAAGAGAAAAATAATAAGATTAAAAACTATGTTGTAGAAGTTAAACCTAAAAAACAAACTCGACCACCTAAGAAAAGAAAAAGAATGTCTAAATCATATATCTATGAATGTCAAACCTATGCTGTCAATCAAGCAAAGTGGAAGGCAGCAGTTGAGTTCTGTGAAGATCGTATGATTCAATTTAAGATAATTACTGAAGATGAGTTGGGTATTAAGTAATGGCTGAACTAAGTTACGATGAAGTAAAGGCAGATATTGATGCTAGGAATCCCACTAAACCTGGTCAATATACTGGTAAACCAGTTCCCATAGATCAGAAAGAAAAAAGACCACCAACAGTCAACGCTAATCGTATTGAAGCAATCAAAGATCAATTAACATCCTCAGATCCAGAAGATTTAATGTTACAAATCATGCAAGCATTGAATAATACTGTAGAAGCAATACCTACTGTAGGAAATTATTATACCTTTGTATATAATGCAAAGACTGATGGTAAACAATACGATCAACATCCTCTAATTGCTTGCACAGATTTATTCAAGTGGGGATTCAGGGGAATCAATTTTCACTGGCAATCATCTCGTAATTACACATGGGAAGAACTCACTGGTCAAGTGTATATGGTCAAATCAATTGAGTTGGATGACCTACTTTCAATACCTTATGCAAAGTTTATCACTAAATAAATAAAAACCCCGTAAATGACTACCTCTGCTAATAGCTCTAGTTGGGTGAGAACCTATACTAAAGACGACGCAACCAAATATCAAATAGCATATAGATCCAATAACACATGGAGATTAAATGCTAATGGGAAAGCAGTGCCTGGTTCTTTTACTACTAATTTACAAGTAGATAGAACAGCGATTGATGGTGGTGTAACAGGTGGTGGTGTCAATGCAACGTGGACTACAGCAGCAACAAGAGGGCCTGGAGCTAATGGTGTATGGGATAGAAAATATCTAGATGATGATGACACAACTTTAGGTTTCGCATTACCAGATGCAAGTTGGTCTGATCTTAATGACAGAAATAGTAATTTTAATTCACAAGTAAATAATATAAGTGCAAATGCAATCGCAAAATATTTTAGAACACTAGGATTTGGTAAAGGTAGTGGTGTATCTACACAGGCAGGAGCAATAAGAGAACTAAATCGTAGTCAAGGATCAGGTAATCAAGGTAATCCAGCTGAAGATGCAATTGGTGGAAATAAAACATTGATAAAAGAATTACCAGATGAGTTAGGATCAAAACCAAGAGATAAGTATGGATCACGTTATACTTATTATTATCCAGTAGCACTTTCTTATAACCGTGATCAAGATAAGATGCAGATATCTGTATTAAAATATAAACCAAGAGAAATAAAAGAGTTTAAAATAGCGAAGACTCGTGATTCTGGTGGTAGAGATGGTTATAAACAGAGAAGATTGGGTAGTGTTTTCTTACCCGTGCCTGGCAGTGTGACTGATCAAAACAGTGTCGCTTGGTCTCAGAATACCATGGATCCAGCAAAACTTGCTCTTGCAAATGCATTCTTTACTAATGTTCAAAAAGAAAGTGGTCAAGTGGATGGATTAATAGATTCTGTGAGTGATATTGCTAAAGCGGTTGGTGAAAGTTCTGGTGATGTAAAAAAAGGAGTTGCAGCATCACTAGCTAAAGCAGCAACTGGTGGTGATATATTGACAAGAACAACTGGAGCAGTTATCAACCCCAACATGGAAATGCTTTTTCAAGGCCCAATGATAAGACCATTTACTTTTTCTTGGAAAATGAGCCCTAGAGATTATGAAGAAGCAGAGATGATAAAGAAAATAATTAGAATGTTTAAACAATCACAAGCAGTAAAAAGATCTAAGAGTTTGTTGTTCTTAGAATCACCAAACACATATGCATTAAGATTCATAACAGCAGGAAGAAAAGAGCATAGTTTCTTACCCAAAATAAAAGAGTGTGCGTTGACAGGTTTTTCTGTGAACTACACACCAGATGGTAACTATGCAACATACGAAAACTCCTCTATGGTTGCATATGAAATGACAATGAGTTTCCAAGAACTAGAACCAATTTACCATGATGAGTATACTACACTCGATCAAGACAGAGATGAATCTATAGGTTTCTAATATGGCTAACAGATACTTCCGTAACATACCAGACTTTGAATATGTTAACCGCACTAAAGACGGTCAATTTATTTCAAACTACACTCAAGTCAAAAACTTTTTTAAGAAAGGAAAGATTAGAGAGGATCTATTTCAAGATCTGACTGTCTTTGAAAAGTATAATATTCTTGGTGATGATAGACCAGACAATGTTGCTGATCAAATCTATGGTGATCCTACTTTAGATTGGGTTGTATTGCTATCAAATAATATTGTTAATATTTACAATGAATGGCCATTAAATCAACAAGCATTTGAAAATTATGTATTAGATAAGTATGGAACAGTTGCTAAGTTAGATGAAATTCATCACTACGAATCAAACGAAGTTAAGGATAGTAGTGGAGTGATTATATTTCCAAAAGGAGTCAGAGTAAGTGCAGGTCAAAGTGTAAGTTACTTTGAACCATTAAGTGATGAACAAGTAACAGTAAATCCTGTATCAAAGGCAGTTACTAATTATCAATATGAACAATCAGTTAATGATAAAAAGAGAAGAATATTTTTAATCAAACCAATATATCTAAACGTTGTCTTTGATGATCTAGAAGAAATGATGATATACAAAGAAGGATCCACTCAGTTTGTGAGTGAATCCTTGAAACGTGCTGATAATATCAGACTATTTGAGTAAGTTAATATACGCTGCTATAACTAAAAGAGTTAAACAGATCTGATTATATCTCACTTAACTCTCTGCTAATTTCTGGAAATATGAAAGAGCATCATCCTCATCTTTATCTACAGTTACGGATGGAGTTGGTGTAGATACAGCTTCTGATACTGTTTTTTCAGCAGCAGCATACTTACCTTCACTCTCATCCTCTAACTCTTCATCAGGGATGTAACGTGATTGTGCAGGTTTTTTACCTAACACATACTTCAATCTTCTTTCAAGATCTTCGTAACTCTTGAACTGATCTGCAGCAGTAACAGCAGCAAGAGAATACTCTTTCTTCCATATCGCTTCTAATGCGTCATCGTCATCAAGAAGTGGTGAAACTGAATCGAACTCTGACTTATCATAGTTCCAGAAGCCATCTTTCTTGACAATCTTCAATTTGAAGTTTGCACCTTGCCAGAAGTCAAAAGGATTGATTGGTGATTCATCCTCAAACTCTGGTTGCATTGCTTCCATAACCTTATCAAATATTT
>Ga0208749_1000116_pt1 | contig 19054 bp, 31 predicted proteins | sample Knorr_S15_td_DCM_FD_185601 | JGI IMG/M metagenome (GOLD analysis project Ga0208749, IMG submission 185601) | Marine microbial communities from Southern Atlantic Ocean transect - Knorr_S15_td_DCM_ad_63m_LV_B (SPAdes) (version 2) | ecosystem: Environmental > Aquatic > Marine > Oceanic | place... | reverse complement strand
CCAACCATGGCAGCGGACAGCTTCTTCGAGTCGCTGCTGACTGAGTCCACAACAGAGCACCTGCAGCTTCAGCTCACGCGGTGCCTCATCAACGGCGGACTTTTCGGGAGCATCGTCCCTGGGAACGGAACGCCTGGGATCGGGCAAAGGAACAACGGCCAGGGCAGGCCGCCGCTGAGGAGGCTGCGGCGTTGAAGGCTCTGGGTCGACAAGCCTGACGCCGCCGTCCGCCATCAGTTCGCGCTGCTGAGGCCTGGGGCTTTGTCCACGCAGCAACAGATCCACCGTGCGCCCGACATCGTCGTGAACTGCCCAGCGATGGCGGCTGTGCATCTCCACAGCGAGCGGGAAGGTGGGTTCAGCAGCACGCTCCAGAACCGTTTTCTGCGTTCGGCGCCGGCGTGCCTCATCGTCGCCAAGGGTGACGGACTCAATCCCCCCCACCAGATCGCACAGTGTCGGATTCTTGATCAGATTGGCGAGTGCATTGCCGTGGGCGGTGGCCACAAGCATCACTCCCCTCTCGGCGATCGTGCGTGCCGCCTGAGCTTCCAGCTCAGTGCCGATCTCATCGATCACGATGACTTCGGGCATGTGATTTTCAACCGCCTCGATCATCACCTGGTGCTGAAGTTCGGGCCTGGCCACCTGCATGCGCCTGGCACGACCGATTGCAGGATGTGGAATGTCTCCATCACCAGCGATTTCATTGCTGGTGTCGATCACAACGACCCGCTTGTGCAGATCATCGGCCAACACACGGGCAATTTCCCTAAGAGCTGTGGTCTTGCCCACACCGGGGCGTCCCATCAGCAGCAGTGACTCACCGCTGTCGAGCAGATCACGAACGATCGCGACTGTTCCGAAAACGGCGCGTCCAACGCGACAGGTGAGGCCGACCACATCACCGCTGCGATTACGGACGGCGCTGATGCGATGGAGTGTTCGCTCGATGCCGGCACGATTATCAGCACCGAACTGGCCGATCCTGCTCACCATCTCTTCGAGATCGTTGCGCTCCAGGCAGCGGCCACCAAGTTCAACCGAGCGACCTGGATAGCGCGCTTCCGGAATCCGACCGAGATCGAGCACGACCTCAAGCAGCTGATCACGACGTTCAGCGGATGCAAGAGCTTCCTGAACTGCGGTGGGCAACAACGCGAGCAGCCGCTGCAGATCATCGGTGATGCGCTCGGTACTCATGGCCCAGGCTCCCAGTGCTCATCAGGACCTAAACGCCTTCTAGCAGGATTGAGTCCCCAATCGGGACCGTCAGGGGCGTGAAAGCCAGGGGATGACAAGATCACGGGCCAGCGCCAGGGCCTGCTCCCAGCCGAAGGGCCAGTCACGCAGGGTGGTCCGGCGGCATTCCGCCTCCTGCAGAAGAGGTTGCACGATCGAACGGGCCATGCCACCAAAGGCGACGCCTGCAGGACCACTGGAACGCGGCAGCCCCAGGCCGTCCAGCAAATCAATCGTCGCGCCATTGGTGCCTCCCGCCAGCTGCAACGGCCCCGGAGGTGCGCTGGTCCGCACCTGCTGCCAGAGCCGCAGTGCCGCACGGGCCGTGCCTGCACCGACATCGCCGCTCATCGGACGTCCATCCAGCTGCCAGAGAGGTCGAAAACCATGCTTGCGCAGGGCCTCATGGCGACCCCACAGCTCCGTGACCAGATCTTCGGAGCGAAGACCATGCCCCTCAAGACCGCAGCTGACCGCCAGCCTGCGCAGAGGAATCGAGGCAGCTGCAACCTGCTCAAGCGTGCGATCAAAGTCCTGCTCACGCCCAGGTGCGGTATGAACCTCAATCGCATCGGGTTGGAGCTCGGCCAGCAGAAGGGCGAGGTTGTCGAGCCCCACTCGGTGATCGGAGGTTTCAATCAGGCCAAGGGGGCAGGCCGGCAAACAGCGCCCACAGCCGTAGCAACGGTTGGGGTCGACACCAGGACCGGCATGAATGGCATCAGCCGGGCAGACCCTCTCGCAGGGGCGCGCGCAATCAGGTGGGCAACGGGACGGGTCAAAGACAGCCTTACGAAAATGGGCATCACGTCCATCGCTGACGCTGACCATCAACCAGGGGGAGTGACCAGTGCGTTCCCGAGCCCAGCTGAGACCGGTGCGAGCAGCATTGACGACAGCGGCGTCGGCTGCCACGTCGACACACTGAACGCCGGCCACGGCATACAGGGCACAAAGGTCTGCAACCGCAGCCAAATCCTGATTACTGGCCCCACAGATCAATTTGACCCAACGCCCCTCCCCGAGGGCTTCATCACCGGCGGTCTGTGAACCGGTGACCGGCAGAAGACAGGTGGTCAGGCTCCCAGCAGCCGTGTCATCGGCTGCCAGCGCAGGCTGCGTGCACCACCCATTTCCACCACAATCTTCAAGCGCGGCTCACGCCGGCAAAGGTCGCAGAGGGACAGCAATTCCGATCGAGACAGCACCTGCCCCTCGATCAGCCAGAGAACGACCGGCTTGTTTCCAAGCAGAATCTCTCCAAGCTGAGGCATGACTTCCTGCACCTCTCCAACCGCCGCACCACGTCCAACGCTTTGATGTCCAAGGTGTGGAGGGCGCACGCCGTGTTTCTGCAACAGAAACACCTCCGGATCTCCGAAACCGCGTGCTGAGGTGATCTGTGTGCGGTACCCAGCGGCACGCAGTCGCCTCAGCAGGCGCGTCTCTGCGCCGCCCTCAAGGGGAGCATGGACTGCCATGACACCTGCGGATTCCAGTTCACGGCGGAAACCCCGACCTGAAAGCAGCAGCGGCATGGAATTAGTCCAGATGGAATGAGTCTGGCAGCTGATCAGGGATGAATGGAAGCCGGAAGGCAGTGGTGTAGGGTTTTTGTTTGCTCTGCCGATCTGTGCCCGTCCGCTAGCCGGGCCTCCAGTTCCAAGAGCAGGTCCGGCGTGTGCGCCGGATCTTCAGGCCAGTGCAATTCAGCGATTTCATTCGTTGCATTGCCGGGAAACTACCGACCTTCACCGGTTGATTAAGTCCCAGCCAGCTGATTCGCTCGCTAGCCCCAATCCGAATTGCCCCAGCGGTTTCCGTTGAAGCTTTCGGCCATGACTGCGTCATCTCAATCAGCGCCCTTCAGGCCACAGCTCCAGCAGCGTCAAGTTGCAACAGCTGAGGTTGTCCACGCTGGCGTCATTACCTCCCATGTCCATCGGCATCCTTGGGAAGAAACTGGGTATGTCCCAGTTCTTCGACGAGCAAGGCAAAGCCGTCCCGGTCACTTTGATCGAGGCGGGGCCTTGCCGAATTACCCAACTCAAGACCACTGAAACTGACGGCTATGAAGCCGTGCAGATCGGTTTTGGCGAAACACGCGAAAAGCTGATCAACAAGCCCGCCAAGGGTCACCTCGCCAAATCCGGCGAGGGGATCCTCCGCCACCTGCGTGAATATCGCGTCGACGACCTGAAGGGTCTCGAGCTGGGTGGCGCAATCACCGTGGGTGATTTCGAGGCAGGCCAGAAGGTTGACGTCAGCGGCGACACCATGGGTCGTGGCTTCGCCGGTTATCAAAAGCGTCATGGCTTCAGCCGAGGTCCGATGACCCACGGCTCGAAGAACCATCGTGAGCCCGGTTCAACCGGCGCCGGCACCACACCTGGTCGGATCTACCCCGGCAAGCGAATGGCTGGTCGCTACGGCGGCAAGAAAATCACCACGAGGGCCCTCACGATCCTCAAGGTGGACAGCGACCGCAACCTGCTCGTGGTCAAGGGCTCTGTTCCTGGCAAGCCTGGATCTCTTCTGAACATCCGGCCCGCCAATCGTGTGGGTGCCAAGCCCACCAAAGGAGGTAAGTGATGGCCAATTGTGTTGTTCGTGACTGGCAGGGCAAGGAAACCGGCAAGGCTTCCATTGACCTGAAGGTGGCCAAGGAAACCACTGCCGTTGACCTGATGCACCGTGCGGTGCTGCGCCAGCAGGCCCACAGCCGTCAGGGAACTGCAAGCACCCTCACCCGTGCCGAAGTACGAGGTGGCGGACGCAAGCCTTACAAGCAGAAAGGAACCGGTCGTGCCCGTCAGGGATCGATCCGTACGCCTCTGCGTCCCGGCGGCGGCATCGTGTTTGGTCCCAAGCCGCGCACCTACAACCTTGCGATGAATCGCAAGGAGCGTCGTCTGGCCCTGCGCACCGCGCTGATGGCCCGCATCGACGACGTGATTGTGGTGAAGGACTTCGGAGCAGCCCTCGAAGCGCCAAAAACCCGTGAAGTCGTTGACGCACTCGGGCGCCTCGGAGTTGCTGCCGACGCGAAGGTTTTGATTGTGCTCACCGCCCCTAGCGAAGTTGTGAAACGGTCCGTTCGCAACCTCGAGAAGGTCAAGCTGATCACTGCTGACCAGCTCAACGTCTTCGATCTGCTCCACGCCAATGCATTGGTGTTGGGCGAAGAGGCACTCGCAACCATCCAGGAGGTCTACGGAGATGACTGAGCGCTTCACAGGACGCCTGGCGGATGTGATCCGCAGGCCCCTCATCACAGAAAAAGCCACCCGAGCACTGGAACTGAACCAGTACACCTTTGAGGTGGACCACAGAGCTGCCAAGCCCGACATCAAAGCCGCTGTTGAGCAGCTATTCGATGTCAAGGTCACCGGCGTTAGCACCATGAATCCTCCCCGCCGCAGTCGTCGGGTCGGCAAATTTGCCGGCAAGCGCTCTCAGGTGAAGAAGGCTGTGGTGCGCCTCGCTGAGGGCAACTCCATCCAACTCTTCCCTGAGTCCTGAGGGGTCTGAAACGTCATGGCAATCCGTACCTTCCGCCCCTACACACCCGGTACCCGCACCCGGGTCGTCACCGACTTCAGTGAAGTCACCGGCCGCAAGCCGGAGCGTTCGCTTGTGGTGTCCAAGCACCGCCGCAAGGGACGCAACAACCGCGGCGTGATCACCTGTCGCCATCGTGGCGGTGGCCACAAGCGGCAATACCGCATCGTCGATTTCCGACGCAACAAGCACGGCGTCCCCGCCAAGGTGGCCGCCATTCACTACGACCCGCACCGCAATGCGCGGCTGGCCCTTCTCTTCTACACCGATGGTGAGAAGAGATACATCCTTGCTCCAGCAGGAGTCACCATCGGTCAGACGGTGGTCTCAGGGCCTGAATCTCCTATCGAGATCGGCAACGCCATGCCGCTCTCTGACATTCCCCTCGGTTCCAGCGTTCACTGTGTCGAGCTTTACGCCGGTCGCGGTGGACAAATGGTCCGAACTGCCGGAGCCAGCGCTCAGGTGATGGCCAAGGAGGGCGATTACGTCGCCCTGAAACTGCCATCCACTGAGGTTCGCCTGGTGCGCCGTGAGTGCTACGCCACCATCGGCGAAGTCGGCAACTCGGAGATCCGCAACACCAGCCTTGGCAAGGCTGGGCGCCGGCGCTGGCTCGGACGCCGACCTCAGGTGCGAGGCAGTGTGATGAATCCCTGCGACCACCCCCATGGTGGTGGTGAAGGCCGAGCTCCGATCGGGCGTTCCGGTCCTGTAACCCCTTGGGGCAAGCCTGCGCTGGGACTCAAGACCCGCAAGCGCAACAAGCCGAGTAACAAGTTCGTCCTCCGCAAACGTCGCAAGACGTCCAAGCGGAGCCGTGGCGGACGCGACTCATGATGCTGCTCACCATTCTGTCGTTCGCTTAATCCGCCATGGGACGTTCACTTAAAAAAGGCCCCTTCATTGCCGACAGCCTGCTTCGCAAGGTTGAAAAGCAAAACGCCGCCGATGACAAATCGGTGATCAAAACGTGGTCAAGGGCTTCCACGATCCTGCCGATGATGATCGGCCACACAATCGCGGTTCACAACGGCCGCACCCACGTGCCGGTCTTCGTGACTGAACAGATGGTGGGCCACAAGCTTGGCGAATTCGCCCCCACCCGCACCTTTAAAGGCCACATCAAAGACAAGAAAGGAGGCCGCTGAGACCATGACAACGTCATCCCCAACGGCAACTACCGCCCAAGCCCACGGTCGCTTCATCCGCGGCTCCGTGTCCAAGGTCCGGCGGGTTCTCGATCAGATCCGCGGTCGCAGTTATCGCGATGCGCTGATCATGCTCGAGTTCATGCCTTACCGCTCCACGGGTCCCATCACCAAGGTTCTGCGTTCTGCAGTGGCCAATGCCGAGCACAACCTCGGACTTGACCCTTCAACCCTGGTGATCTCCCAGGCCAGCGCAGACATGGGTCCATCCATGAAGCGCTACCGCCCCCGTGCCCAAGGTCGCGCTTTCGCGATCAAAAAGCAGACCTGCCACATCAGCATTGCTGTGGCACCCCAGACCGACTCCTGACCCCCGAGCACCCCGACTGATGGGACACAAAATCCATCCAACCGGCTTACGCCTGGGGATTACCCAGGAGCACCGGTCACGCTGGTACGCACCCAGCAAGAGTTATCCGAGCCTCCTTCAGGAGGACGATCGGATTCGCAAGTTCATCCACAAGAAATACGGCTCCGCCGGTATCAGTGATGTGCTGATCGCCCGCAAGGCCGATCAGCTCGAAGTTGAGCTGAAAACCGCACGCCCAGGCGTGTTGGTTGGACGCCAGGGCAGTGGCATCGAAGAGCTGCGCTCCGGCATCCAGAAAACCGTCGGTGATCTGAACCGTCAGGTTCGGATCAATGTGGTCGAGGTCGAGCGTGTCGACGCCGACGCTTTCCTACTTGCCGAATACATCGCTCAGCAACTTGAGAAACGTGTGGCATTCCGTCGCACGATCCGCATGGCCGTGCAGCGAGCACAGCGAGCGGGTGTTCTGGGCCTGAAAATCCAGGTTTCAGGACGCCTGAATGGTGCTGAGATCGCTCGTACCGAGTGGACGCGTGAAGGTCGGGTGCCTCTGCACACCCTTCGCGCTGACATCGACTACGCCACCAAGGTCGCCAGCACCACCTATGGGGTGCTCGGCATCAAGGTCTGGGTGTTTAAAGGCGAAGTGCTGGGCGACGAAGCCCAGCAACAGCTGCCAGTGGGGGCAACCCCGCGGCGTCGGGCCGGTCGCAGGCCCCAACAGTTCGAAGACCGCTCCAACGAGGGTTGAACAGGAGGCCTGAACCATGCTGAGTCCAAAACGCGTCAAATTCCGTAAGCAGCAACGCGGCCGCATGCGCGGTGTCGCCACTCGTGGCAACACCATCGCCTTCGGTCAGTTCGCTCTGCAGGCACAGGAATGCGGCTGGATCACCTCGCGCCAGATCGAGGCCAGCCGTCGTGCCATGACCCGCTACGTCAAGCGTGGCGGAAAAATCTGGATCAGGATTTTCCCTGACAAACCGGTCACCATGCGCGCTGCCGAAACCCGAATGGGTTCAGGTAAGGGCAACCCGGAATTCTGGGTGGCGGTGATCAAGCCGGGCAGGATCCTGTTCGAGATGGGTGGTGAAGAAATCACCCCCGAAATCGCCAAGGAAGCCATGCGCCTCGCGCAATACAAGCTTCCTGTGAAGACCAAGTTCATCACTCTCGATGAACAGGAGCAGACATCCGGTGCGCAAGCTCCGGCCGCTGCTGCCGCCACCGTGGAGTCCTGACCATGGCCCGTCCCAATGCCTCCGAACTGCGTCAGCTCTCCGACGCAGACCTCACAGAGCAAATCGTCAGTCTCCGCCGAGAGCTGTTCGATCTGCGCTTCCAGCAAGCCACAAGGCAGCTGGCCAACACCCACCGCTTCAAGCAGAGCCGCACCAAGCTGGCCCAACTGCTGACGGTGCAGAAGGAGCGCCTTAGCTCCACCGCCTCCTGATCCTTCGCTTCATACCTATGGCACTCAAGGAAAGGGTCGGCACCGTCGTCAGCGACAAGATGGACAAAACGGTGGTGGTTGCGGTGGAAAACCGCTTTCCCCACCCCATCTACCAAAAGACGGTCAGCCGTACCACCCGTTACAAAGCTCACGACGAGAACAACACTGTTCGCGTTGGTGACCGTGTTCGCATCACCGAGACCCGTCCTCTCAGCCGTCACAAGCGCTGGGCCATCGCTGAGGTGCTCAGCCACAGCCCGAAGGCTGAGGAGGTCAACAAATGATTCAGCAGGAATCTTTTCTCACCGTTGCTGACAACAGCGGAGCCAAGCGCATCCAGTGCATCCGCGTGCTGGGAAGCAATCGTCGCTACGCCCATGTGGGCGACGTGATCGTGGCCACCGTGAAGGACGCCATGCCCAACATGGGCGTGAAAAAGTCCGATGTGATCAAGGCAGTGGTGGTCCGCACCAAAGCCACGCTGCGTCGTGACACCGGCAACTCCATCCGGTTTGACGACAATGCTGCCGTCATCATTAACGACGACAAAAACCCCAAGGGCACTCGTGTCTTTGGACCTGTGGCACGCGAACTGCGCGACCGGAACTTCACCAAAATCGTCTCCCTCGCTCCGGAGGTGATCTGAGATGGCAACTGCAACTCCGAAATCCGCCGCAGCGAAGCGCATCAAGATGCGTCTGCGCAAAGGCGACACCGTTCAGGTGATCACCGGCAAGGACAAGGGCAAGACCGGAGAGGTCCTGCGCACCCTGCCCAATGAAAACCGCGTGATCGTGGAGGGCGTCAATATGCGCACCCGCCACGTCAAACCCACTCAGGAGGGTGAAAGCGGTCGGATCGTCACTGAAGAGGCTTCACTGCATGCCTCCAACGTGATGATCTACTCCACAGACAAGAAGGTGACCAGCCGAGTCGAGCTGATCACTGAGAAGGACGGCAGCAAAAAGCGCCGCCTCAAGAAAACCGGCGAGGTGATCGACTGATCACCCCGATCCGCCTTCTGACCAAGCCCAGAAGTCCCATTCCCCAGCCATGTCACTGAAACAGCGCTACAGGGAGACCATTCAGCCCAAATTGCTGAAAGATCTAAGTCTCTCCAACATCCATGAAGTCCCCAAGGTGGTCAAAGTCACCGTGAACCGGGGACTTGGCGAAGCTGCCGCGAATGCCAAGGCCCTAGAGGCCTCGGTGAACGAACTTGCTCAGATCACCGGCCAGAAAGTGGTGGTGACCCGAGCCAAGAAAGCCATCGCGAGCTTCAAGATCCGCGAAGGCATGCCGATCGGCTGTGCCGTGACTCTGCGCGGCGATCGCATGTACGCCTTCCTGGAGCGACTGATCAACCTGGCACTGCCCCGCATCCGTGACTTCCGTGGCGTCAGCCCCAAAAGCTTCGACGGACGTGGCAATTACACCCTGGGGGTAAGAGAGCAGATCATCTTCCCTGAGATCTCCTTCGACAAGATCGACGCCATCAGGGGCATGGACATCACCATCGTGACCACTGCCCGTTCGGATGAAGAGGGCCGGTCCCTCCTCCGCGAGATGGGAATGCCGTTCCGCAGCAACTAAGCCCTCCTCGGAAACCACTATGGCCAATCACGACCCTATTTCCGACATGCTCACCCGCATTCGCAATGCGAGTGAGAAACGTCACCAGAGCACGAAAGTACCTGCCTCCCGCATGTCTCGCAGCATCGCCAAAGTGCTGCAGCAGGAAGGCTTCATCGCTGAGATCAGCGAAGAAGGCGAGGGAGTCCACACCAACTTGGTGCTGGAACTGAAGTACAGCGGCAAGAACCGCCAACCCACCATCCGCTCCATGCAGCGGGTGAGCAAGCCTGGTCTGCGCATCTACAAGAACACCCGCGGCCTTCCCAAGGTCCTCGGCGGACTGGGGGTGGCGATCATCTCCACCTCCAAGGGTGTCATGAGCGACCGCGATGCCCGAAAGCAGGGCGTGGGCGGTGAAGTGCTCTGCTACGTCCTTTGATCTGGAGCCAAAACCATGTCACGTATCGGTAAAGCCCCCATCCCCATCCCTGAGAAGGTGACCGTGAGCCTCAACGGCCTCGCTGTCACCGTGAAGGGACCGAAGGGAGAACTCAAACGCACACTGCCTGAGGGCGTGAGCATCGATCAGGTGGAGAACACCATCGTGTTGTCTCCCACCAGCAGCAAGCGCACCTCCCGTGAGCGCCATGGCCTGTGCCGCGCTCTCGTAAACAACATGATTGTTGGCGTCGAGAGCGGTTTCAGCAAAAGCCTGGAAATCATTGGTGTTGGCTCCAGGGCTCAGGTGAAAGGCACCACCCTGGTCGTCTCTGCTGGTTACAGCCACCCCGTCGAGGTTGCAGCTCCTGACGGCATCACCTTCAAAGTTGAGAACAACACCAAGGTGACTGTGTCGGGGATCGACAAGGAATTGGTGGGTAATGAAGCCGCCAAAATTCGTTCCATCCGTCCGCCCGAGCCCTACAAGGGCAAAGGGATCCGGTACGAGGGCGAATGGATCCTCCGCAAGGCAGGCAAGTCGGGCAAAAAGTAATCCACTACTAGACGCCGTTCTTCTTTACCCACCATGTCGACCCTCTCCCGTAAACAACAGACCCAGAAGCGTCATCGACGCCTGCGTCGTCACCTCAGCGGCACCGCCGGCAAACCCCGCCTGGCCGTGTTCCGCTCCAACAGCCACATCTATGCCCAGGTCATTGACGATGACGCCCAGAGCACACTCTGCTCAGCGTCAACCGTTGACAAGGACCTGCGCACTAGTCTCAAAGCCAACGGCAACGACTGCAATGCATCCGTAGCCGTCGGTGAACTGGTGGCCAAACGCGCCCTTGCCAAGGGCATCCAACAGGTGGTCTTCGATCGCGGCGGCAACCTGTATCACGGCCGGGTGAAAGCCCTTGCCGACGCCGCCCGGGAAGCGGGCCTTCAGTTCTGATCCTGCTCTCAACATGACCGATTCCAACCCCCAGACCAATCCCAACGACGTGCCCTCGGCGGCCGATGTTCCTGCTGCAGCTGAAGGCCAGCAGCAGCAGGAGCAACGCCGTGGAGGAGGTCGCGACCGTGGTGACCGACGTGGCGGACGCCGTGGTGACCGACGCAACCAGGAGCGTGATTCCGAGTGGCAGGAGCGGGTTGTCCAGATCCGCCGCGTGTCCAAGACCGTGAAGGGCGGCAAGAAGATGAGCTTCCGGGCCATTGTTGTTGTCGGAAATGAGCGCGGTCAGGTCGGCGTCGGCGTCGGCAAGGCCGGCGACGTGATCGGTGCAGTCCGCAAAGGTGTTGCAGACGGCAAGAAGCATCTCGTCAAAGTGCCTCTGACACGTCACAACTCCATTCCGACCCTGTCCAACGGTCGCGATGGCGCAGCCAGCGTGTTGATTCGCCCCGCAGCTCCCGGTACCGGGGTAATTGCAGGCGGCTCGATTCGCACAGTTCTCGAGCTTGCCGGCATTAAAAATGTGCTGGCCAAGCGACTGGGCAGCAAGACTCCGCTGAACAACGCCCGAGCTGCCATGGTGGCTCTCGATAGTCTCCGCACACATAAGGAGACCGCCAAGGAACGGGGGATCTCCCTCGAGCAGATCTATTCCTGATTCCCCATGACTCTCCGACTTGATTCCCTAAAGCCCAACAAAGGCGCCCGACGCCGCAAACTGCGCAAAGGTCGCGGCATTGCCGCTGGCCAGGGTGCGAGCTGCGGCTTCGGCATGCGCGGCCAGAAATCCCGTTCCGGCCGGCCCACCCGTCCCGGTTTTGAGGGTGGCCAGATGCCTCTTTACAGGCGCGTGCCCAAGCTGAAGCACTTCACATTGGTGAATCCCAAACACTTCACCGTTGTGAATGTGTCAGCACTGAATGAGCTCAAGGCCGGCAGCACCGTCAACCTCGACTCACTGGTCAAGGATGGTGTTGTCACCAGCCCCAAGCACCCGCTGAAAATCCTCGGCAACGGGGAACTCAAGGCCAAGCTCACGGTTCAGGCCGCCGCTTTCACGGCATCGGCACGAACCAAAATCGAAGCAGCCGGTGGCACCTGCGAACTGTTGGACTGAGATCCGTCGATCGACCTCTACAGATCTAACGTCTGAGCCGTCCGCCGGATCATCATCCGCGGACGGCTTTGCTGCATCAAGCTCAATCACCCAATCTCTGTTCCATGCTCGTCAGTCGGGGACGAAATCCCAGCGCCACTGAAGTCATCACCCAGCTGGTTCAGAACCCTGAGCTGCGAGGCAGGGTTCTCACCACTCTGGGCCTGCTGATGTTGGTGCGTCTCGGCATCTACATCCCGATGCCAGGCATTGACCGTGTGGCTTTCGAACAGTTCATCCAACAGGGTGGACAGCTGATTGGTTTCCTCGACATCTTCACTGGTGGCGGCATCTCCACCCTGGGCATCTTTGCTCTTGGGATCCTGCCGTTCATCAATGCCTCGATCATCCTTCAGCTACTCACAGCCTCCCTTCCGCAACTGGAGGATCTGCAGAAAAATGAGGGAGAAGCGGGTCGTCGCAAACTCGCTCAGATCACCCGCTACGTCGCACTCGGCTGGGGTCTGATTCAGAGCGTGGTTTTCGCCATGATCCTGCGCCCCTATGCAATGGAGGGACTTCCCGTTGCTGTGTTCGTGGTGCAGACGGCACTCGCGCTGGTCACCGGATCGATGATCGTGATGTGGCTGAGTGAAGTGATCACAGAACGAGGCATTGGCCAGGGCGCCTCACTCGTGATCTTCCTGAACATCGTGGCCACCTTGCCTCAGGCTCTCGGCTCCACGATTGAGAAGGCCCAAACCGGCGATCGCAACGACGTGTTCGGAATCGTGATCCTGGTTCTGGTGTTCCTGGTCACGATCGTGGGAATCATCTTTGTGCAGGAAGGACAACGCCGGCTTCCGATCGTCAGTGCAAAGCGTCAGGTGGGCGGCGGAGCCGTCTTGCCTAATCGCCAGAGCTACCTGCCCTTGAAGCTCAATGCCGGCGGCGTGATGCCGATCATCTTTGCCTCGGCCCTGATTTTCCTGCCGATCACGATTGCCAACTTCAGCCAGAACCCTTTTCTGATCAGAGCAGCCACTGCCCTGAATCCAGGCAGCTCGAATCCATGGCCTTATGCCCTGGTGTTCTTCTCTTTGATTCTCGGCTTCTCCTATTTCTATGCGTCCCTGACCTTTAACCCAGTGGATGTCGCCAGCAATCTCAAGCGCGGAGGGGTGGCAATCCCAGGCGTTAGGCCTGGAACAGCAACAGCGAATTACCTCGAAGGTGTGAAAAACAGACTCACCCTGCTTGGCGGACTCTTCCTCGGCGCTGTCGCCATCATTCCTTCCGCCGTGGAACGAGCAACCAATGTGCAGACGTTCCAGGGACTTGGAGCCACCTCACTGCTGATCCTGGTGGGTGTTGCCATCGACACTGCCAAGCAGGTGCAGACCTACGTGATCTCTCAGCGCTACGAGGGAATGGTGCGCCAGTAACACGGCACGTTCGAGCAGTCGCTCCGAAACAACACAACAGCGGTGGATCCTCAACACCTGCTGACCTCGTCTACCCCAACCACCCAGAATCGCCATGAAACAACGTCTTCTGTTTGTGGGCCCGCCCGGTGCCGGCAAAGGCACGCAAGCGGCCCGCCTCTGCGAAAAGCACGGTCTTCGGCACCTGTCCACCGGCGATCTGCTCAGAGCTGAGGTGGCCGCAGGCAGTGAGCTTGGCAAGGAAGCGGAAGCCGTGATGAACCGGGGCGAGTTAGTCACAGACAGCCTGGTGCTGGCCATCGTCAAGGCACAGCTCTCTGCTCTCAATGGCCAGGGCTGGCTGATGGATGGCTTTCCGCGCAACGTGGCGCAGGCCGAGGCACTGGCGCCACTGCTTCAGGAACTCGATCAAGCGATTGAGAGCGTGGTGTTGCTCGAGCTGGATGATGCAGTTCTGATCGAGCGACTGCTGGGCCGCGGTCGTGCTGACGACAACGAGGAGGTGATCCGCAACCGTCTTGAGGTCTACAAGCAGCAGACAGCTCCTCTGATTGATCACTACAGCAGTCAGAACCTGCTGGCCAGAGTGCAAGCCAACGGCAGTGTTGACGCCATTGCTGAGCGAATTGAAAGCATTGTTGCTTGACCCGCTGTGGTACGTTAGCTGTTTGCAACAATGGAGAGCTTCGCCCCATGAAGGTGCGTTCCTCAGTTAAAAAAATCAGCCCTGACGATCAAATCGTCAAGCGCAGAGGTCGCATCTACGTGATCAACAAGAAGCGCCCTCGCAACAAGCAACGCCAGGGCTGAAGCCTCGGTCTGCTGTCTCAAGGCAGGGTCCCTGTCCCTGCCACCCTGAATTGAAGACTTCCCAGGCAAAGGAAGTCATTGTCCACCTCGATTAATTGCTCAGTGGCACGGATTGCTGGTGTCGACATTCCCCGCGAAAAGCGGATCGAAGTCGCCCTCACCTACATCTACGGAATTGGCCCAACACGGGCCAGAACCATCCTTTCCAAGGCTGGTGTCAACCCCGACATCAGGGTGAAGGATCTGGAAGACGGTGATGTGCAGAAATTGCGCGGTGCCACCGAGGCCTTCACCATCGAGGGTGACCTGCGCAGGCAGGAGGGGATGGCACTCAAGCGCCTGCAGGACATCGGCTGCGTTCGTGGTCGTCGCCATCGCATGAGCCTCCCGGTGCGTGGACAACGAACTCGCACGAATGCGCGGACCCGTCGCGGAGCTCGCAAGACCGTGGCCGGCAAGAAGAAGTAAGCCGCTTCGGCCCATTCGGACCCTTCAGTTCCTTAAGCCCCCTCCATCTCCAGGCCCATGGCCAAAACAGTCAAAAAATCAGGCCCCAAGAAGGCCAAGCGCAACGTTCCCAACGGCGTTGCCCACATCCAAAGCACCTTCAACAACACGATTGTTTCGATCACCGATACCACTGGAGAAGTCATCTCCTGGTCTTCGGCAGGTGCCAGCGGTTTCAAAGGTGCACGCAAAGGCACACCATTTGCTGCTCAGACTGCAGCCGAAGCAGCCGCCCGCAGAGCTCTCGAGCAGGGCATGCGCCAGATCGAAGTGCTTGTGCGTGGCCCCGGATCAGGTCGTGAAACCGCGATCCGTGCTTTACAGGTTGCAGGTCTGGAAATCACGCTGATCCGTGACGTCACTCCACTGCCTCACAACGGCTGCCGCCGTGCCAAGCGTCGGCGCGTCTGAGCCAACGCGTCCCCGTTCAGGTCCCTCTCTCCCCCGACTCAGACCGTGTTGCAATACCAGATCGACCGTATCGAGCATCAGATCGCTGACGATCGCTCCCAAACCGGTGTGTTTCTCATCGGCCCCCTTGAGCGGGGCCAGGCCACAACCCTGGGTAATTCCCTGCGGCGTGTGCTCATGGGCAACCTTGAAGGCACAGCGGTTACAGCAGTCCGCATTGCCGGCGTCAATCACGAGTACGCGACCATCCCGGGAGTTCGGGAGGACGTGCTCGACATTCTGCTGAACTGCAAGCAGATCACCGTCAACAGCCGCACCAACGATCTGGAGATCGGCCGTCTGGTGGTTGCTGGCCCTGCAACGGTCAAAGCCCGCGATCTGCAGTTCTCCTCCCAGGTCCAGGTGGTGGATGGTGAACGCGTGATCGCCACGGTGAGCGATGGCTACAGCCTCGAGCTCGAGGTTCATGTGGAACGCGGCGTGGGCTATCGCCCAGTGGATCGTCACAACGAAGACACCAGTGCCATCGATCTTCTGCAGATCGACTCCGTGTTCATGCCCGTGCACCGGGTGAACTTCACCATTGATGAAACGGCAGTAGCTGAGGGTGGTTCCGCTCGAGAGCGCCTGCGCATGGAAGTGGTGACCGATGGTTCGATCACACCTGACGATGCCATTGCTCAGTCCGCAAACCAGCTGATCGAGCTCTTCCAACCGCTCGCCACCGTCACCATGGTGGAAGAAGTTCCGGTCGAGCCTGAGCCCACAGCTGAAGCTCAGATTCCTCTCGAGGAGTTGAATCTTTCTGTGCGTGCCTACAACTGTCTGAAGCGCGCTCAGGTCAATTCCGTCTCCGATCTGATGGGCTTCAGCTACGAGGATCTACTGGAGATCAAGAACTTCGGTTCCAAGTCGGCTGATGAGGTGATTGAAGCGCTTGAAAGGATCGGCATCCAGATCCCCCAAAGCCGCACCAGCGTCTGACTCTTACCCGCCCTTTACTGCAGCCCCTTCAGAACCATGCGTCACCAATGCCGAGTCCCAAAGCTGGGACGCCCCGCTGACCAACGCAAAGCCATGCTTCGCGGCCTCACAACTCAGCTGATCCGCGAAGGTCGCGTCACCACCACCAAAGCTCGTGCCAAAGCACTGCGTGACGAAGCTGAACGGATGATCACACTGGCCAAGGAGGGCAGTCTTGCTTCCCGGCGCAGGGTTCTGGGATACGTCTACGACAAGCAGCTGGTGCATGCTTTGTTCGAGAAAGCTCCTGATCGCTACAGCGATCGCAAAGGTGGCTATACCCGCATCACCCGCACCGTGCGTCGTCGTGGGGACAATGCCGAGATGGCCATCATCGAACTGGTCTGAAGTCCGGCTCCAGCATCACGGAAATCACCATCCCGAAACCCTCGGCTGATTCTGTCGGCATCCGCCTCAAACGGATTGCTCTCAGTCTCCAGTACGAGGGTTCTTCATTTTGTGGATGGCAACGTCAACCCAACGGCACCAGTGTGCAATCGGTGCTCGACGAGGCCATCTCAGCGCTCGACCCCCATCGGCCGATACAGACCGTGGCAGCGGGGCGAACGGATGCTGGCGTGCATGCATCCGGCCAGGTGGTGCATTTCGACAGCTGCGGACCGATTCCAGCCAGGCGCTGGGCCCCAGCTCTCAATGGCCGTTTGCCGTCCTCGATCCGGGTGCGAGAAGCGGTGGAACGCCCACTTGGATGGCACGCCTGCTACTCCGCCAGCTACCGGCGTTATCGCTACACCCTCTACAACGGTCGAAGGCCGAACCTATTTCTGGCGCCCTGGAGCTGGCATCGCTATCAGACACGGCTCGATGAAAAGGCGATGGAACAGGCGCTTCGTGGCCTGCTGGGACTTCACGACTTCGCAGCGTTCCAACGCGCAGGAAGCCGACGATCCCACTCACGCACAACGATCCAGGACGTGTCCATTCAGCGTCAAGGAGACCTGATTCACTTTGAGATCCAAGCCAGCGGTTTTCTCTATGGAATGGTGCGTCTGCTGACGGGCCAGCTCGTCGCTGTGGGAGAGCACCGACTGACCCCGGAGCACTTTGAACGCCGTTGGAGAGAACGTCGCCGCAGTGAAGTGAAAGATGGAGCACCAGCGCAGGGACTCTGCCTGCTGCGCGCTGGTTATCCGGACACCATCTTCAGCAAGGGCGGCTGGTACGATTGTCAACCGACGTTTTTTCTGGCCTCAGAGGACCCACCCCCGGATCCTCCCCCATGGCCAATCAGTACCTAAGCGGTCGATTCCACTCAACTGACTCGATCAGTGGGGGAACCACCGACAGGTAAAGTCGTTCTTTGAGCTCCGTCCAGCACGCCACGGCGTGACTGAAGCTCCCTGCCCAGCTTCGTCGCTCGCGACGGGGCATAACCGAACCGGCATGCCGGCGCGATGAACAAGACCTCCGTCCCCTCCATCGATTCAATCGACCGCCAGTGGTATCTGGTGGACGCTGAGAATCAAACGCTCGGCCGCTTAGCGACCGAAGTTGCTTCCGTGCTCCGCGGCAAGAACAAAGCCAGCTACACCCCGCATCTCGACACCGGCGATTTTGTCGTTGTCGTCAACGCCGACAAGGTGAAGGTGAGTGGCAGCAAGCCGCAACAGAAGCTGTACCGCAGGCATTCCGGACGCCCCGGTGGGATGAAGGTGGAGACCTTCGCTCATCTGCAGGAGCGTCTTCCTGAGCGAATCGTGGAAAAAGCCATCAAGGGCATGCTTCCCCACAACGCTTTGGGTCGCCAGATGTTCCGCAAACTGAAGGTGTACAAGGGTGCCGATCATCCGCATTCCGCCCAGCAGCCTCAGCCCCTGCAGCTTGATCCCGCCGCTTCCGCCAAATGAGCACGTCTAATTCCGTCGTTTACTGGGGCACAGGTCGCCGTAAGACCTCAGTCGCACGCGTTCGCCTGATCCCCGGCAACGGCACGATCACCATCAATGGCCGGCCTGGAGATAACTATCTCAACTACAACCCCGCCTACATCGCTGCCGTCAAGGCTCCGTTGCAGACGCTGGGTCTAACCACTGAGTACGACGTGCTCGTCAACGTCAGAGGTGGTGGTCTCACCGGACAGGCTGATGCCATCAAGCAGGGCGCTGCCAGGGCTCTGTGCGAGCTCTCCTCCGACAACCGCAAGCCTCTGAAAACGGAAGGTCACCTCAGCCGTGACCCTAGGGCTAAGGAACGTCGCAAGTACGGCCTCAAGAAAGCCCGCAAAGCTCCCCAGTTCTCCAAGCGCTGATCCCTGTCATGCCCAAGCCCGACATTCATCCCACCTGGTATCCCGACGCCAAGGTGATCTGCAATGGAGAAGTGGTCATGACCACTGGCTCCACACAGCCCGAAATCCATGTGGACGTCTGGAGCGGAAACCATCCGTTCTTCACAGGCACCCAGAAAATCCTCGACACCGAGGGCCGCGTGGATCGCTTCATGCGCAAGTACGGCATGGGCAGCACCGCCAGTGTCAACGACGAGAAAACAGCTCCCGCCAAGGACGAGGCGAAGAAGGAAGCCTGATGCGCTCTGCAATCGACGCAGAAGCGATCGATCGCCACGATTTTTGCCCCCGAATGCAGACCAAGCTCTGCTTTCGGGGCTTTTTTCTGAAAGGACATCACCATCAGGTCCTTTGCCGACCATGCTTCTGAGGCCATGGACTCCTCAACTCTGATCAGCCGTCTTGAGGCCGCGACCAGCAGTTTCCACAATCTGGAACGCCAGCTCGCTGACCCCGATGTGGCTTCAGATCCGGATCGTCTGCAGTCGGTGGCCAAAGAGCGTTCACGCCTTGAACCGCTGGTCGTCGACTACACCAGCCTGCAGAACGTTCTCCAGGAAAGGGAACAGGCGCGGACGCTGCTGCGTGAAAGCCGCGGCGATGCCGAGATGGAAGAACTCGCTCAGCTGGAACTGCAGTCTCTGGAGCAACGCCATGACGAACTCATCCAGCGGCTGACGCTTGCATTACTGCCCCAGGATCC
>Ga0208749_1000114_pt1 | contig 19123 bp, 8 predicted proteins | sample Knorr_S15_td_DCM_FD_185601 | JGI IMG/M metagenome (GOLD analysis project Ga0208749, IMG submission 185601) | Marine microbial communities from Southern Atlantic Ocean transect - Knorr_S15_td_DCM_ad_63m_LV_B (SPAdes) (version 2) | ecosystem: Environmental > Aquatic > Marine > Oceanic | place... | reverse complement strand
TGAATTGTTTTCCTATCCATGAGAAATCAGGAACCTCATTTACCTCGTTTACCCATTTAGGAAATACAGGAATAGATTCTTTAATTAGAACAATTTCATCTCTTATAGATGTTAAATCACCTTCATAGTGACGAATTTCTGGAAGACTCTTGAGACTCGTTTCAAGACGTTCAATTTGGTCGTCATAATACCGTATCTCTGGTATCTCCGTGGCGTTTGTGTGTACTTCCTCCTTTAACTCATCAATTAACCCACATATCGCTGCTATCTCTTCATCATATGATTTCTGTTCAGGAATTTCAGGAATACTCTCCCTCATTTCCTCCATCTTTGTGGATAGTTCTGCTATCTGTTCATCATAATATTTTATTTCTGGTATCTCTGGTATGTCTTCTCTAACGTCATTTACTAGACGTACAAATTCTGTATATTGTTCCTCTATAGAACATGGTGCAGTATCTACAGGTTCTTCGCTTTTTCTTATTTCGTCTGCTATCTCTTCCTCAGGCCTCGGAGGTTCTATAAACTCATCCACGGAGGGTAATTTTTCTTCTGTTATAATTTCATCTACAGATGGCAACTCTTCATAGAAGTCATCTATAGACGGTAGTTTCTCCGTCATGGTATGAGTAAAATATTACTTCGGGATTCCTCTCCCTGATTTATTTATCTTCTTTTTTACTCTGGGCTTTCAATAGTTTTGACAACTCAGATGTTGATCCCACAAACAGTGCATTGTTAACTGTAGATGGGCCTTTTACTTTTTCTTCTTCATTAACTTCTTTCAATTTTTTCTGAAGATCCATTAATTTATCAGTTGCATCAGCAACGTTCTTTATTAATTGACCAGCAACTTCATATGCTCTTGGCATTTCACTTTCTTGAGCAAGATCAAGAATACCATTTATTGCTTCCTGACCTTTCTCTATAATACTGTAAAGATTGCCACGAGTATACTCATAATCTTTACTGATATGATCAGTATTTGGTTTTTCTTTTTTCTGTACCTTCTCAATATCTGCAGGAACAATACTTGTTTCTACATTGAAAGCATCATCTAGTCCTTCGGTTTTCATGAGTAAGACCCGTCAAATCCAAAGTCATCACCCAGTTCAACGATATTACTATCTTCTCTAGGTGAGTAATCAATACCCTTGACTCCTGTTCCTCTAACGTGTGCTTTAGCAATTGTACTATCTTCACCTCTTGAAACGGTAAGTTTATTACCAGTAATCTTAGTAACTTTCATCTCTTCACCATCAACATCAATGTACTTATTAACTGTGATCTTAGTTCCATCAGCAACATTGATTGTCTTCTGAGATGCATCTATATCTTCACCTATTGTTGTTACTACATCATCAGTATAATCTTTAAGTGCTCTTGGTTTGACAGAGAATGTAACATCTCTTTGTGTGCTTTGTGATCCACCAGCAAGATAACGAACAGATGCTGTTTTGATGATATCTTTGGATGCAGATGTAACAGGGCCGAATAAGTATGTCTTTGCAGTAAATCTTAGGGTATAAAGTAAAACTCTTCTAGATGTAAAATCTCCTTCATACTGATCATCCATTGTAATATTTTCTAATACAACTGGAACATCTTTCTTCTCATTTATCAAACTAACAAGATTGATTGTTAAATTGTATTGTGGTTGGAAATAAGGTAATATCTGTTCTACTACTTGTAAAGCATCATCATTCAATTTACACATAATTGAAAGTTCAAACTGCATATTATATGGAACTGGCATGAATACCTTTTTAATATCTGTTCCGTCATCTGGATTTTTAACTGCTATGGTTTGAGTTGTAGTTACCTTTCTAGATGAGTCATATGTAAGTCCAGTAAACTCAAATGACATTCTAGGTAAACTAATCTGAGTTGCTTGACTTAAGTTTGGTGCTTGTTCTAATCTTGCTAAAAATTTCTGTGTTGGGCCATATGCCAAAGGCACTTTTACAACAGATCCATCCTGTTTTATGGCAATACCATTGAACAAAGTTCCAAAACCGATAATGGTCTTTCTTAAAATTTCGTTGTAAAAATACTCAAACATTGCTATAACCTCTTATATTATATTTATGGTGTGCCAAATGGGTTGTTTTCTGAGAAGTCTAAAATAGCATCTGCCTGTAGTTCAAACTCATCATTTTCACCAAATCCATCATCAAAATTAGTTAGATCAATCAATCTAATTAAGTGTGATGCACCTGAAGAAGATCCTGTAATTGTCTCTCCAGTTCTGAATGTTCCTGTGATATTATATATCTCTAATTCATTTGTAACAGCATCCCAAGTTCTAATTCTTGCTGTAGCACCACTTGTTCCACCTGTAATAGTTTCATTAAATTCATAGTTCCCTGAACCAGAACTACCTGGTGATGCGATAGAAATAGTAGGTGCTACCGTGTAGCCTACACCAGCATTTCTAATGTGTATTGCAGAGATTGTTCCAGCAGTACTAACGATTGCAGTTGCAGCAGCAGATACTGTGGATATTCCATTCTGTGCAGTAAACGTAATTGTTGGTGATGTTGTATATCCTGAACCACCTGAAGTGATTGTAACAATACCAACTACACCATTCTCTATCTTAGAAGTTGCAGCAACACCAGTTCCATCTCCAATTACTTGTATTGTGGGATTAGATGTATATCCAAAGCCTGGGTTTACTAGGTCAATATTCTGAACAACAGATTTTTTACTGTCACTAATATTACCTTCAATAGCAATTCCACTCAATAACTTAGATGTGGCAATACCAGTCAATCCTCCTGATGGTGCAGATGATATTGCAACTCTAGGTGCAAATGTATATCCCTTACCCCTATTTGATAGACTGATAAATTGAATACCACCATTAATGATACCTATAGATGCAGTTGCTTGTGAAGCAGTTCCTACAAGAGTTAGTTTCTGTGTTCCACCAGAACCAATAAGAATTTCCTCTCCATCTGCTCCCTCAATACCACCTAAAGTATCATCAATTTCATCAACTCCAGTATCAATAACCTCATCCTCATAACGGAATAGTTCACAAGTTAACTTATAAACATAGTTATCTCTTAGCATGTAAAATGGTTTTTCATGCTCAACATATTTGATCTCAAACAAACGATCACCTAGTGGAAAATAAACTAAGTCTCCCTCTTTTGGTCTTGTAGAGAGTTTGACATTAGATTCATTTTTCATTAGGGGAGATATGTATGTCTCAAACCTTTCTTTTGATATTATAAGTGTTACTTCATTAGTTGCTTGAATACCAAACTTTGATAGTGTAGATGGCATTTCATCATATCCATCAAAATTATCAATATATGCTTCTATTGGATATGCATCATCAAATTTAGATGCAGTTACTTCTTCTAATATTGTTTTTTCGCTAACATACTTTCTTGGCATATAGTGTATTTCTACACCATACATCTTTAATTGCTCGTTAATCAAAGACTGAACGAGACTTTGTTCACCAGAGGAGCCTTGTTGAAAAAAAGGATTTAGTGCCATTATATTAACCTATCATATCTAATGGTGGTAGTTCATAAGTGTTAGACATTTGCTCTCTGATGATTTGTAAATCATTCATTGCATCATCATAGATCTGCCTACCATTTAATTCGACTCCACCAGGTAATTTAACTCCTTGGAATTTAATTAAGTTCTGACCCCACTGCTTCTTAAGAAGGGCAGTAAAGTATCTCTTTAAAAATGAATCATTAAAGACTTTTGCATAATCATTTGGATTCAATGTTCTAAAACAATCAATTACAAGAAACTCATCTGCACTAATACTAGACCAATCAATATCTAGATATAATCTATCCTGTCTTTTATTAAATCTAATTTGTTTCTGTGTAGTCAATAAAAAATTAATATCTTCAAGATATGTCTTTGTCATTGCATATGTCAATAATTCCGTAGACCCATAGAAATATACGTCATTCAAGAACAACTGGTACTTAAGACTGAACATACCACTTGCCATTCTATTTGATCCATCAAAATGAAAGACTTTAGTAATACCAATAATATCATCTGGAACTTGTAAAAAATTTGAATTCTCAGTAAAACTAAATGATGTAGTTCCACCATCAATTGTGGCACTAGCAGTAGATGTTGTAATTCCTATATTATCTGTTTGACCATCTCTTGATCTTCCTCTTGTTATATCAGCTTCTGTAATTTTATATTTTAAAAATGTTGGATATACCCCATCAAAATGACGTTCTTGGAAATATTGAATAGCATCATCCAATAGATCCTCAACTTGTTCATCTGCAACGTTGATTTCTAATACTGGTGCACCTAATTGCCTTTTAGCATAGGTGATTAATTCTGATCTAGTGGATGGTTGAGCCATTTATACTATACCTCTATCCATATTTATAGTGCGGAGATTGACGATATGCCAGGTTGAACAAGAATGTTACCGTCAACTAATCTATAGAAAGTGTTTCCAGAGCTAACAACAACATCATATACATATCTACCTTCCTCTATGAGTCTAGTTTGCGTTCCACCAAGTGATATACGAATTTTACCATCGGCAGCACTTGTAAAACCAACAGCAAAAGTTGCTGTAGGAAAGGCAGTTGATCCTATGGAAACACTCTTAGTCATCTGAGATGAACCAGAATATCCCTCAAGATTAAAAGCAGTGTTTGATGTTCCTACAACCTCAAAGTTACCTTCAAAATTAGCTCCACCAAGCATTGCAAAATTTGCTGCATAAGCAGCACCTGCTTCTGGATCAAAAGTAATTTTTTTAGTTGCCATTTACTAACTCCTTCAGTAAAGATTTAATCTCATTTAATTCACTTTTCAGATTAGCAAGATCTTCTTCAACGTTTAAAGATTTCTCTTTTTCACGTTTGCGTTGTTCACGACGATTTATATATTGTTGATAGGCAGTTACATTTGTATTAATTATTTGATCGGTATGTGGATCTCTAACTAAATCTGTATTACCTTCAACTGGAATAAAATCCTTCATTATGCTAAAGTAATCACCCTCAAATCAGAAACTCTAGGAACATAAGTTTGATTTGTTGATGTTAGAACAAATTTAACTCTATAGTATTTGAATGGTGGAAGATCCTCCATATTGAATTCATATTCCCTAAATGTCAATTCACTACTCTTAAATCCTGCTGCATCTGATGTTGGTATAAACCTATCCTGTCTACCATCACTTTCAGCAGAATTAATCACCTGACCATTATCATTCAAGTTCTTATAGCCAGGGAATGGTTCAAATATTGGATCAAAATTAGGTGTGGCACTGATTGCATAGAATGCTCTTATGTCGGAGTATTCATTGATATGTGCATCAAGTAATACTTTGATAGATGATGCGGAGTTTGCTAGAGTGTTTTCTCTAGAAACATACTGGCAAGATGTTGGGTCATCAAGTAAAGTATTAACTCTAGAATCAGTTTTGTAATTTGTAATAGGAGTATCAACTCTGTTAGAAACTAAAACTGCACTCATTCTTTGTAAATCCACAACAGGGGATATATTTGGATTACTTGTTTCTAATGTAAGTGTCATATTAAATGATCTATCACCAGGTAAATTTTGAGTAACTGTATTACTAGTTTCATTAATTCTAGATGCAATCATTCTTGGTGAATTTAAATAGTTTGATTTATTTAAAGTAACACTCTCACTTCCCTTGTCTAAAAATGGAACATCAACTCCTTGACCCATACCATTATTAAGACTTGCTGCAGATATAGATTTTATAGCAGCAGATATTGTAGTACCAGGTACAGTTATGTTTGCAATATTTGGTGAGATAATCTGGAAAGGAATGTTTTGTGTTGAATGAGTATCATATCCACCTGTTGATTTAGTGCTATTAAAGTATAATTTGGGATTACTTGTAGCACTTGAATTGCTTGATCTATCAGGAACAGTGAATGGTAATCCAGTTTGTGCAGCAGTTAAAGCTCCAGTACTAATTTTAACAGTGTAACTATCAAATGTAATTGGAGCAGGATCTCTATCAGTGATTTCACTTAATAGATGAGTTCTGTTGATTCTTGCAAGAGATACTCCACCTAACTCATACTTGCGAACAGGAGTTCCTTTAATATATCCTTTTGCATTGTTTCCTCTTGTTATACCTGTGATTGATCCACCAGAAGCACCAGTATATTTGATTACTTCATCGCCTATCTGTAATAGACCTGGATTTGTTGCTCCAACAGAAACATTCTCGTATGTTGTAAAGTTATCTGTGCTAACAACTGATATTGTTGAAGTAGAACTTGATCCATATGGTAATGATAATTTAGTTGGAGGAACATCAGATTCAACATCGGAAATAGTTACTCTATTCTGCTCATGGTGCATACCATGATTTTTATGATCAACAGTCAAATGTAAACCATCACTCACAGATGTAATTTTTTCTAATGTGGTAATTCTAGCATTAGTTGAAGAAGCACCAACTGTTGTATTCAATGATGTTGTTAAACCAGTGATAGGATGTGTGTATGTTAATCTTCCATTCAAGGCAAAATCTCCTTGAGTATTATCAATTATTAATTCATCTGTTCTACCAATAGAAACAATAGAAAGTCTTGCGTTTCTACCAACATTATTATTTCCAATTGTTGCTATACCAAGAACATCACCTTGTTGGAATCCACTACCAGATGATCTAATAGTCGCTATAGCCACAACACCATCAGTAATTCTTACATCTGCTGTCATAAAGTCGCCACCAGCAGTTATATTAGTAAGACCAACTCCCACAAAATCATATGTTCCAGATGCAGGTGTATATCCTAAACCAGCATTAACTATACCCATATTGCCAGTTCCAATACCAGCACTACCAACAAAATCACCAGAAGCGTTTGATGCAGCACTATAATCAGAGTCTCCATCACTAAATGATAATTGGTTGATTGTATTACCTAATGTAAGAACAGTATCTCCCAATGATTGGCCAATACCAAGTCTAACTTTCTTAGAATTAATATTAAGTGAATTTGGTTGTAGTTTTGCAACTTGATTATTACCTTCAGATAAGATGGGATTATATATCTCCATCGTTCCACTAGTTTCAAATACTGCTTTATTAAGAACAAATTTTAAATCTTCCCACTGACTTGGTTCCCAAGTAGATGCGTTTTGTGATTTAAATAGTGATCCCAAATATGGTTGCTGTGAAATAAATTCATCAGTCAATAAATCAGACTCACCTATTCTTGAGATGAATACTTTATATTTCGTTGACCATGATGCTAATGCTATTGCATATTCTGTATTATCACCCTCAAGATAAACTGGTGATTCAAATGTAAATCTAGTAGCTACAGTTCCATTTGTGGAAACATTTATTTGATCTGGTGATTTAATTATTTCAGAGAATGGTAAAACTTTTTGTGTAGGAACTCCACCTTCCATTGTTCTAATTTGGAATGTCATAGGAATATCCATGTCATCCTTAGTTTTGAAGTAAATGTCGCAACTTGTAATAAAGATACCACCACTTTCTGTGACTTGGAAAGATTGTGCTAATGGATCATACCAACGATCTCTTCTACTTTCAGTCTCAGATGAACTGATAGCCTCAGTTTTCATAACAGTAGACCCTGTTAGTGTTCTAACTTGTCTTTCTTCTTGTGTAGGTTTAGTCTGAACAATAGCATTTCTTGTAGAAATAATATTTTCTTGAACAGTCTCTAAAGTTCCAGCAGCAGTGTAATTATCTTCACCAAATGTATCTGTATTTTCCTGATCATTAGTAGTATTATCAATCACAGTAAATGTTTTTGTTCCTGTTTCAAATCTTGGATGATTACCAGTATTTGGATTTGGAATATAAAAACTACCAATCAAATTAGCACCAAGATCAGAAATTAATCTTCTATTTGATACGACTGCTGTTGCACCACTTGTCGCACCTCTAAGTTCCATTCCACTATTAATATATCCATAGAAATCTCCTTGAGCTTGATCACTCATTGATTTAGTATCAACATTTAATATTGTTGATGTAGCAGAATATGTTGCTGGCATATCAGTAGCACCACCACTAGCAGATGCAAGTTGAACAGTACCAGGTGTTCCTAAAAATGTTTCAAGACCAGTTGCACCAACTTGAGATATATAAGGATTTTTTTGGAAAACTTCTGTGGGAGCATTATATGGGCCTGCTCTATGATTTGATTGTGCTACTCTAAATCTAATAGCAGGAACATCAGTTCCTTCTGCAACAACACCAGATCCTGGCATTTTTCCAATAACAGTTTCACCAACTTGGAAAGTTCCAGATTCCATTGTAATTTCTGTTAACTTAGGAGTGCAATATGAAGTAACAGCAACACCATCAAAGAATCCATATAACTGTGTAAGTGGTTTGCATTTAGTGACTCTGAACTCCACGTTTCTAGAACGCATTGTCATAATAACATCACGACTTACAACTCTATCTCCTAGAGACTCATTATCAAACTGTTCTGTTACAACCTTTCTAGTTCCATTTCTACTTTGATGATCAACTCTAAATGTGTCACGAATAGTGTCTTCAAGAGTTGTTGTAGTTGTTGTGGTAACATCTTGTGAGTGGTTAACACCTGATCCACCATTAATCCAACCTGCTTTTATAATTTCTTCTTCAGTAACTGAACTTACTTCTGTTCTTCTAGCTTTGCGATCAGACTGATCAACACCACTCCAGTTTGTCTCCCATGAGTTCCATTGTATAGGAGCCATTCCAGTCTGTGGATCTACACCAAACTCTTGCATTGCCTGTGCCATAACACCAGCAAAGTTACCTTCTTGTTGAATTATCTTTGCATCGAGTCTAGCAGTATCTGTCCATGTATCTGTTGATGGTGCTAGTTTAACAGTTGCTTGCCAAAAACTGACTAAGAAAGGAGTAACACTTTCTGTTCTAGTTGCAAACTGTTGACTTAACCATTCAGTTTCTGTGTAATTAAGAGTAACTACATCCTCAGTTTTTCTTATATTTGTTCCTTCAGCAGCAAGGAAAGCACGATCAGTTGTAGCGTCTACACCCTCAACAGGGCCTGGCATAAGATCTATGGATGTGCAATAATGTTGTGGTCTTAGTTCATTATGATATGGATCTAAACTACATTTTACTTTAAAACCATTAGTTTCCTGTGGTTTAAGACTTGTAAAATTATCAACAAAGAAACCAGATTTGAATTTGTTTAATCCATCAGCATCAGCAACAAATAAGTTTGATGTCTGTGTTTCTAACATAGACAATGATGTGTAATATTCAAGATTCTTAATTCTATCTTCAAGATCTTTAATATCTTGCATTCTATATCTTTTATATTTTAAGAAATCAATGCTTGATTGTTTAGGTGAGAATAAGTATGGAGGTAAAAGAATACTTGCTATTTCTATTGCATCATCAACTCCAGTTGGTCTTTCTCTTTTCTCTGAGGGATCACCATATTTAATTTGGAATCTACCAGTTTTATCTAAGAAAATTCTATCAATTCTCCCAACAAAATGTGAAAAATCAACAGTAATAGTTTCATCTGATGCTAATATATTCGCAGCAGAACTTCCAGATGCTGTAAATACTCTACCTTTAAATTCAAAGGGAGATCTTACATTTTCAGCAACAGTGTAACTAGAAACCTTTGGTCTTATGTCAATGGTGTCAGTTACATATTCACCATTAATCATAGGAATCTCTTTACTATAGTTAAAACTATCATAAGAGTTTTTGACTGTTATATCACCTTCATCGGTAGTTTCATAAAAACCATTTTTAAAATATATTTTTAATTGTCTCTTAGGTGCTTTTGCGTTTGATCTTCTGGTAATAAAACCATAGTCATAGAAAGTGCTTCTTTGACCATTAGTAAATGTATAATTTGCTGAAATATTTCGACTAGGATTATCTAAAGTTGTAATTAAACCTTGAACAGTTGTTTCTTTGAACACTACAACTTCACCCTCTTCAAATGCAGTTTCGTTAAGAGTAATATATGTTATCTGTGAATCTGTTAAAGACTCAGCAACAATCGCTACAGCACCACTATTCTGACCTTTAAATTGCTCACCAATAACTAAATCAGTTGTTTTTCCTGATGGGCCATTTAACGATGTTAATGTCATCTTAGGTGCAGATGCTTCTGAAGTATCAGTAGATTCAAAGATACCATGAATACCAACAATATCTGCTTCGTTTAATGCTATTTTTTCATCTTGAACTCTAGTTCCAATAGGGAAGTTTCCATATGTTAAACCATCATTTAAAGTTGTCGCACCAATACCAGATCCAGTTTCTTTTGAATAATTAACAACTGTCGCATTTACACGATTTAATCTTTTTATTTTTGCAGATGGTTTAGATTTTGTGAGAGTTGCTATTAATGTGCATCCAGTTGTTGCTGCACCTAATCCCTCTATTTGTAATACTGTGTTACCTGTGGTAAAGGTAAACATATCATCTGTTAAGGCAACGGTTGTTCCATCAGATCTCATAAAGACATATCTTTCTTCATCAAATGGTAAGAAAGATTCGTTTGTACCTGCAGCAAGTGCAGAGGTAAGTTGACCTAATTGTGTATTTGGATTAAGTGCTACATCAACAGTATATTCTTTCCTAATTGTTAATGATGAGTTTGTGAGATCAACATCTGAAATAAATGCTTTCGGCATTAATGCATATAATTTACTTTCTGTAGATCTTTCTAATGGTGATGTCTGAAGTTTTAAACTAGAAACTTGTGTAGAAGATGTTGGAATAGCACCACTTGCAACACCAGTAACTGTAGTAACACCAGTAACTTTAACATCATTTGTATTAACTTCTGTTATTCTTGCAAATGATGGAACGTTATTACCCAATCCACCAAATGATAATATATTACCAACTTTTAATGAACCAGGAAATAATGAACTTTCACTGGTAACTGTGCATACACCTGTTGCATTATCTTTCGCAGTAAATTGAGCATTACCAAAGTCAATAACTGGACTTTGTATTACATCTCCATTAAATGTTTTTGCTGCACCAACGACACCTGGCCCAATAGATGCTGAAGGGCCACCATATACTGATTTTACATCTTGCATACCAAAAGATGTGATGGCAGTTGCAACACGATTATTGGATGCACCATTTATTTCAAATGGTTCATTGGTTACAAACTCTCCACTCTTTTCATAGATTTGTAAAGATGTGCTATTAGAAACTGCAGAAACTAAAAATCCTGTAGCACCACTATACTTTCCTTTTATTTGAGTTGGTATTGTAAGTGTAACTGGTTCGTTTAAAGTTACCTTAGAATATAACTGAATATCGTAAAGTGATGTATCCCACTCATTAACAGAAGAATTTGAAGTAGTGTAAGAACCAGACTCTAAAGCAAAATCATAAACTCTAGCAACACCAATTTCTTCACCACCCACGTTTATTTGACCACTACCTTGTCTTTGATCTCTTAAACTAACAATATAAGTATTTCCAATTCCTATTTGAGGTGCACCATATACATTATTAAGTCTTACAGAATTTCCTGTTTTATAAGCAACACCTTGACTTTCTAATCTTTTTGAAGTTCTTGGTTTAGGTGCATCAATATATGTTGAACTAATTGTTTCAACTTCATATCCTTTTACGAATGCTTTACCTGGTGAAACTTGATACAATGCAAGATCATCAGATGCTAATGTTCCACCCTGTGTAAATTGACCATCGTTATATATTCCACCATTTTTAACTCCATCATTTAAAGAGTCTTTCATAGAAATATCAAAACTCTTAACCATGTAGTCACCAGACTCTGCAAATGTTCTACGAGCTAATTCATCTTTGATAAAACTATATTCAGTATTTTTTTTCTGAGATCTTAAAACACCATCTTGTATGACTGCTAATTCAATAAAATTAGAATCATTAAAATCATCTAATGGTTTAGCAAATAAACTACATGATATTTTTAGACGATCAGCACCTGGTGCAGCATAGTTGTTAAATCCTTTTGAATTGTCTGCTAATGTTTCATCTTCGTCAGCATTGATTATATCTTCTTCTATTCTTAAACCAATTCTAGCACTAGGAGTGTTACCATATTGTGATAATAAAATTGTTTCATCTTGAACTTGAACAAAATTACCTCTAACAAAGTAAACACCGTTAGATATAGAGAAAGATGCAGCAGTTGATGTTGCATTATTTGCAATACAAGAAGCAAATGACTCTCCTGTAGGTATAAAGGCATTATTTTGAGGCCCAGAAGTAATATCACTATCTGCTATTAATAATTCACCATCAGCAAAAACTTTAATAGTACTGTCCTCTACACCAGAAGACATATATGAAATGTAGAGTGTTAAATTACCATTCTCACTATTCTCAGACTTGAGAATCTGTTTGATTATTGCTGTTACACCAGTTGTTGCTCCAATTATTTTCCTATCAATTAATTGATCAATATAATATTCTACAGGAACTCCTAAATGACTATTATTTAATTCTACAGCAAAATACTCAGAAGAATACGCAGTATTACCTGGTATTACTTTTGCACCTTCTTTAAAGAAATGTTGACCAAATTTTTCAATCTGATTTTGTAATATAGACTGAAGACCTGTTAATTCTCTTGCTTGAACAGGATAACCAGGCTTGAAAAGAACCTTCTGATAATTATCATTCGGATCGAAATCATCAAAATATGGTGAAACGTTAAGATTGGTTTGCTGAGCCATAGTTAATTAGAACTGTAATATTATTTTGATGTCTTCTTTTTGGTTGGAAGATCTCGTAATTGATGGTCTGTGATCAACGTAAATCATATTTCCAGAATATTTGTCAATTTCTGGGTTAGAAACTCCCTTAGTAAATGTTTGACCAAGGTAATATGTTCTATTATTTATTGAGGTAGAAAGACCTGTGAATGTTGTGCTAATTGATAAATTAGAACTACCACCAACAATAGTTACGTTACCACCAGAATCTGGATCAGCAGTAAATCTTGTTGTATTATATCCATAAATTGCTGCAGTTGCTGTTTGTGCAGTCGAAACAGAACCAGTCGCAGTTACAAAACCTGCAATAGTTCTATCTTGCCAATATTTTAAAACACCTGTTGTTTGATCATATGCAATAACTTTTCCATAAGCAGTAACACCCGTTCCAGTTGTTTGAGATATCAAACTATCTGCAGTAAATGTTACAGAACTATATCCTGTTCCAGACAATCTTAGTCCATATGCAGCACTTGCTTTGTCTAATGTAAGTACCTGATCAGAACCAAATGCTTTAGGATTTTCTAAAATACCTATTCTAGATATTTGGTTTCCTGTTATAAAATCTGGGTTTTCTGCATCATTTTCAATTCTTGCATAAAGTAAAGCATTAGTTGCACCCAACTCTCTGTAAATATCAGAACCATGGCCACCTGGTGGTGGAATGATAACATCAAGAGTTGGTGGGGATGTTGGTGTTGGAACTGATCCAGCAGATAAATCAACATTACCATAAGTGTATCCATATCCTTCGTTAGATATCGTGACACTCTCTATTTGAGCATCATTATTAACAACAACTGTACACTCTGCATTAAATCCATCACCTTTAATTGGAACTCTAGTATAAGTCTGGTTAGCAGTTCCTATACCTGTTCCTCTATTCTTAACAACAACAATCTTAATTCCACCATCTACAGCATTATTTTTAACAGCAGCATCTGCAGCATTATCTCCCCAATTTAAAGGAACTGGCATAAAGTCAGTAGAATCAAACTTAACTAAATCTGCTGGTTTGATGCTATACAAATACTTCCAAATATATCCGTCACCAGAAGTACCAGCTGCTCTTGGTTCTAAATCGGTAAATGTTGGTTCATCTAGAGATGGTTTTCCATCAGTAGTTTCTGGTGTTGTTCCATTTTGTAAACAGATATAAACCCTAAAGTCACTATTAACAACAAAGAAGTTTGCAGTGTATAAGGATGTTCCACCAGAGTTTGGTGGTGCATTTGATATACTATAGTCATGTCTATAATAATCATATGTTGTTCCAGAACTCCAGTTTAATTTTGGAACAATTTGTTTCACATCAGTAGAAGTTATTCTCTTAACAGCAAGCATAGTATCATAATAATCATTCATATTATTGAAACTGTCAATAGGTGCTGGAGGAGCAGAATCCCACGTTGATACGATACTTGTAGGATTTGGTAAACCTACAAAAGCATAGTAAGAGTTAGTCGAAGTGGATACACCAGCAACGAAATTCTTTGCGTTTAATATTCTTATTTGATCCGTTATGATTGCCGACATGAACTTTTGTTTACACTTTTTTTATTTATTTAGACGACATAATTCTCAGATTTAAGAGCCGCCTTTCTCTTAACCTGTGGGCCAGTCTTAATACCAGTGATACCGTTAGTGGTATTGATGGTATAAGCTTGTGCTACTTGCCTATCTGTTAGTTGTAATCGACCCCAACTATAGTCACCTACGAATGATGTTGATAGACCTTGATTTAATGTAGAATAACCAACAGTGTTCTGTAATCCATTCCAACTCAAAACTCTACAGAATACTCTTCTCATCGAATCTGTTTGATCAGAACCAAATCCAACAGTTGTAATTCCAACGTGGTGAGATACTTCAAAGATGTTATCTAAAGCAGTTGTTCCAACACCAACATAACGACCAGCTCTATCTAGTGAAGTAACTCCAGAACCAATATTAGATCCACTAACTGTAAAGAAGTATCCAGTTGTTAGTCCACTCACTGAAATTGGATCAGGGCTAGTGACATTCTCATCTCTCAATGGAGAACCCTTTGGAATATACAAGTCAAATACAACTGCGGTTCCAATACCGATTCCTACACCATTTGCTCTAGAGATATTTGAGCATATACCAACTCCAGTAACAATACCAAAGTCTCCTTGATATAGATCAATAGTATTTTCTTCCCTAACATATGTAGGTGGAGAAATTAGAACAGCAGGAGGTTTAGCAGATGTATAACCTATTCCAGAATTAACTCCTACTGTGATTGCATTTACAACTCCGTTACTTATTGTGGCAGTCGCTATTGCTATAGTTGTGCTTCCAATACCAGCAAATCCTGTATTACCAACACTTACTGGTTGTTGTATTTTAACTGTAGGAGCAGCAGTATAACCTTCTCCACCATCAGATATCGCAATACTCGTAATTGTTCCAGCAATAGAAACAACAGCAGTTGCAGCAGCACCTGCAAGGAATTCATATTCATGACTTGCGTTAACAATCTGAATATCTTTTTGGAAATCTCTGTTTACTGGGTTTTCATTTTCTGGATTAAAGAATGGTTTACAGTTATCAATGAATATAGATGTTGAACCAACACCAACAGATTGTATTAGATATGCTGTTGGGAATAAATTGGGTTCATATAGTGGTCTGTCTTTACGAACTATTCTTCCATCAATATACTTATCTTCAAGTTGTCTATACCATTTAACAGGTCTAGTCTCTGTTTCAGAATCACCCAAACCTCTTTGATAGTATTGGTTAGTATCAACTTGACTTGATGATACAATCTCAGATACAGTTCTTGGGAATTCTAAAAGAGTATGTGAATTATAAGCAGGATCAAATCCAACTTGTAAGTCATCACCAACTTTAACAGTTTCTACAATGTCTCTATCCTTAACATCCTCACCACCAGTTCCTCTATAGAAGAACATTCTCATAGCATCACCAGCATTTGGTGCTTCGGTCATTGTTATTGATCCACCACCATCAAATATATAACCTTCACCAGGTACTTGTAGAACATCATTTATAGTAAGAATAATAGTGTCTCTTACAACAATGTTTGATCCTGTTCTTGCCTGTATAGCAAATGCTTCACCAGCAACTGTAAGTGGGAATACTTTTCTAGTTCCATCGAATAAATTTGAGAAATCGTCAATAGCTTGAAGTTCTCCCATAGTCCACATGTTAAATTGATCATGGTGAACTTTATCTAATGTTAACTTGAATGGTTTGTATAAATGTGCATCTATTGGAATTGCATATGATTCGCCAGATGCACTAGCAAATGTTGGAACTGTTAGCACTTGAGAATTCTTGTACCCATATCCAGTATTTGTTATTTCAAAGTCAATAACACGACCACCTGTGGTTGCTACACCAACTGTAATATTTGCTCTTGCTTGTGATCCACCAACACCTGGTGTAGACGCATTATCATACCAAAGAGGTATATCTTGATATGGTAATGGTGCATCAATTATCGCAGTAAATGTTGATTGACCAGTTCCAACAGATGATGGGTTTTGAGTTCCTATACCAGGTATTGGATTGGTATTTGTAACAGCAATACTTACAACACGACCATTTGTGACTGCTGCAGTTCCAATATTTTGAATAGTTGGAATTCCTCCCGAAGTTGTTACAGCAATAGAAACATTAACAACAGTTGCAATTCCCACACCACCAATAGAGGCAGTTGATCCCATACCAACGTTACCAGCTCTTACTCTATAACCAGAACCACTATTACCAATACTGACTGCAGTAGCAACACCAATATTATTAAAATGTATTGTAGCACCAGCAGATACTAATGGTTGATATCCTAATCCTTCACTAGATGCTACAGATATAATCATACCACCTCTTGGAACTGAGGCATTATTGACATCATTTGCAATAGATGATGCAGTTCCTGTAAATGTTATAGATGTAATTCCAGAAACTTCAGATAACGCATAATCATTTAACGCACCAGCACCTTGTAATATTCCATTTATCATTACAATACCAAGGTTTGTAGAAATACCAGTTACGTTTGACTTATTGACTTTAAGAGTAACCTCTTTTGTTTGGCCATCAAACTGTTGTGATATATCATCAATATTATAGTTTGCAGCATATGCCTTAGTGCTTCCACCCTTAATACCAGATCTGTTAAAGATTCTTCCACTGAAACTTGATGTGGTTGTAATACCAACATAATCTCTTTCATTTGGTGGTGATGTTGATACACCAACTTTTGGTCTATTTCCAATTGGTGCAGCAGCAAAATTAAGTGTGCTATCAATAATATTATAATTACCAGTCATTTTCTCAACAACATCATGATTAGAGTGTTCAATAAGATCGGTTCCCATCCAATTTCGATGAACTCTTATTGCACTAGTGATACCAGCATTATTGACTGATATTATCTTCATCATCTCATGAGTAGTAGCAGAACCAACTCTAATAATATCTCCACTGAAGAATGATGTTATTCCAGAAGTAAACATAATAGTTTCACTTCTAGGGAAATTTACACCTAGTGATGTAGTGACTCCAGTTCCTACGATAGGACTTTGAATCATATTATCAATTGATATTAATGCTCTTGTATTTTGATTTTTACTTATAAAACTGTGAGATGTTCCAACACCAACTGAGGAAAGTTCTAATGGAACTGTAATTGACTTAAGTGCATTTTCTGCTGTTGCTGCTAGTTTAACTACACTATCACTAACCTTAATAATGAAGACCGATGAAGGAAGATAACTTACACTCGCAGGAGAAGTAGAAGGTGTGGCTGCAATTCCTATGGCATCACCTGTACTTCCAATACCTGTGGTTGTACATCCCACGATTGGTTGTGCGATTGCATATTCAACCTCTTCACCACTTACAAAGAAATGGTTGGGAATTGTTATTTGATTGTTTGTAAGATCTACTATATCAGTATCAGAACCATCAAAGTCAACTTTAAATATCTCATTATCATTTACATCTAGTATTGGGAACTTGGTTCTAGCACCGAAGAATGTTCCCTCATAAACATCAAACTTGGATTGAATACTTGCTGCATTCAATTCAACACTTGTTGGAGCACTAGAAGTTTCAGTTACTTTAAGAGCATGTATAACTGTCTTAACTTCTACTGGTATATTTGCATTTGGAACAAACTTTATTTCAGAATCACAATCACCATGGCCACCTTTTTCACCAGATATAGTTCCAATACCAGTTGTTGCACCAGCACCAGTTACAATATTTCCATACTCTGTCATGAATACACGATTATCATCATCAACCATCATTATTTCAGCAAACTCGTATGTATCGTTTAGAGTATCTTTAATCTGAACGATAGCATACGCACCATCAAACTCCTGACCATAACTACCAATACCCGTTGGGCTAGGTGCAGCTGACGCTGGAATTGTGGTAGATTTAGCAATTAATGAGGCGTTTTTCAACGGTAGAGTTCCTACGCCAGTAAATGACTCAGATGATATTCCTATGGTAACAGTGTTAACAAATGCAGTTACAATACCAGCATTTGGTGTGAATCCTATCTGAACTGCAGCAGTAGTTCCAAGACCGACTATATGTGGTCTAAATGTTCCTAATGGTTCTGAAGCAAGATTATCTCTTCTATTATGAATGGTTAACTGTCCATATTGCTCAAATGCTACGGTAGATCCTAAACCTACAGCACTTTGATGCATTACAAGACTTAGTTCATTATATTCTACAGTTCCTTCACTCGTTGCAATGGAAACAATGACTTTAGCAGATCTTGGATTAAATAATTGATATTGAGCAGTATCAGCAGCACTATAATTTACAGATCCTGAAGTTAGTGCAATACCTGTTGTGGATGCACTTCCTATGGTTGCTATGGTAAACTCACCACCACCGTGTGCAGATCCACCTAATGTTGTGGCAGCACCAATATGAACAAGTGCTCCCACTGGATTTGATGATGCTCCTATAGCAGTTGATGTACCTACAGTTAGAGAAGTTGATAAACCAAGTTCATTAAGGTTATATGAAAGTGTTGATACGTTATAGTTGTTAAATTCACTCTTAGTTGGGAAGAATCTAAGAACTGCCTCACTACCATCAACAGTAGAATCCATAGAACCAAGATCCTTTACAGTATCTACTTGACCATACTGGTTAATCATTGATTGGCCACTAAGAGGATCAAATAAAGCATTGACCATCATTAATTGCCTTTCACCCTCAAATAATCTATCTTTTACATATACAATAAATCTATTTTCTTTATTTCCAGAAATATCATATCTACCTATTTCAGAGAAAGGTGTATTTCTTGGTTGATCTTGGAAATCTTGACTAATAT
>Ga0208749_1000112_pt1 | contig 19179 bp, 18 predicted proteins | sample Knorr_S15_td_DCM_FD_185601 | JGI IMG/M metagenome (GOLD analysis project Ga0208749, IMG submission 185601) | Marine microbial communities from Southern Atlantic Ocean transect - Knorr_S15_td_DCM_ad_63m_LV_B (SPAdes) (version 2) | ecosystem: Environmental > Aquatic > Marine > Oceanic | place... | reverse complement strand
TTGTATAATTAAATAAAAAATATCTCATTTACTAAAGTATTCTTAAATATTAAAGATTATTTTCACTTAAGTGAGAATATTTATATTTTTCAAGGTTTTCAAACATAATTTATAAATGATATGAATGGGAGTTACCCAAATAAAAACAATTTAGGCAAATTAGCAATAGTTTTACATGCCCATCTTCCTTACGTAAGGAAAAATGAAAGAAATTCTTTAGAGGAAGATTGGTTATTTCAGGCGATACTAGAGTGTTATATTCCATTGCTTCAAGTCATAGAATCTTCCCAAAAAGAAAATCCCTTAAATACGAAACTAACCATTAGTTTATCTCCAACATTATTATCTCTTTTACAAAATGATCAAATAAAAGAAACTTTTCCATCTTGGATTGAAACAAGAAAGTATTTTCTGAATGATTTATCACCAAAAGAAAAAGTTGCCTCTGAATTTTTGATGAAAAACTTAAATGATAAATATTTATATTGGCAAAAACATAATGGGAATTTAATTAATAGGTTTAAAGTTTTAAATCAATCTGGGAATTTAGATATTCTTACTTGTGCAGCTACTCATGGATATTTGCCAATTCTTAGAGAGAATCCTGAAACTGTTAAAGGGCAAATCAAAACAGCAATTGTTAGTCACAAAGAAATTCTTGGAACTAATCCTTTGGGTATTTGGTTGCCTGAATGTGCCTATTATGAGAACTTAGATCAAATATTATTTGATTCTGGAATTAGATATACAGTCTTGGATGGTCATGGAATTTTGAATGCATCTCCAAGACCTAGGTATGGAGTTTATGCACCAATATGTTCAAAAAATGGAGTTGCTTTCTTTGGCAGAGATAGTGAATCAACCTTACCAGTTTGGTCTGCTAAAGATGGATTCCCAGGCGATAAAGTTTATAGAGAATTTCATAAAGACTTAGGGTGGGAATTACCTCCTTCAAGACTGAAAGAAAAAGGCATACCAAGCGTAAGACCTCTAGGTCTGAAATTTTATAAAATTACTGATCATCAAAGTTCCCTAGATAATAAAGAATTTTATATCGAAAATGAAGCAAAAAAAAAGGCAGAAGAACATGCTGAGAATTATCTTTTGGCAAGATCTAAACAATTAGAAAACTTATCATTATCCTCATCTTTCGAGCCTTTGTTAATAGCTCCATTCGATGCTGAGTTGTTTGGCCATTGGTGGTATGAGGGTCCAATATTTATAGAAAATATTTTAAAAAAATCCAATAAATATTCAATTACACTTACCAACTTAAAGGAAATTCTAGAGCAAAAACCAAAACTTCAAATTTGCGAGCCATCTCCGTCAAGCTGGGGTCAAGGAGGATTTCATAACTATTGGCTTAATGAGAAGAATGCATGGATTGTTCCTGAAATTACTAAGGCAGGTTCGATGTATGTTAAGCTTTCTTCAAAACACTTTAAGGATGAATTCTCAATAAGACTATTAAGGCAAGCAGGGAGAGAATTGCTTCTTTCAGAATCTTCAGATTGGAGTTTCATCTTAAGGGCGGGAACAACAACTGAGCTTGCTAAAGAAAGAATTGACAGACACTTATTTAGATTCTGGAAACTAATTGAAATGCTTAAAAATATATCCACAAATGATTTGAAATTTCTCGAAAAAATAGAAGAAGAAGATAAAATTTTTCCTTATATAAATATCCAGGATTGGCAAAAATAAAATTTAATTTATATTAAGCATCCCAAGTTTAATTTTTAAAGGTGATTTTATAAACATTTTACTCATTACATAAATTAATTTTGGGAGAGGGAGTGTATTGGTAAGAAAACCTACCCATTCTTTTGTTGATAATTTAAAGAAGCTAGAAAAGAAGCTTCTTAATTTACCCTCATCAAAACGCATTAATCTTTGGATACCATATTGATAAAGTTTATGTCTTAGAGTTAATTCATTAGGCCATAATACTTCCCAGCCTTTAGTGGCTAATTCAATAGAACTTTGGTTTGGTTCTTTTAAATAAATTGCTAATTTTTCAGCAAGTAGAGGAGCTCTTCTTAATAAAGATCCGATCATGTATCCAGATGCTGGATGCACCATGCTTGCTGCTCCTCCAAAACCAAGCACAAATTGTTTTTTTAATGGAAGAGGTAAATTCATTGGAAATAGACAATTCTCTTCATGGTATATCTCTTTTATTTTGATATCTTTATTCTCTAATCTGGTAAAAAGTCTTTTTTTAAGACGATCTTGAGATAAAGCAGGGTAACTAGCTAAGGATGTCTCTTCAACAAAATAAGTTTCATTACCTAGATCCATCGCATATAGAAAGGAAGGGGATGCTAGTTTCTCGTTTTTATTTAAATGGTCTGGACGAAAATCCATTAAAACAAACTGATCCTTTTCTACAGGAGGCGATGAGAATTTACCAACAATTCCATAAGCAGCTTGTTGAGCTACATCTTTTTTTGCTGGTCTTTTTATAAAGTTACTCTTATGACCACTAGCATCAATAACTAGCCTTGCTTTTAGTTTTAGGCCTGAGAAACAAATGACTTCAGAAATATTTTTTTCTTCTGTGATTTGTTTCGCTGTTTCATTCAACCATTCAATACCTTTACATTTTTTTAGAAGTTCATTTTGAAAGGCTTCCTGGTTTATTAATCCGTAATCATATCTATGTTCTGTGGACTTATTACCCTTCTCACTTATTCCATTTCCAAAAAAACTTACTGTATTAGACCATCTATGCGATAACAATGATTCTAATCCTAAGGCCTCTAATTCAGAGGCCCATATTCCATATGTATTTTCCCATTTCTCCTTTGGTGATTTAGTTGATATACCCATAATAGTTAGATTCTTTTTAGCTAATTCAGAAGCTAAACATAATGCTGCAGGACCAGAACCTAAAATTAAAATATCAAGTGTTTTCATATGATCTAATTAGATATCTTTCTCTTAATTATCTTCCTCTAAGATTAATTGATCCGACTCCTTGATTTGTTCACGAGGAACCAATACAACTTCAGATAAATGATCACCTTCATCTAACCTTTGTAATTTTACTCCAGTAGCAGCTCTTGATTGCTGAGAAATTTTATCTGCATTTGTTCTTACAATCACACCCTTTTCTGTTACGAAAAGTAGTTCTTCCCCTTCTCCAAGTACCTTTAACCCAACTAGGGAATCGTTTTTTATTCTAAATTTTATAGCTCTTAAACCCATGCCCGCTCTTTTTTGTAACCTAAACTGCATTACTGGGACTCTCTTTCCAAGTCCAAATGCACTGGCTACTAATACCCAAGGTCCATCAGACGAATTACTCTCAAGATCACAATCAATCTCATTATCTGAATCTTCAATGGACGCTAATTGATCAACTAGAGTTGATGTTAAGACATCCATGGAAACTAATTTGTCACCATCTCTTAAGTTCATTGATTTAACCCCCCTAGCGGTCCTCCCAAGGGGCCTTAATTCATTATGATCAAGCCTGAAGTGTATCGTCATTCCTTTTCTTGATCCAATTAAAACACTATCTCCGTCTTTTGATAATCTTACCCATTTCAAAGCATCCCCATCTTCTAAGTTAATTCCAATTAATCCATTTGAACGTATTTTTGAAAAAGCACTAAGTGATGTCCTTTTTATAAATCCGGCTTTAGTTAACATTAATAAGTAACATTCGTTGTCAAATGAATCTACAGAAACAAGAGAGGTAATTTGTTCCTCTCTTGGAATTGGAAGGAGTTGCACAGAAGGAGTCCCTTTTGCTGTTCTGCTACTCATGGGAACTCGATAAGCTGGAAGGGCATAAGCTACTCCTCTATCACTGAAGAGCAAAAGAGTATCATGATCATTACAACTTATGAATAGTTTAACCTCATCATCTCCCTGAGTTTTAGTGCCAGCTTTACCCCTAGATCCTCTGCTGGTGGATTCAAATTCATTAACAGGCATTCTTTTTAAATACCCCGCTTCAGTTAATAAAACTACTGATCTTTCATTGGCAATTAGATCAATATCATCAAGGCCAGCACCTAAATTAAGAATTTTAGTTTTTCTTGGGGTTGAAAACTTTTCATCAATTTCACTAAGTTCCTTAAGAATAATTCCAAAGATTTTTTCTTTATCATTAAGTATCTCTTTGTATTTATTTATTTTTTCTGTTAGTTCAGCATGCTCGGCTTTGATTTTATCTGCCTCTAACGCGGTTAATCTTCTCAATTGCATTTGCAAAATTGCATCTGCTTGAGTAGCTGATAATGTATGATTTTTCTGTAATTGTTCTCGAGCTGTATTGGTATCCTTTGCTGACCTTATTAAGGATATTATTTCATCCATAGCCTCTAAAGCTAATAATAGTCCTTTAACAATATGATCTCTCTCTTCTGCCTTCCTCAATAAAAAGCTTGTTCTTCTTCTAATTGTTTCAACTCTAAAATCCAGAAATACATCTAACATTTTTCTAAGTGAAAGAGTTGTAGGCTCCCCTTTTACTAGAGCAAGAATATTTGCACTAAAATTATTCTGAAGTGGTGTTAACTTGAATAAATTATTTAAAACAACCTGAGGATAGGCATCTCTTTTTAGCTCGATCACAATACGCATTCCGTCTCTATCACTTTCGTCTCTAATATCCGAGATGCCTTCTAATTTTTTATCATTAACTAAATCTGCGATCCTTTCTATTAAAGCTGCTTTATTAGTTTGAAAAGGTAGTTCAGTGATTATTACAGCATCTTTTTCTGCTCTACCAGTTGATTTTATTTGTTCAATATCTGCAACTCCTCGCATAGTTATCGAACCTCTTCCTGTCATAAAAGTTTCTTTAATACCATTCCTTCCTAGTATTTGACCTCCCGTAGGAAAATCAGGACCTTTAATCAATTCAAAAAGTTCCTTATCTTGGATTTCGGGGTTTTTAATTATTGATTTGAGACCATTGATTAATTCTCCTAAATTATGAGGTGGAATATTAGTTGCCATCCCTACAGCTATGCCAGATGAACCATTTAAAAGTAGTTGGGGGATTCTTGCAGGTAAAACTGTTGGCTCTTGCTGAGATCCATCAAAATTATCGGAGAAATCTACAGTCTCCGATTCAATATCCTCAAGTAAACTTTCATCTGTAAGAGATTTTAGGCGTGATTCTGTATACCTCATCGCAGCAGGGGGGTCATTGTCTACTGAACCAAAGTTTCCATGGCCATCTATAAGAGGCATGCGCATAGAAAAATCTTGTGCCATCCTTACTAAAGCGTCATAGACTGCAGTGTCACCATGAGGATGGTATTTTCCAAGAACTTCTCCGACTACCCTCGCACATTTTCTATAAGGCCTCCCACTAGTCAATCCAAGCTCATACATTGCGTAAAGAATTCTTCTGTGTACTGGCTTTAATCCATCCCTAGCATCCGGAAGAGCACGACCAACAATAACGCTCATAGCATACTCAAGGTATGAACGAGACATCTCGTTTCTTAAATCAGTCTGAATGATTCGATCGTTATTTTCGCTCAATCCAGAATCCTCAGAATCAACAATATCAGACATACAAATAGGCTTTATTTAATAATAATCGCTGATTGCCATAATGATTAAAAATAAAACTATAATTAATTTCCAAATACTCACATTTACACACAAATAAGGAAAAAAACTGTTTTTTTTGAATAAAAATTGGCTTATTACACCTTTAGTTGTTAATTTAATCAGAATAATTAAAAAATCCGTGAATATTGAACTTGGTTTAAACAGAAAAGTCAAAAGGGCTTATGGCATTGATGAAATTGCTTTAGTACCAGGAACAAAAACCCTTGATTACGACCTGACCGACACTTCTTGGACAATAGGCAATCAAAAAAGAGAAATACCAATTATTGCTAGCGCAATGGATAGCGTTGTAGATGTGAAAACAGCCGTAGAACTTAGTAAATTAGGTTCGCTTGGAGTACTTAATATGGAGGGGATACAAACTAGATATGAATATCCTGAAGAAATATTGTCCCAAATCTCTTCAGTTGGAAAAAATGAATTTGTTCCCTTAATGCAAAAAATCTATAGTAAACCAGTAAAGGAAGATCTTATTTTAAAAAGAATAAATGAAATTAAGGAAATGGGTGGAATAGCTGCTTTAAGTGGAACTCCTCAAGCCGCTATAAAATTTAAAGAAACATTAGTTCATTCGAAGATAGATTTATTTTTTTTACAAGGCACTGTAGTTTCCACCGAGCATCTTGGTATGGAAGGCAAGGAATCCTTAAACATTAGAAATCTATGTCAATCCTTGAAAGTTCCTTTAATTGCAGGTAACTGCGTGACTTATGAAGTAGCACAGTTGCTTCTCAGGGCAGGGGTTTCTGGTTTAATGGTTGGCATAGGCCCTGGCGCTGCTTGTACTTCGAGAGGAGTATTAGGTATTGGGATACCTCAAGCAACAGCAATTGCTGATTGCAGTGCAGCAAGAGATGATTACCTTCAAGAAACTGGGAATTATATTCCTGTCATTGGTGATGGAGGAATTGTTACTGGTGGTGATATTTGTAAATGTTTAGCTTGTGGTGCAGATGCAGTAATGATTGGTTCTCCGATAGCTAAATCATCAACGGCTCCAGGGAAAGGATATCACTGGGGTATGGCTACACCAAGCCCAATATTGCCTAGAGGGACTAGAATTGAAGTTGGTTCTACAGGTTCTTTAGAAAGGATTCTTAAAGGTCCAGCATTGCTTGATGATGGTACACATAATCTACTTGGGGCTATCAGGACATCCATGAGCACCCTTGGGGTTAAAAACATCAAGGAAATGCAAAATGTTGAAATAGTTATTGCTCCATCACTTTTAACAGAAGGTAAGGTATATCAAAAAGCTCAGCAGCTTGGAATGGGTAAATAATTCTTAAAACAAAAATCTATTTATAAAATGTTCTTAATTTATTTTTAACAAAATTCTATTTTGGAGTTATTATAAGAAAATGGGTTTAAACGCCCATACTCCTCACACACTAACCGCCCGTTATTCGGGCTTTTTTGATATTTGTTACTTATATTAGATTATCTGTAATGAAATCATCACTTAAATTAATAGCTTGCTAAATTTTTTTAAAGGAATACTTAAATTATGTCTTCAGCTCCAGCGGTAACAGATTCATCTTTTGATAAAGAAGTTCTGCAAAGTAATCTCCCAGTATTAGTTGATTTTTGGGCTCCATGGTGTGGTCCTTGTAGGATGGTTGCACCAGTAGTAGAAGAAATTTCTAAAGATTTTGAAGGGAAAATTAAAGTTTTCAAATTAAACACTGATGAGAATCCAAATGTTGCCAGTCAATATGGAATAAGAAGTATCCCAACTTTAATGATCTTCAAAGGAGGTCAAAAAGTTGATACAGTTGTAGGTGCTGTTCCAAAAGCGACCCTTTCAAGCACTTTGTCTAAGTATTTGTAAAAATAAAACTTTGCATAAAATTGGACTTATAGATTACGGAATGGGAAATATTCATTCTGTAACAAAATCTCTTGAAAGTCTTGGAGAAGAAATTTTATTAATTAAAAGTATTGATCAATCAAAGGATTGTAAGGCATTAATACTTCCTGGAGTTGGATCTTTTGACCCAGCAATGAAAAATCTTAAAGATACTGATTTAATACTTCTTATTAAGAATTGGATAAGTAGTGGGAAATCATTCTTAGGAATTTGCTTAGGACTACAACTACTTTTTGAATCAAGTGATGAAGGTTCACTTGGAGGTTTATGTATAGTTAGGGGACAAATAAAGAAAATACCTCAAATATTTGGCCAAAGGTCTCCCCATATAGGTTGGTGCAAGCTGAATCAAACAAAAAATAATACTTTTATAAGAGAAGGTGAATTAAATAATTGGGTATATTTTGTTCATTCCTATCACGCAGTCCCTAAAGACTTAAATATTATTGCTGCAAATGTTAATTATGGTTCTGAAAAATTAACAGCAATAATTGAAAATGATAATTTATTAGCTTGTCAATTTCATCCAGAAAAATCTGGTAAAACTGGTGAGAAATTCTTACGAAGGTGGCTTGAAAATATTCAGTAATTTGAAGAGATATGAAAACGAAATTAAGATTAATAGGTGGTAAAAGACTTGAAAGTCCAAAAAATAATGATACTAGGCCTACTACTTTAAGGGTAAGAGAAGCTATTTTTAATATATTGAGAAACAGAGTAGAGAATAGTAACTGGTTAGATTTGTTTAGTGGTACTGGAGCTATATCTTGTGAGGCATATAACCATGGTGCAAAAAAAATCGTTGCGATTGAAAAAAATAGAAATAACTCAAAAATATGTTTAAAAAATCTTCTTTCACTTCAGAATATCGAAAGTAGAAAAAAAGATATTAATGTTATTTGCAATGACGTTTTAATTTGGACAAAACCAGATAGTGAGAGAAACTCATTATCTAAAAATATTGATTTTAATAAATTAAAATTTGATTTTATTTATTTAGACCCACCATACTCTGCAAATTACCATGAATTAGTTTTAGATCAAATATTTAATTGTAATTTTATAAAAAAAGATTCATTAGTTATTTGTGAACACTCACCTGAATTGGTTATTAAAAAAAGTAATTTATGGGAAACTATAGATGTTAGAAATTATGGACAGTCAAGGTTAACTTTTTTAATCTATGTCGAGCATTCCTGAACCTCTTCTATATTGATTCCAAGCACTTACAAATAATCCTAGAAGAGTAATTGGTACTAGTCCTAAGACTATTCCACATAAAAGAGGTTCAATCATTTTCTGGCATTTTTTTTATTTCTCATTCACAATTGTTACACAGGGACTATTTTTTGTGACAACATCTTCATCATCTGCAGCAGAAAAGAAAATGAAACTAGAGATCTGGAAAAAGGTTTTAATTGTTTTACTTTTTGCTTTGGTGATTTTTGTTCTGATTTACCTCAAAAATCATGAGAAAAATCAATATATTCTTAAAACTCTTGAACTTAATGGATCGGTTAAAGATGGATATGCTCTTTTCAAAACGAATTGCGTTGGATGTCATGGCATTACAGCAAGAGGATTAGTAGGACCAGATTTACACTCAATAACTCAAAGTTTGAATGATAGGGAGATTATAAAACAAGTAACGGGTGGGCTTACTCCACCTATGCCAAGTTTTGAAATTGATCCTCAAAATATGTCTAATTTATTAAAGTACTTACATAGCTTGGAATAAACTTGGAAAAAATTTTTACTAATTTGAAAGTCGTATTAGTGGAACCCAAAGGACCTTTAAATGTGGGTAGTGTTGCAAGATTATGTGCCAATTTTGAGGTTCACGAATTAAGAATTATTTCCCCAAAATGTGATCTATACTCGTTAGAAGCAAAAAAAATGGCACTTAAAGGTCAAAAATATCTTGATAAATGTAAAATATTTAATAATCTTGAACAGGCGATATTTGATTGTGATTTAGTCCTTGCTTCTTGTGGGAGAATTGATAAAAGCAAAGATTCATTCTTTGAATCACCTGAAGATATATCTAAATGGATCTCATCTAAAAAACATATAAATAATTTAGCAATAGTCTTTGGAAGAGAAGATAGAGGTTTAACTAATGAAGAATTGCTTATGGCACATAAGATTTTTAATATCCCCTCTTCTGATAATTATCCTTCACTAAATTTATCTCACGCAGTTTCAATAATACTTTATGAATTAAATAAATCTTCTAAAAGAGATTTACATATGGACTTAACAGTTTTTGATCTTGCTTCATCAAAGCAGATTAATGAATCTTTTTTGGAGATAGAGGAAATGCTTATTAGGGTTGGATATCTTTTGAAACATACATCTAGGGCTAAAATAAGTAAGTTTAAAAAATATATCTTAAGAGCAAATACATCAATTCATGAAATGAATATCTTGAGAGGAATTGTTCATCAAATAAATTGGTTCTTGAATAATTCATTAAAGTAAAAAGATCTACAGATCAAATGAACCTTTATTTTTGAAGTTTCAATTTGATATGGATATTTACTAAAAACATTTTCTGAAGTAACATCTATTGATCATTTGAAAATTAAAGAAAACTAAACCTGTGACTACAACAAAGAAAAGAAGAGTTTTCCCCTTTACGGCGGTAATTGGTCAGGAAGAAATGAAATTAGCACTCTTGTTAAATGTTATTGATCCAAGAATTGGAGGTGTAATGATAATGGGAGATAGAGGTACTGGCAAGTCAACCACAATTAGAGCTTTAGCTGACTTGCTGCCAGCAATAGATGTTGTTAAAGACGATCCTTATAATAGCTCCTTGTCTGATCCTGATTTGCAAAGTAGAGAAGTCTTAGAAAAAGTTGTTCAAGGAGTAAGTTTAGAGAGTGATAAAAAACAGGTCCCAATGGTTGATTTACCTTTGGGTGCTACTGAAGACAGACTATGCGGAACTATTGATATAGAAAAAGCTTTAAGCGAGGGAGTTAAAGCCTTTGAACCAGGGTTGTTAGCAAAAGCTAATAGAGGATTATTATATGTAGATGAAGTAAATCTACTTGATGATCATTTGGTTGATGTACTATTAGATTCAGCAGCCTCAGGGTGGAATACAGTTGAAAGAGAAGGGGTTTCAGTTAGACATCCTGCAAGATTTGTTTTGATTGGTTCTGGTAATCCAGAGGAAGGTGAATTAAGACCTCAATTACTAGACAGATTTGGAATGAGTGTTGAGGTCAAGACAGTAAGAGATGCAGAATTAAGAGTTAAGGTGGTTGACCAGAGAACCTCTTTTGATGATAATCCCAATGACTTTTCTATAAGTGTAGAGAAACAACAAGATGAACTACAGCAAAAAGTTATTAAAGCTCAGGAAATATTAAATTCAGTTCAAATGGATGACGATCTTAGATTAAATATTTCTGCAATCTGTGGAGAGCTAGATGTTGATGGTTTACGTGGAGATATTGTTACTAATAGATCAGCAAGAGCAATCGCAGCCTATGAGGGTAGAACTGAAGTTCAAGAAGAAGATATTGCTAGGGTAATTACTTGTTCATTGAGACATCGGTTAAGAAAAGATCCTCTAGAACAAGTGGATTCAGGTGAAAGAGTTATTCAAGCATTTTGTAAAATATTTGATTTAGATGAAAAAGATAATCTTTCAAAGTTCCAATTATCAACTAATGTTTAATTGCCGTGAGAATAATTGGGATTGATCCTGGATTAGCAAGAGTTGGATATGGAATTATTGAGATACAAAAAGGAAAAAAGATCATATTAGATTGTGGTGTTATTGAGACTAGTAAAGAAAAACAAGAGGAACTTAGACTATATGAGATATTTAAGGATCTTAATGAATTAATAAATCATTGGAATCCTAATATTGCGGCAGTAGAGAAATTTTTCTTTTATAAATCTAGTAGGACTATTAGCGTCGTTCAAGCTAGAGGTGTAATTATGATGGTATTAGCTTCAAAAAATATTAAAGTCAGTGAATATTCACCTGCACAGATAAAGCTAACAGTTGCTGGAACAGGAAAAGCATCTAAGAAAGAAGTTCTCGATGCAGTAATGTATAACTTAAAACTTAATAAACCACCAAAACCTGATGATTCTGCAGACGCTTTAGCAATAGCCCTCACAAAACTAAATGAAGAAGGCTTTAACTAAATTATGATTATTTCTGTTAAAAAGAACTTGGAGAGGAATATTTTTAGAAAACAAAGAAATGAAAGCTCATTAAAAGATAGGATAAATGTAGAAAATAATGTAAAAAAGTATATCGAATCTTTTTTTAATAAAAATCAGAATATTAATCACATAGGGATATATTGGCCTTTAAAAAATGAAGTAGATATAAGAAGTCTTAAAGATAAATTTCCTGTAGCTTTGCCAAGATGTGAAGAAAATAAAAAACTATCATTTTATTCTTGGGAGGATAAACCACTTACTAAGGATTTTGAAGGTATTCTTAGCCCTGAGAACTCAAAGCTAATGAAATATAATGAGATTAGTATAATTTTTATACCATGTCTATCGGTGGATGAAAACCTTATAAGATTAGGTTATGGTGGAGGATATTTTGATAAATTAAGAGAAGATGAAAATTGGCGTAATATTCCATGTATTGGCTTGTTAACTTCTAATTGTTTAAGCAAAAAGCCCTTACCTAAAGCTGATTGGGATATTCCTATATCAGGTTTTATAACCGAGAATAAAATATTAGTATAATAAGTTACCTATAATTAATTATAATTTTTCTAAAGAATGGATAATCAAAAAGCCTATATTAAGTTAAACAATTTAGTTAATAAGTTAAAAAACTCAGAAGATCCTAAAAGAAAGTACGAATATATTTTATGGCTAGGTAAAAACTTGGAAGAACCAGATAGTAATATTCTTGTTCATGAAAATAAAGTTAAGGGATGTGTTTCAGAAGTTTTTGTTAAAGCCAGTATCAATGAAGGTAAGCTTTATTGGCAAGGATATTCAGATGCCCTAATAACAAAAGGTTTGCTTGCATTCCTTATAAATGGATTGAATGAATTAACCCCTAAAGAAGTTGTTAAGATAAACAAGAAATTTTTAGAAGAAACAGGTTTAAAAGCAAGCTTAACTCCTTCAAGATCAAATGGATTTTTAAATATATTATTAAAAATGCAATCACAGGCAAATGAATTTTTGTCTGTCCAATAATATAAAATTGATTCTATTATAAACAAGAAATAAACATGGAAAAATGTAAAATTGGTATTGTAGGCTTTGGAACTGTAGGTTCAGGTATTTATAAAATATTAAGTTCAGAATTTGACTCTCATCCAATTTTAAAAGAAATAGAAATCGTTAAAATAGCAGTTAAAGATGTTAACAAAAAAAGGGAAATTTCCCTTGAAAATAATGTTTTAGTAGATAATCCAATGGATTTAATTAATGATCCCTCAATTGATGTAATTGTTGAAGTTATGGGTGGGATTGATATAGCGAAAGATATCATTTTGAAATCTTTAAAAGCAGGAAAATCTGTTGTCACGGCTAATAAAGCAGTAATTGCTAGATATGGAAGTGAAATATATGAGACTGCAACCCAAAAAGGAGTTTATGTTTTATCAGAAGCAGCTGTATGCGGTGGGATCCCAATAATTGAACCTTTAAAAAGATCTCTTAAAAGTAACCATATAAAAAAAATGGTAGGGATAATAAATGGAACAACAAATTTTATTCTTTCAAAAATGACAAATGAAAAAGCAGATTATATGGAAACTTTAAAATTAGCTCAAAACCTTGGTTACGCTGAATTTGATCCTTCTGCAGATGTTGAAGGGCATGATGCTGCAGATAAAATCTTAATTCTTAGTGAACTGGCATTCGGAGGGGAAATCGAAAGAGAATCTATAAATACGGAGGGTATTAGTCAAATTAATCTTAAAGATATTGAATACGCAAATAAATTAGGGTTTGAAATTAAACTGTTAGCGCTTTCAGAAAGATATCCTGTTAATAGTAATGATTCACTTCCTTTAAATATTTGGGTAGGGCCTTCTTTAATTCCTAAATCTCACCCTTTAGCAACTGTTGAGGGTGTAAATAATGCCTTATTGATAGAAGCCGACCCTCTTGGAGAAATAATGTTATATGGTCCTGGAGCTGGGGGTGGACCAACTGCTGCGTCAGTTGTATCTGATATATTAAATCTTCATGCAACTTCGATAAAAAAGAATACTAAGATCGATCAATTGTTATCATTTAATTTCTGGAGAAATTGCCACATAATAGATTCTTCACAAATAACAAAAAAAAATTATCTTAGAATTATATGTATTGATAGCCCTGGTGTAATAGGTAAAATTGGAGATATCTTTGGTAATTATGATGTTTCTATTGAATCCATTGTTCAACTTGATGCAAGCGAGGGTAAAGCAGAAATAGTTGTCATAACCCATGAGGTAAGCAATGGTAATTTCGAGAAATCAAAGGAGGATATAAATGCTCTCAAAGAAGTAAAAAATATCGCGAGTCAATTAAGTTGTATTTAAAAAAATAATTTGCAAATTTCTTTATAGCTTGTTAAACCGAAGAAAGTAAGTGTTTAATTTTTACATCTATAATGAATCATTCAAAATTAATACAAAGTAAAAAAGAAAATAATTCCCAAATTATTCCTGAAAACCTATATAAAGGTGCATGCGTAAAAATTAAAAATAGTAAAAAGACATTTCAAGTCATAGGTATCAATCTAGAAAAGAAAATTTGTTGGATAAGAGAGTGGCCTTTCTCCTTTGAGCCAAAGAAAACAGTTGCTTTGGAAATAAGTCAAATAACCTTACAACTCTTTTGCTCAGAGAATTTTTCACAAAAAGTTAATAAGTTAATTTAAATAATATGCAAAATAAATTTCTATTATCAATATTATTTTTTTTAATTTCCTTATCCCAGTATTCTTGTGTCTCTCAAAATAATTCCAAAAGAATAATTGTTGCGAGTGCAGGTAAGATTGAATCTTTGGATCCTGCTAGAGCAGAAAGCTTAAAAGAATTCCATTTATTAGCCTCGCTTGGAGATACTTTATATGAACTAAATAAAGACGGAATATTAATTCCTAAACTAGCTTTAGGGATGCCTATCATTTCTAAAGACAAGTTAAAAATTACAATAAATCTAAAAGAGAATATATTCTTTCATGATGGAACAAAATTTGATTCGAAGGCAATGAAATTTTCAATAGAAAGATTTAAAAGAATTGGTATAAAAAAATATATTTTGGGAGACAAGATTGAATCTATTGAAACCCCTTCGAATTCAAGGATTGTTATCAATTTAAATAAACCATCAAGTTCAATAAATGCTTTATTAACTTCAATTAATCTAACTCCAATTTCACCAGCTTTTTATAAGGATTATTCTGATAAATTCTTAAATGATAATTTTATTGGAACTGGTAAATATTTTGTTGAGAGTTTTACTAATGAAAGGCAAGTTATAGAACCAAATCCTAGATACTGGGGTGAGAAACCCAAGAATGATGGAATTAATTTTATTGAGTATTCTAATACTTCTTCCCTTTTTGGAGCTCTTAGAAGTAAGCAAATTGATGTTCTATTATCAAATTCGATTGATGATACTCAAAGGCATCAATTAATGTTATTAAGCAACAAAAATAAATTAAAGGTTGGTCTTGGACCTGAAACTGAAATAAGTATTATAAGTCTTAGAACAAATTCATATCCTTTTGATAATGAAAATATAAGGTTGGCAATTTCCAAAAGTATTAATAGGAAAATTATTAGCAAAAAAGTAAGTTACAACATGAGAAAGCCTTTAAGAACTATTGTTCCTTCAATATTTAAAGATACTAATGAAGACTTTTGGTCAGAATATAATCCTAGAGAAGCAAAAATTATTCTTGAGAAAGAGGGTTACTGTAATGGAAAAATATTAGAATTTCCTTTGACATATAGATCCAATGTTAATTCAGATAAATTGATCTCACTAACTATCCAAGAAGATATAAAAAATAATTTGTCAGATTGTCTTTCAATACAAATTAACGGCGTTGAATCTACAACTATGTATGAGAACTTAAGTAAAGGCTTATATCCAGCTGCCATTTATGACTGGACAGGTTTATATCCTGATCCGGAGGGCTACCTTAAACCTCTTTTAAGCTGTAATGATATAGAGGGAAATCAATGTAAAAAAGGAGAATCTGTTGCAAGTGGAAGTTTTTGGGGCACAAAGCAGGTTGAATCTTTATTTGAGGACGCAGAATATACTTCTGGAAATAGTAGATTGAAAAAACTAATTAAAATTGAATTGCTAGCATCAGAATCTGTTCCTTATATTCCAATATGGGTCGACTCTCAAAAAGCATGGTCTCAAATATCAATATCAAGGCCTGTATTTAATGGTTCAGGAATTATTTCATTAAGTGATTTAGAAATTATTAATGAGTAGAGATTTAAAAAAAGTTTTTAATTATTCAATAATAAAACTATCATTAATACCTTTATCAATTTGGATTATATCTACTTTGGTTTTTATTTTATTAAGAATAGCTCCAGGAGATCCTGTTGATGCGATTTTAGGAATTAATGCAAATGAAGTTGCAAGAAATATTCTGAGGGAGGAATTAGGTTTAAATGAATCACTTTTTACCCAATATATAATTTACATAAATAATCTTTTGCATTTGAATTTAGGCTTATCATTAAGTACACAAGAGAAAGTTTTAGATATTGTTCTTAAGTCACTACCGGCTAGTCTTGAATTAGGATTCTTCTCAATAATCTTTGCAATCCTTATAGGTTTCCCTTTAGGCTTTTTCGGTTTAAGAAATAAAGGTAAGAAAAGAGATTATATATCAAGAGTCATTGGCATCTCTTCATATGCAATTCCACCTTTCTGGGGTGCAATGTTAGCCCAATTAATATTCTCTGTTTGCTTTAGAATATTTCCTATAGGAGGTAGGTACCCTATCTTTAAGGAAGAACCTAACATAACAGGATTTTTAGTATTAGATAGTCTTCTTTCTAATAACATTGATAGTTTAAAAGATAGTCTTTATCATCTTGCTCTCCCTTCAATAACTCTAGGTTTCCTTTTAAGCGGAATATTTAGTAGATCTTTAAGAATAAATTTAGATAACTCATATAAAAGTGATTATGTAAATGCTGCTATATGTAGAGGTATTTCTAGAAGAAATATAATTTTAAATCATGCATTGCCTAATGCGCTTTTACCAATACTAACTATTTCAGGCTTAACTATCGCATCATTAGCCGGAGGAGCTCTTTTATTTGAAGTTACTTTTTCATGGCCTGGTATCGCTTTAAGGTTACATGAAGCAATTTCGCAAAGGGATTATACCGTGGTTCAAGGGATCGTAATTGTTACTTCCTTACTAATAGTTTCTTTAAATCTATTAGTTGATATTTTGATTGCGTTATTAGATCCCAGAATTGAATACTAATTTTTAGAAATTTGATCTATAGTCTTTCTATCTAAAATATGATAATCAAGATTAATTCCTCTTTTATTTGAAAAAATTTTGATGCTTTCTTCATTTTTAATTTTATTGATAAATGCAACTAAAGATCTTAGAGATAAATCTTGAACTGAAATTGGATCTGATCCAATAAAAGGTTGCCCAATTTTGAAAATGTCATTATTTTCTTCTAAATTATTTTCTATTCTAATTGGAGAAAAATGACTTGCTCCTTCAATAATTAGAAACCTATTAAGTGGATTTTTAGCAGATAAAAATACTTTAAATTGTTCTGCTATTAATGGCGTAATTAGATCATAGGTACCACCTATTAGAAGGATAGGTGAATCGATCCCTGAACTGGTCCCTTCTGGCCATATTAGGCTCCCAAAGGCATTAAACCCTATTATTGCCTTTGCCTTATTTTTATTAGTCTTTTCAGGTAGTCGTATTTCACTTAATTGACATTGAAGTAATTTTGATAGATTTGTTACAGCAAAATCTGTTAATGCCTTATCACATCGCTTCTCAAGGCCATCTAATGGTTCTCTTCCCTCATATAAAAATGCTATTAAAGCACCTAGTGAATGTCCCATTAAGATATAAGAGTCATTAACCAATCCAAAGCTTTCATTACTGTGTGCTTTTAATACGGCATCTAAATCCTTTAGTCTGTTAAAGAAAAAATCTGAACTTTCTGGAATTCCTTCTTTACCTTTAATCACTTCTGATAAAGTATCTGAATTACTTCCTTTATGATGTAGAAAAATAACTGGCCAACCTCTTTGAGTTAATTCTGATCCAATCCATTTGAAATTATTAATATCTCCTCCTAGTCCAGGCATGAAAATGATTAACTCTTTATCAGATGATTCTTTATTACTTTTCCATAGTTCTATTTCTATAGGTTCCTCTCGGTGAGGGGAATGAATTTTCTTATTTATCTTTATAAGATTTGAATCGACTTTGTTCTTGGAACTTTTAAAAGGTTCTTTATTTGATATTTTTAGTTCATTTAATTTTAAAATAAGATTTTGTTGCATAACTAATTCTTTTTTCCAAGAGGAAATTATCATTATTAGATTGTCTACATCTAATGAAATTTCTTCTGAAGGTAAAGCCCTTATGATATCTAAGGTAGAAACTTGCTTGTTATCATTTAATAAATTTTCAATAGCATTGAAAACTTCTAAGCCATCTTTATCATTAGGAACAATTATAGTTTTACTTAATTCCGAAAGAATTTTTCTACCTACCCAACTCCTTAATAATTTTCTGTTTAAACCTTCTTCATTGAAAATTGGGAATTGTATAAATTTTGATAATTCAAAGACTTTTGAAAATCCATTATTATTAAACCAATCTATGACCTCTGTAGAATCATCCTCGTATTTTTCTATTTTTCTTAGCTGGTCTATATTAATAGGGATTTTCATCTCTTCAAATATAATATTTATCTTTTCGGCTGCTTTGGAAGGACTATTAGCTATAAATAAATTACAAAAACTTAAAAAAAATATAATAAAGAATTTCAATTGTGATTAATCCAAATAGTTTTCAAATTTGCAAATATTGGTGGATAGAATTTCCATTTCAATTAAGGTTAATTACTAAAATAAGATTTTTTGCTTCATTTGGGGCTGGAGGTGTCATTTATTTAACATCACTTATTTTTAATGATATTGGATTCTCGGCAACAGAAATTGGACTAGGTTTTACTATCTCAGCAATTATAGGAACCATAACAAGATTCTTTACAGGTAATTATTTAAATAAAACAGGGAAAATACAGTACCCATTAATAGCTTCTTCAATAATTAGTATTGCTGCAGGATTCTTTCTGATTATTTCTAAGGATACTTTTTTTTACATAATTGGACAATCGTTTATTGGAGCTGCTGCTGGAATATATTGGCCAGCAGCTGAGTTTGGAGTGCCTTATTTTTGTTATCCAATAGATACTAGAAAAGCTTATTCTCTTGTAAGAAGCGCAGAGGCTTTAGGAATATTTATGGGGGTCTTCTTTGGAGGTTTTCTAACTAATTTTTTCTACTCCAAATCAATTTTTGTAAATGATATTTTTTGTATGTTAGTCATAATATTTTTGATTTTACAAAATAAATCATCTATCCAAAAAACTATAGTAAATTCTCAGAAAAATTCTAATGATCCAATTACATTGAATCAAAATAAATGGAATAAAAATTCCACTCTAATAATTTTATCT